>JGI12635J15846_10001210_pt1 | contig 22475 bp, 28 predicted proteins | sample BlaSpr_A8_OM2_M2_FD_15846 | JGI IMG/M metagenome (IMG submission 15846) | reverse complement strand
GCCGAGGTGTTCGAATCGCGCAGGCGTGATTGCTCGTCACAGAAAACCATTTGGCTGGAAAGCTTCATTCAGACGCGGGTAAGCTGCGCGTCCATTCTTCGCCGGGTAGGAAGGCCCAACTCGTTTCATGAAACCTCACAACTTCGACGCGTATCGCCAGCGTCATTGGCACCTTCGTAACCGTAGCGCCAGACTCGACTCGCGTGATTCTGAATTGGCAGTTAGTAACAACGTCACCCGCGCCCGGAAGCTCGACCAATTTTCCAACATTGATTTGCTTGAGCGGGTCAGGAAGAGCGACCTCGCAAATGGGAAGTTCTGAACAAATGCCATGTGCGTCTGATAGATAAAACTTGTAGACGTATTCCATCGATTTGTTCTCACTGATAGATCATTGAGATGCAATGGGCAATGAACCCATTCGTGTTTGCTCATGATCAGTGCGCCGATCGCACAAGGCGACTACGGCTGGCCGTTCGTGACGAACAGAGCTACTCAACAAACGGCGGCGTCTCGAAGGTATGCAACCGACTGGGCTCGCATTGGTCCGCTCAAGACTCTCGGCGTCATCACATGGCTTTGCCGGTATATCCTCGCGCTCGTCACCTCGACGATAAGTTGGCAATGCCATTAAAGACCAGGAATAGACTTGTGCCGAGTCAAAGGCGAACGCTCCAATGGCCGCGACATGATTGAAATTCGTGAACCGCGCCGGGTAGTCGGCGTCAGCTCCTGGCCTTCCCGCAGGGCTCAAGAAATGCATTGGGAAGAAAGCAACGTTAAAAACACGATTGAAAGCCAAAAGTGAAATTTCCAGTGTGCTTCGTTGCGCATGTTTCTCATCCATATTGGAGACCCCAAATACCATCCGGAGAACGAGGACCCCGCAACTAGTACATCGTGGAAATGCGCAACTACATGGTAGGAATACCACTTCAATAGGCGTGTACCATGGTAACTATATTATCATGCCATCACCATGACAATTTCCCGGGCACCGACGTTCCTCATAGCTTGGCCTTGGGGGCGAAGGTCGACTGCGGGCCGACCACGCGGCGGTCAAGTCGAAGAGCGGCAGATGAATGCACGTCAATACAGGCACCATAGTCACAGAAGCGCTGTGGGATGGCGTCGTAGCCGCACATGTAGAGGTCGCTGTTCAGCTAGACATCGGTTGCGGCGCCTATCGGAGACGCTCCGCAACCCATAAACCAACGCCTTTTGACGGCCGTATCACGTAAAGTGCTGGCGACGCAATGGCGGAAAGGACTGCGCTTGCTCAGAATCGGACGGATCTGGGGTAAGCTCCATGAAGCCAAGCCGCGCGGCAAAGCGGTGCGTCGAGTTGCTTGCGATAGAGCGGGTCGCGTAGTACCTGTCGCTTGAGCGCGAAGTGCTGCCGGATCGGGCCTGAGCTCGACAGCATCGCCTGCGTGAGTTTGGGGACCCGGAAGGCGACCTCCCGCGCTCACGTTCGTGCGCGGCCTGATGACTGTCTTCGGACTGGTTGTTTACGCGTGCGCGGGCTTTGACGAAGATGCGCTTAAAGTTGGACATCTCGGGGATTTCGGCCTTCCGTCGGATAGCTGCGCAGTTGGTCGGTTACGATCGTGCGCGGCCCTTTGGGGCATGAAGCAAGCACCCGTTTGAAAAACTGCCTGGCTGCAAGGACATCAAGTCGGAACCCTGCTGATCGACTGCCCGTCGTGGCAGATTAGGCTCATCGCGAAGCGTAACAAACACTTCGTCCAGATCCCATGCGGTGCCGAGCTTAGGACGCGCATCCTTGACGCAATGTGCGAAGCCCCCGCCGAATTTGTCGCGCGAGCGCCGGACCGCATCATCCCCCCTGGGAGACCTCCTTCGGGACGGAACTGACGATCTCACACCGCGCTTCAACAGCAACGCTCAATGTCGGGTGGGCTCAACTGAAACTGGAAACACCAGCACGCTGCGCAACTATGATGACCGCAGACGGAAAACGATGACCGTGATAGAGCCGTTTGCATTCTTCATCGCGCGATTTTACTTGGCCGTCCCGGCAACGTGCCGACGCCCCGCTAATGCCCCGGCATCAGCGTGTCCACGCATTGAGCGTAGACAACGATCACTTGCGGTGACGCGAAGTTGATCTGCATATCGCTGGTGAAGAACCCGTAAGCATCCCGCCGGCCGTGCGCGATGTCGTCGGCCTTCACGAGTTGACACGCGAGATCGGCGGCCATTCGACTTAATTTTATCCGTAGGTGCCAGTCGGCGTGATGATCGTGGCGGCGTAGCCAGATCCTCGTGCTCTCGACAAGATGGTCGACCCGCAACCACGCTCCACCGGTGCGAAAGGCAACGATCTCAGATAAAGTGAGGAAGCAGAGCAGCTCTGCTTTCAGCTCCAGGCGGTGCATTTCACAACTCGTAGTATCGTGCGAGCCTGGCGATCGTGCATAGTCGTGCACACCTGAAGACGGGTAATTTACCTGCATGCTGCAAACGAGACGGCCTGAAGGAGTAGCGGGCAGCCTGCGAGCTGCACGAACCGGCGACGACTTGCCCTCCGGATCGTGTCATGGACTTGAAACGGGTGTACTTCAGGCCGTTTTTCGACGCGGGCGCGCACCAACGGCGCTCTTTGTCTTATAGGTAACACCGTGCTGCTCAAGGTATTCGCGAATCAGTTGCCGCACCACCTGTGAGGGCGTCAGATCCTGAGCAGCGCACAGCTTTTCGAACGCTTCCTTCTTCACAGGATCGATCAGAATCGTGAGTCGAGCGCTTTTTGTTTCCATGACAGGGAGCGAAGTCCAGATATGTTAATTGAATTATAATACATCGTGTGACCCGAGTCATCTTCGTGGTGCCAGCAGCGCACAGCGGGGACCAATCCCCATGCGCTTGCGGCGCTCAGCGGTCGATCTGCTGGCGCCAACAACGTGTGGCGACGGTGCCCTAAAGCTCCGCCCTCGCGCGCAGAAAATCCTGTCCGGCCCGGGTAATCGACACACCGCCTCGTGCTTGTCTCGGGACGGAAACCAATCCCGCCTTAAGCAGTTCCTGAGCGACCGACCAGCTCAGGGAGGGGGCGTCGCGGCCGTATCGCTGGTGGGCCAGACGCTCAAGAGCCCAGACGGCCGAATGGGTCGCAGTGCTGCTTTCGTTGTCGCTTCCTACTGTCATCTTCCTTCCTCGAGAATGCGGCTACTCAAAAGACCGGGAACGTGTGCGTACCGACATCCGCACAAGGCAGATGAATGCGCTCAACACGCCTGCTCATATCGATTCCAGTTAAATCGCTTGCCGTACTCGATGCGCGTGGCCGTGGCATGAAGGTTCACTGCGTGTCCGGCCGCGAGCCCACGCGCCCGGTCGAGCATGGCTGCAAGCGAAGGAAGTCCGTCGGCGTCATCCTTCCACGCAAAAACGGTGACATTGTGTTGACCGCCCTCCGATGGCGCCAGGGTCACCGCGTTAGCGAAGACTTCCCTAAGCGAGCGCAAGTAGCGATGGAAGTCCGGTTCATCCGTCACCAGATTGGCCACCAGTATGCCGTCATCGCTCAACCGTCGACGACAGGCTTCGTAGAACGTCCTGCTGCCCAGTTCGGCGGGCAGGCCATCGGCATCGTAGCCATCGACCAGCAGGACGTCGGGCCGGTGATCGTGAACCGGAACCGGAACCGTAACGTACTTCGCGCCGTCCGCACAAATCACCCTAAAGCGTTCATCATCACGCGGCACATGGAACTGGTCGCGCAGCGCGATCACCTGCGGATTGATTTCGACGGCGGTAATGATAGTGTCCGGTAAATGGCGGTAGCAATATTTCGCCAGCGAACCGCCACCCAGACCGATCATCGAAATGCGCCGCGGGGACGGCCGGAACAGCAGGAAACCCATCATCGTGCGCGTGTACCCCAGGGCAAGGGCGTAAGGATCGTGCAGCAACATGGTGCTCTGGACCCCGCGTGCATCGAAGTACAGCGAAACAATCTGCTCGTTCTGTATGACCAACGGCTTGTTCAGAATTCTCTTTCTCTTCTTGGGCATAATTGAGCGCAAATTATTGCGGGGCCGATCGCCGGATGCGCGCGTAGTGTCTTACCACGATCAGATCAGGAGGATTCCTGCGCATGCAGAATGGCCGAAAGGGCCTCAAGCGCCACTACTTCGTCGGGACCCGTTGCCAGTATGCGTACAAGCGTGCCCGGCTTCGCCCGCAACGACATAACCGACATGACATCCTTGGCGTTGACGGACCGGCCGTTCGCCATGCAGACGATATCGCTCGCAAACCGGGCGGCAGTCACGGCAATCCTTGCAGACCCGTGTCCGTTCAATCCCGATCGCCCGCCTACCTGAATCAATGCCTCGACCAACCCACTCCCCTCGTGCGTAATCCGTGACTCAGGGCTCCGAGCCCCTTCTGGTCCTGTTCAATGCATGGAACGTGCGACAACCTGGGCAAAAAAAGCGCGCAGCAGCGGATCCCACATTTCCTCCCGCAACGCAATGTCGACCGTGTCGAACCGTCGCATTTGCGGATCCAGATACACCGCGCGAAGCGATTTTGGGTGAGGCGGACCGCGAAAGAATTGACCGTCATCGTCCAGAAACAGACAGGGCTTTTGCCTGCATCGCGCGCCGAATAACGACGGCGCGTCCTGAACATGGCGCACCGATTCCTTCTGATAAACGAAGATGACGTTGATCCCGCACTCTTCGAGGCGGTCGCAGATATCAGAAAACCGGTACAGCATCTGAAATCCGCGTTCGCCCGCTTTGCCCACGCCGACGACAATCAGTCCGCGACGGCCCATCACGTCCCGTAAAAACAGGTGTGTGTAGTCATGGGACAACAGCGGAACACTCGCATCAATCACGTCAATCTCCCCGCTAAGCGTTGGTGAACGCTCTGTTTCGCTCGATCTGATCACTCTGGTTCGATGAACAGGAAGCAGGCCAGTTGATTCTGGAAATTAGCATTGTAATGTAAATTAATTATACTTACATTATCATACTATGTGCATAAGAAACCAATAACCCACTCCTCACCCCGACTGCGATTCCGCGCGAGCGAGGCGCGAATCGAATTCCGCTCAGCCGGTGGCGCTTGCAGCACGTGCGTGCGCGATAGATTCAATCACGTCCCGCGCCAGATCGAACTCGCTCAGCTTGTCGAAGAAATAGTTCGCTCCGGCTGACAAACAGGCTTCGCGGACCATCGCGCTCGAATAGTTGGTTAGCACTATCGTGATGACCGGCTGCCTACTTCGCGCGAGGCCTGCGAGGACGTCCGAGCCGCTGCCGCGAGTCAATCGCAGATCCAAAATGACAACATCTGCGTCCGTGGCTGCAATGCCGCTCAGGGCATCGCTAGCGTCCTCCGCCTCTCCGACAATCTCAACTCCCTTGATGGCTCCGATGAGCGCGGCGATCCGCTGTCGAACCAGGGGCGAATCCTCAACCAGAAAGATCTTCAACATGGCACAGGACCGTGCGCGTTCATACATCTAAGTTCCTTCGTTCACACGTTTACAACTGTCCTACTAGCGCTCAAGCCGGTAGATCTGGCCGCGCAGATCGTCAATCAATGGCACGATCGCCAGCACGATTAACAGTCCTGCCAGGGGAATCGTTGCCGCGTATCCAATGTGCTTGAATCCCATCGCCCCCGTGACGCCCCCGACGAAGAACATGGTCAGCATCGTCCCGTGTACTTTCAGCTTCGCCCGATTCGCGAGCACGAACGGCGCGGCGGCGTCGACCTTGGAGGAATTCCAGTAGAGGAGCTTGCCGAGCTCGATGCCGATATCCGTCACGATGCCCGTCATGTGGGTGGTACGGATTTCCGCACCGGATAGCTTCGTGATCATCGCGTTTTGCAGCCCCATGATGAAGCAGAGGAGCACGACCGTTGTCGGCACGAACAGGGGCTCCCACAAGGCCAGATGACTGCCGAGCAGCCCGAAACACAGGAGCAGGCCAGCTTCGATCAGCAAGGGTGAAGCGTACTGACTGTTCAGTCGCCTGCGTCGCCCCCAATTGACGAGCACCGCGGAACAGGCGGCACCCAACAGGAACGAGATCAGCGATCCGGCGCCCGCCAAGACCAGTGAGAGATCGCCCAATGCGGTCTGGTCAGCAATCGCGGACACCACACCGCTCATATGGGACGTGTATTGCTTCACCGCGAGAAAACCGCCGGCGTTGGTTGCACCTGCGACGAACGCGAGCGAAAAGCCAAGCTGCCTGTTGGCCTCAGTGCTGCGATCCTTTCCCGTCAAGGTCCGGAAATAGTGTGCTGGCATCAGGTATTGACTCGTGTGTTCGCGGGTCCGAAGTGCGCTTCGGCGCAAGCAGGGACCGGTGCAGCAAGCTGGTTTTCCGAAATTCCACAGGCAGGGCGAAACCCTGCATTCCCGACGCCCCGAACGAACCCGATGGGTTCTTCGCGAATGCCGACGGATCATCACGTGTGGAATCGGGTCAATAAAGCTGCTAGGATGATAACGCAATTATCATCAACTGGTAACTTGATGCCCCTGGCGAAGAACCCCCTCCAGGAGGTGAGCAACGCGCGGGGATGCCGAGGTTGCATACGCGGCGGCAACGACGCAGGGTCGACACGATTCGTGGTGGCGAGAGGACAAAGCCTAGCCGGCAGAATGCCGGCCGCCCCGCTCGCCATATTGAGGAGAAGTGCCATGTCGCTTGACGACACGCTTGAAGAGCACCGGATAGCGGGCGTCTCGTTGCGTAACGGGATGCAGGCGCGCGTGAGGCTCGTCACATCCGCATTTGCCAACGAGCGGTGCTGCGCACTCGGACGCTGGATTTACGAAGATGGCGCGCGGTGGGACGACGCTCCCGAGCTTCTGCAACTGAAGCTGGCGCACGCGAGCTTTCATGCGATCGCGCTAGCGATTGCCATTGCCATCACGCAAAAGCGTCTCGCCGAAGCGGCCATCATGCTCGAGCCGGACGCACTGTTCGAAAACGCGGCGCGTATGCTCGCTCACGCGGTGTCGCGTTTCGATCACCGCGTAACGGGGGCGCCCCCCCACGCCTGTCCCGCATGGGCAAATCCACTAGGGCTGCCGCGACTTATCGGTCGCGGCAACCGGTCTGCGCAGTTTCAGGAGAACGTCGGATTGTCAGCTGATCATAATCAACTCAGGCGTGCCCTGGCCGAGCAGTGGGGAGAGACGTTTGGAAAGCCCGTGGTACACGATGAACTGTGCACGCGGTCGCTGTGTTTCGACGCTTTCAGCATACAAAGCTCAATGCGCAGGAGTGATCCGCTAGAACTCGATCTCGCCTATACGCGGGCCATGATGTCATTCCAGCTCTTTCAGCACGATCCCAAGGACATCCTGATCGTGGGTCTCGGCGGGGGATCACTGTCCAAGTACTGCTTCCATAAGTTTCCGTCGGCACGGGTGACCACCGTCGAAATCGACGAGAGAGTGATTGCGTTACGCGAACGCTTTTTCATTCCGCGTGATTCAGAAAGATTCCAGATCGTGCACGCCGACGCGGTCGAGTACCTCGCGGACAAAGTTGGCGTCGCGGATGTGATCCTGCTCGACGGCTTCGACGCGTTTGGCCTGCCTGCCAGCCTGTCGAGCCAGTACTTTTACGATTCGTGCTATGTCGCCCTGCGTAACGAAGGGGTCCTCGTGGCCAACCTGCTGAACAACGACCCGCGGCTCACCACCTACCTCGGTCGGATACGCGGTGCGTGCAACGGAAAGCTGTTTCGCACCATGGCGCGACGCGAAGGCAACACCATCGCCATAGGCGTCAAGCAGGAAAACGTGCCGGGATGGCTCGACCTCTATGCCCGTGCGGAAGCCATCACGACATCGATGGGGCTTGACTTCTACCGGTATGTCAAAAAAATGGAACGCCACCACCGGGGTGAACCGGTTTCGGGATACCCTTCATCCGACAAGCTCGCTGTTGAACAAGACATTTGACGACACCGGAGACAACACTGATGGAACACTTCCTGGTCATCCATTACGTGCTGCTGGTGGTCGCGGGCTGGCTGGTCGTTGGGGTGCTCGGGCTGGCCAATCTGAGCCGCACACGAGTGGTCGCGCATGGCCTGTTTCCTGTCGGTGCGGTGCTCGGCCTGCTTCTGTGCATACTGGGCCTGACTGGAGTTTTCGCAGCGCCCCAGGAAGCCACCCTGCCGCTCGGGTTGCCGAACCTACCATTTCATTTAAGGCTTGACGGCCTGTCGGCGTATTTCCTCTGTGTCCTCGGCGTGGTGAGCACGGGCGTGAGCGCGTTCTCCGCCGGCTATTTCCGTAAGGGCGAGGGCACTCCGCCCGGGTTGCTGTGTTTCGAGTATCACGTGTGCCTCGCGAGTTTAGCGATCGTACTACTGGCAGACGATGCGTATTGCTTCATGGTGGCGTGGGAGACGATGACGCTGTCGGCCACCTTCCTGGTGATGACCAATCACCGCATCGCCGAGATTCGCCGGGCAGCTTATCTCTATTTCCTGATTTCCCACGTTGGCGCGCTGGCGCTCCTGCTGTGTTTCGGCCTGCTGCAGGCCAACACGGGCGACTACACGTTCGCCAACATGCGGCTCCAGCATCTGGACGTGTTCTGGGCTTCCGTCGCGTTCCTGCTGGCACTGTTCGGCTTCGGCGCGAAGGCAGGGATTTTCCCGCTACATGTCTGGTTGCCCGAGGCGCATCCCGCTGCGCCATCGCCAGTATCGGCCCTCATGAGCGGCTTCGTGCTGAAGGCCGGCCTCTACGGCGTGCTTCGCACGGTATTCGATCTGCTGCACGTCCAACTGTGGTGGTGGGGCGCGTTCATGCTCGCACTCGGCCTCTTCACGGCCTTGTTCGGGGTGGTGTTCAGCACCGTCCAGACGGACATGAAGCGGCTGCTCGCCTACTCGTCCATCGACAACATCGGCCTGATGTTCGTCAGCATGGGACTCGCTATCCTGTTTCGCGCGTATGGCATGAACGCTCTGGCAGCCTTGTCGTTGACGGCGCTGCTGTATCAGATCGCCAGCCACGCGACGTTCAAGAGCCTGCTGTTCCTCGGGACCGGTTCAGTGCTCCACGCAACGGGCGAGCGCAATCTCGGGCACCTGGGCGGTCTGATCCGCTTCATGCCGTGGACCGCGTGGGCGGCCCTCGTGGGGGTGTTTGCCAGTGCGGGCCTCCCGCCGTTGAGCGGCTTTGTCTCCGAATGGCTGCTGCTGCAAAGCTTCCTGTTCACGCCGGGCTTGCCGAATTCGTTCCTGAACATGGTGGTGCCGCTCGTCGCCGCGCTGATCGCGCTGGTCGCCGCGCTCGCAGGCTACACCATGGTCAAGTTTTTCGGCATCATCTTTCTGGGTCAGCCTCGCGAGGCGAAGCTACGCGACGCACGGGATGCGAGCCTATGGGAGCGCGCCGGCTTCGTGTGGCTCGCAGCAATATGCGTGCTGCTCGGCCTGCTGCCAGTGCAGTTCGTGATCGCCCTGGATCGCGTCACCCAGCTGCTGGTGGGGGCAGGCATCGGATCAGCCGTCGCGCGGAATGGCTGGCTGCTGCTCGCACCCACCAGTGTAGACCGGGCCAGTTACATGCCGGCGGTGTTCCTGCTGTTCTTCTTCGCCTGTTGTGGGCTCGCGTGGCTGCTGGTCCGCCGTCTCTACCATGGGCGCCTGCGGCGTGCCATACCCTGGGCGTGTGGCTACCCATTCGTGAACGCGCGCATGCAGGATACGGCCGAAGGGTTCGGCCAGCCGATCCGCGAGATCTTCACGCCTTTGTTCAAGATCGATCGGCAACTCCCCTCGCCATTCGACACGCACCCCGTGTATGCCGTCACCGTGACAGATCGCACGTGGACCCTGATCTATGAGCCTCTGGCGCGGTTGGTCAAGCGCATTGCTGCACTCGCCGGGTTGCTCCAAACCGGCCGCATCGCGGTCTACCTGATGCATAGCTTTCTCGTACTGATTGTCCTCCTGATGCTGGCAAGACGATGATCACCTTCTCCGGATTGCTCTCCCAAGGACTGGAAATTCTGGTTGCCCTTGCCGCCGCGCCCTTGCTGACGGGTTGGGTCAACATGTGTCGCGCCCGGTTGCAGAACCGCCGCGCACCGAGTATCTGGCAGCCCTACCGGATGCTCCACAAGCTGTTCAACAAGGAGTCGGTTGTCGCCGACCATGCCAGTCCCGTATTCCGTGGAGCGCCCTATATCGTCTGGGCGTGCATGACGCTTGCGTGCGCGATTGTGCCGACGCTATCAACGGACCTGCCGCTGTCGCCGGCCGCCGATGCGATCGCCCTGGTGGGCCTCTTCGCACTTGCCCGGGTCTGGATCTCACTGGCTGCGATGGATGTCGGCACCGCGTTCGGCACACTCGGCGCGCGCCGCGAGATGCTGGTCGGTTTCCTCGCGGAGCCGGCATTGTTGATGGTGTTGTTTTCGGCGTCCCTGATCACGCAGTCCACCTTGCTGACCAGCATCGTGGCAACGCTCAGCCACCGCGAGCTCGCGATCTATCCGAGCCTCGCGTTCGCGGGGATCGCGTTCACGATGGTGTCGCTTGCCGAGAACGCGCGGCTTCCGGTCGATAACCCGACCACGCATCTTGAACTGACGATGATCCACGAGGCGCTGATCCTTGAGTACTCGGGCAGGCACCTTGCGTTGCTGGAATGGGCCGCGAGCCTCAAATTGTTCGCGTACTCCTGCATTGGCCTTGCCTTGTTCATCCCGTGGGGGATTGCCGAAGCGGGCAATCCGCTCGCCCTGCTTCTTGCGATACCGGTGCTTTTCATCAAGCTGCTTATTGGCGGCATCGTGCTCGCGGTGATCGAGGCGAGCAATGCGAAGATGCGCATTTTCCGCGTGCCGGAGTTTCTCACGACGGCTTTCCTGCTGGCGGTGATCGGAATGCTCGTCCACTTTTTGCTGGGGGCATGAATGCACGGGTTCGCCACGCAGATCATCAACTTCCTGGCCGCGATCATGCTGCTGCTGTCGTTTGCGATGCTTGGCCAGCGCCGGATCCTGTCGCTGATTCACCTCTACACACTGCAGGGCCTGACACTCGTCTCAGCCAATGTGGTATTGGGATTTGTCACAGCCGACATACACCTGTACATCTCCGCTGCGCTGACCCTGTTGCTCAAGGTAGGCCTGATTCCCTGGATACTTTACAGGCTGGTGCAGCGTCTGAACGTGAAGACGGACGTCGAGCCACTGCTCAATATTCCGGCGACCCTGCTGGTAGGCATTGTGCTCGTGATCATCGCGTTCAACGTGGCGTCGCCGATCAGCCAGTTCTCCTCGTCCGTCGCGCGCGGCACGCTTGGCATTGCGCTCGCCTGTGTGCTGCTGTCGTTCATGATGATGATTACGCGCGCGAAGGCGATACCGCAGGTGATCGGCTTCCTGTCGATGGAAAACGGGCTGTTCTTTGCCGCTGCGGCTGCCACCAATGGCATGCCGATGATCGTCGAGCTCGGCATCGGGCTCGACGTGCTGGTGGGCATTCTGATCCTGGGCGTCTTCATGTTTCAGATTCGCGAGCAGTTCGACAGCCTGGACATTCATCACCTTGAACAACTCAAAGATGACTGATGCTTATGTCTTGCTACTGGTTTTCGGGATCCCGCTACTCGCCGGCGGGTGTCTGGCGCTCGTGGGACAGTACCATTTCGCTCCGAACCTCAACGTTGGGTTCAGTTTCCTGACATTTATGGCCGCCATGCTGCTCGCCGCGCAAACCGTGGCGCACGGGCCGGCCTTCGCGTTGGGCAAGCTCTTCTTCGTCGATCCGCTCAATGTGTTCCTGGTCGCGCTGACGGCCTTCGTCGGCTGGACCACATCGATTTTTTCGAGGCCGTACATGCGGATCGAGCGTGACCGCGGCAAGATGACCGGTGGACGCATGCGCCTCTACCACAGCATGTACCAGGTGTTCATCTTCGCAATGCTGCTCGCGCTGCTCACCAACAACATGGGGATCCTCTGGGTCGCCATGGAAGCGGCCACGCTCGCAACCGTGCTGCTGGTCAGCGTGTACCGGACCGCGGCAAGCCTCGAAGCCGCGTGGAAATACTTCATCCTGTGCGGCGTCGGCATTGCGCAGGCGCTGTTCGGCACAATCCTTCTCTATCTCGCTGCGAGCCGGCAACTCGGCGGCGGCGATGCGCTGCTCTGGACCAGTCTGAACGCGGTCAAGGGGAATCTCGACCCGACCATCATGTCCCTCGCGTTCGTATTCCTGCTGATCGGCTATGGCACCAAGGTCGGCCTGGTGCCGATGCACAACTGGCTGCCCGATGCGCATGCCGAAGGTCCGACGCCTATTTCTGCCGTGCTGTCGGGTTTGCTGCTCAACGTTGCGCTCTATGCGGTGTTGCGCTGCAAGGTGTTGGCGGATGGCGCACTTCAGAACGGTTTGCCGGGACACCTGCTGATCGGCTTCGGGCTGGTTTCGGTGCTGGTCGCGACCTTTTCGATGTTCCGGCAGAAAGACGTCAAGCGGCTCTTTTCGTATTCGTCAATCGAACACATGGGCCTGATGACGTTCGCCTTTGGGCTGGGTGGCCCCACCGCGACCTTCGCGGGTCTGCTGCACATGACGGTTCATTCGCTCGTCAAGTCAGCCATCTTCTTCACCGTTGGACACGCGGTCCAAAAGGCCGGTACCCAGACGATCGACGACATCCGCGGATTGTTGCGCGTGAGCCCAACCGTCGGGTGGGGCATGATGCTGGGCGCGCTCGCCATTTTGGGCATGCCGCCATTCGGCGTGTTCGCGAGCGAGTTCCTGATCCTGACTACCGCAATGAGCACACTCCCGTGGGCCACGCCCGTCCTGCTGCTCGCGCTTGCCGTGGCATTCGCGGCCATCTTCGTGCGCGTGCAGGGTATGGTGTTTGGGGACACGACGGCCAAGGCTCTTGAACATTCGCCGGCGTTGCTGCCGGTGTTCGTCCATCTCGGCATCGGCCTGATGCTGGGACTCTACATTCCGCCGTATCTTGCGACGTGGTATCGGCAAGCGGCGGCCATGATTGCGGGGTAACACATGCGCATCGAGGCATTCGAATTTTCCAATCAGGTCCGCCTGTATGGGTCTGCGGATGGGTCTTCGGCTTCTCTGGCGCGAATCGATTCCAACACGTGGACCCGCACCGCCGGCACCGTGCGCGAGGCAGGCGGCCGGCTGATCTCCCTATGGGGTGCCGAACAGGCCGCAGGCATGTTCGCGATCTCTGCCGCTTACGCGCTGGAAAACGGCATCCTTTGGCTTCAACTGCCAGTCGGTGACGGTGACGGATACCCGGATCTGTCGACCGTCTTTCCGTGCGCGACGCGCATGCAACGGGCCGTCTACGATCTGCTAGGGCTGCGGGCGATCGGCGCCGAGGATACCCGGCCGTGGCTGAACCATGGCAACTGGCCGGCCGACTACTATCCGCTGCAAAAATTGTCCTCCGGTACCGAACGCTTTGAGTCGCAGGAAGCGGACTATCCGTTCGTGCCGGTCGCCGGAGACGGCGTCCACGAGATTGCGGTGGGGCCGATCCACGCAGGCGTGATCGAGCCGGGACACTTCCGCTTCTCGGTCGTCGGCGAGAAAGTGCTGCGACTTGAGGAGCGTCTCGGCTATGCGCACCGGGGCATCGAACGACTGTTCGAGAGCACGCCCTTGCTGCTCGGGCATCGTCTGGCTGGACGGGTCGCCGGAGACACCACGGTCGCCTTCTCATGGGCGTACTGCATGGCGGTGGAGCAAGCGTTGGACGTACGCATTCCTCCGCGCGCGCAGTGGCTGCGTGCGCTGTTGCTCGAGCGCGAGCGCGTCGCCAACCATCTGGGCGATCTTGGAGCGCTTGGCAATGACGCTGGGTTTGCGTACGGCCTGGCACAGTTTTCCCGCCTGAAGGAAGACTGGCTGCGCCTGAACGACCGGGCCTTTGGACACCGCTATCTGATGGATCGAATCGTGCCCGGGGGTGTCGCAACGGACATCGATCCGCGCTTCATCACCGCGATGTTGACGCAGTGTGACCAGATTGACGCACAGGTTCGTGTGATGCAAAACATTTACGACGATCAGTCTGGTCTGCAGGATCGCTTCGCAGGCACAGGTCTTCTCTCCGCGAAGGTGGTGAAGCACTTCGGTGTGTGCGGGCTGGTTGGGCGGGCAAGCGGCCAGAAAATCGATGTGCGCGTCGATCACCCGTACGCGCCATACCACGAGGTTCAGGTGCAGATGGTCAGCGATGATCGGGGCGATGTGGCAGCCCGGGTCGCTGTCCGTTTCAACGAGATCTACGAGTCCATCCGGTTGATCCGGACCCTCCTGAGCGATCTGCCAGGCGGCGACATCGTCACGCAGATTGAACACAGCCGGCCGCCATCCTGCGGGGTGGGCTGGATCGAAGGCTGGCGCGGCGATGTGTTCGTCGCACTCGAAACCGGGGCCAACGGGACCATTTCGCGCTGCCATTGCCATGACCCGTCGTGGCAGAACTGGCCAGCCCTGGAGCACGCGCTCATCGGAAATATCGTTCCCGATTTTCCGCTGATCAACAAGTCGTTCAATCTGAACTACGCCGGACACGACCTGTAATGTGGCAACTTCTCAAACAGATCGCCAAGACCGGCACGCCAACTCAGCGCCTGCCCGAGGGCGATGACGCATGGCGTACCGAAGGCCAGCGGATCCAGCAGGAAGTACTCGACGTGCTCGGCCGGGCGCTGTGCATTCGCGCGATCGATGGAGGCTCTTGCAACGGCTGCGAATTGGAGATCCACGCGCTCAACAATCCGTACTACAACATCGAAGGGCTGGGTATCAAGTTCGTCGCGAGTCCCCGCCATGCCGACATGCTGCTGGTCACCGGCCCGCTCACACTGAACATGAAGGAGGCAGTATGGCGAGCGTACGAGGCGACGCCACATCCGAAGCTGGTCGTCGCGCTCGGCGAGTGCGCGTGTACAGGTGGCATTTTTAAGGAAAGCTACGCCGTGTGCGGGCCGCTCTCGAATCTGCTTCCCGTCGACATCACCATACCGGGCTGCCCGCCGCCCCCCATCGATATCCTGAGGGGCATTCTCACCGCGCTTCGTGTGAAACACGCAAACCTCCCGCCATGATCTCCGCTGGCGACGTGAGCCGCTGAGGTCAGTCGTGGGCATGAGCTTCGCGCCGGGGACGCATGATGACCATCCCGTGTGCCACGGTGATACTGACGAGGATAACGAACGATGACTGAGAGATCGGGAAATCTGAAAGAGATCAGCGGTGCTCTGATGCGCAGGGCATGGCCACAGGTGCTGACGATAATCGTCTTCATGGTGGCGATCAGTCTGCGCTTTCCGTTGTGGTTTGTGATGCTCTCGGCCATCGTCAACGGCGCGGCGGCGGTATACCTCGCGCAATGCTTGGCGTCCCGGCCATCCAGCCTGGCTTATGACCCGTTCCTCGGCGCCGTTCTGATCGGCAGCGGCCTGGCCTCGATCGCCCTGACGCTCAAGTGGTGGTTCGTGGAACAACAAATGAAACTCGCGCCGGGCGTGCTTCTGCATCTCGCCGGCCATGCCGAGGCGGCTTCAAACCCGACTTTGGCGTGGTCGAGCGTCTTGACCCAATGGGGTTCCTGCTCGATCTTTCTGGTGATCGTAGCTGTGTGGGGGCTGGGTAGTGGGCGCGTGGAATGAACGCCGAATGAGCTGGGCACAGTCAGTCTACGTGCTCCGCGCGCAGGCAAAGGCATTTTGCGCCTGCACGCGGAAAATGAATGCGAACGGTCAACGTTGCCAGCGTTCAAGGGGCACCGGCAACGCGGGCTAGACGTGCACCGGACTGACAGCCAGCGAAGCGCGACCGATGATAAACGGCTGGGGCGGGGAAGGTTTTGATTCAGTCGACGGCGTACCGGATCCCACTGCGCGACCAGCGCCGGTTGGCGTCGACGGTCGGACGACGAGGACCGGGATCTGGCTGTGCGTCAGCACCTTCTGGGTCTCACTGCCTAGCAACAAAGCTCGCAGACCGCCTCTGCCGTGCGACGCCATGACGATGAGATCACAGTTTCGTTCCGCTGCAACGCTGATAATCGCCTCATACGGGTGATCGCGATTCCTGGCAACCGTATCGCACTCGACACCGACCTGCGTGGCCGCTTTCGTGACCGCCGCGAGATAGTCATCCGCATGCTGTCGGGTGACCTGTATGAATCGCTCCTCAGAGTCCGCGAGCATTTCAATACCATACGCGAGAACATGGAATTCCGGGATGACATGGAGCCCCGTGACTATGGCTCCGCTTTCGCTAGCGAGCGTCACCGCCATCTGAATGGCAGCGTCGGAGAGTGCCGACCCGTCGGTCGGCACTAGCAAATGCTTGAACATACGTTTCTCCCCGCGGACAGACTTGTTCGCCTTGACGTCCTGTTCTGAGCCGACCGCTTGAGCCAGCGCGCGTGAACCGGAGCGACTTCTTTCAGTATAGTCAGCGTGACGAGAATTTGGCAGGTTGCTATATCCGCGACAACGTGCCGCGCGCGGCCCCAACTGAAGATGGGTATAGTCATCCAGCGCTGTGTGCAGTTTCAGGTTCGCTCAAGATGCACGCGGCGCACGGCCTGCGGCTTGTCGCAGGCCGCCTCCCATTCGGCCAATGAGTGCCGATATCTTGCACGAAATCATACGTCGGGCCAGACACGTTCGCGCGTCGAGCGTCTTCACGAAAACCTGTAATGACGCCCGTCAAGTTCATTCTCCGCTACACCGCCGTGCCGTTGATGGCGATTGTTGCCGTTGTCCTCTGGGCCTCGCTTCACGCATCCGTCGAAATCGATGCACGACAGTACGCATCACTGTCGGATGCCTATGCGAGCTTTCCCGTGGATCTCAGGCGCGACATTGCGGATGCGATGAAATCGGGGAAGCTGAGCAAATGGGACTATTCTTCGCTTGTTCGACATTCGCTTGACGATGGAATTGTTCTCGACTGGCCACCGGAAGACAAGGCAGACATTACAGGTGAACGGGCAAGACTGGTCGCGCTCGTGAAAGCAGACAGGCTTTGAGCCGCGCTACTCACTGGGTTTTCGATATTGGCCTGCTGACGGTCATCGTCGAATCTGGTTCGGACGGCTTCGGCAGCTTTTTCCCCGCTCGCCCGGTTTGTCACTCAGGGACGCCGCACGCTAGCGGCAAAAGGGAATTCCGGTAGACTGGATCCAGCCCATCCAATGCGCAAAAAGGATGGACAGGAAAAGCGAAATCGACAGGCCGACACGCGCCGCCAGCGACCAGACCATCCTCTGCATGTTCCTCCAACGACGCATTCAGAACCATGGAGTTGTCGTTTGGTGAACGGCCGCGGGCCCAAATCCCCGTCCCCACAATGCACTCCCAAGATTCGCATCGCTGCACAAGGACGTCAGCAGTTCGACAAACGTCGTGACAGTAAAAGTACCATGGTTGTCAAATCTTGAGGAATGCCCGGCTGGCTCAGACGAGGGGTAGCCGGCCATCCAGTCAATCACGGCGTTTTCGACCCGAGAACATCGCGCCCACCAGGTTCTCCCGGTGCCGCCAGCTAGCCAATAACACGCCTCCCACGTGAATTACCGCGCAGGCAAGAACAGCATTCGCGCAGATTTCATGAAGTGCTTCCAAGGCTTTCGAACCCCAGAACATATCGCTGGTCAGTAGCCACCCGGATACTCCCGTTGACACCAACAACGTCAATAACACAACAATCATCGCGCCACCAGCCGGATTGTGTCCGTGATAACGGCGCTCGCGTCCCGCAGCGATATCCCGACAGTACGCAACAAACACACGCGGCTGTGGCACAAAGCTAGAAAAGCGCGCGTGCTGCGTTCCCGTGAACCCCCATGCGATTCGAGCCGCTACCAGCCCGAGCACCACATAGCCGAACGCATGATGAAGCGCTCCGCCATCGTCGCTCAGTACGTAAGCACCGGTGAACGCAAACACCACTGACCAGTGAAAGACGCGAACAAACAAATCCCAAACGGGAACTGACTGTCGGGTATTGCTCTTGCCGAGCGTTTGCAAGTTCATTCGTTGGCCTCCTCTTTCACGGGCTTGCCGTCGATCGGATCTACAACCATTTCGTGCCGCTTCGCGTTCTTGTCCAAGGCATAGACTTCATAACAGGTCCCTTCCGCCTTTATTCGCTTGACCTGGTAGCCCTCTTTTTCGAACTGAGTAGTGACGTCCCTCTCTTTCATCCATTTCGCCTTTGGTTCGTTGGTACACGTACCGGTTGCGTGAGCAGCGAAGGGCAGGACGACTAATGCGGCGAGGGTCAGTTGACGAACGGTCACGATCTTCATGTTGATTCCTATGACAATGATTAAGGTTTGTTTCGTTGGCGCACGTGCGCATGCTGCTGCTTGACCCTGAAGGGAATCTTAAGGAGAGTGCATGTCGCATCAACCCCTTGAGCCGAGTTAAACTCCTGACATGCCTCGCGGCCCTTTAGGGCTACAGTACCGCGTCCATCACACCCTTCCTTGAGTTATGCCATGCGTGTACTTTTAGTCGAAGACGACGACTTGATTGGAAGNGGCATCGAAGCTGGTTTGCGCCAAGCAGGCTTCGCGGTCGATTGGGCGCGGGACGGGCGCTCGGCAGATCTCGCGCTCAGCACGACTGAATACGAACTGCTCATTCTTGACCTCGGATTGCCAAAAATTTCCGGCATGGATTTGTTGAAGGGGTTGCGCACAAGGCGCAACGACATACCGATTCTGATTTTGACTGCGAGAGATACCCCGGTCGATCGAGTCGAGGGGCTGAGCGCCGGCGCCGACGACTACCTTGGTAAGCCGTTCGACCTGAACGAGTTGATCGCACGGTGCCGGGCGCTGCTTCGCCGCGCTCACGGCCGCAGCGTCGAGGAAATTCAATACCGTGATCTCTCAGTCGACCCATCGGCGCTGGCAGTCACGCGAGGCGGTCAACGCTTGGCCCTGACGTCACGCGAATGCGCCGTTCTGGTGGAACTGCTTACACATCAAGGGGCGGTGCTGTCGCGCGCGCGACTGGAAGAAAGCCTCTATGGCTGGCAGGAGGAGATAGAAAGCAATGCCATTGAGGTTCACATCTCCAACCTACGCAAGAAGCTGGGCGCCAGCCTGATTCGGACCGTCCGGGGCGCCGGTTACGTGGTGGAGAAAGCATCGTGACCGGTTCGATTCGCCGCCGCCTGATGCTCCTCGTGCTTGCCAGCGTTACCCTCGTGTGGGGCATCACGCTGGTCACCAGCTATCGCCAAGCAACGCACGAGGTCGATGAATGGGAAGACACCCGCCTTGAGCAAGCCGCGCGTACCCTCTTGCTCGTTGATACGGTCGACCTTGCGACCCTCGCTAAATTCGGCTTCGGCTCTTCCGATGATGATGGCGACGACGAGTTATCACATCGCCTGTCATTCGAGGTTCGGGCCCCGGATGGTCACCTGGTGGCTGCCAGCCCTGGCCTGCCTTTGTTAGGCCCGGCGAACCTCCTGTCATCGCAAACCGTCGCGGGGTCCCAAACCCTCCGGCTCGGCAAGCTCGCCTGGAACACCTACACGCTGCATGATCCGCNGCGTAAGCTCAGCGTGCGCGTTTATGAGCGTAGCGATCGCCGCAGCGACCTAGCGACTGGGGTCGCGCGGCGCGTTGCACGGCCTCTCGCTTACGCGTTGCCAGTTCTGGCGCTACTCGTCTGGGTGAGTATCGGCAGCAGTCTCGCGCCGCTCAGAACCCTCTCGACGGCGATCCGCACCCGCAATGCCGATAATCTTGATTCAATCGACATGCGCCGCGCTCCGGCAGAAGTGCGCCCGCTTGTTGACGCCCTGAACCANCTNCTGATGCGACTTAAAAAGTCAATCGACCGCGAACGTGCGTTCACCTCGGACGCGGCCCACGAACTGAAGACACCGCTCGCGGCGATCAAGGTTCAAGCACAGGTCGCACTCGGCACGCAGAATCCCGCCCAACAGCGCCTCGCCATGCAGCGCGTGGTCGAAGGTGTCGATCGCAGCACCCATCTCGCAAATCAACTCCTGCTTCTGGCGAGGCTCGATGAAGCGGACCAAATACCGGGTTCACCCGTTGAACTTAACACTGTCGCTCTCCAAAGCATCGCAACGCGCACGGTCGATGCGACGCGAAAACGTTTAACGCTGTCGCTGCTGGACGATGCACCCTGCACCGTTCACGCTGACCCCATCCTTTTGCGCATCTTGCTTGATAATCTGATCGATAACGCGATCAAATACAGCGACGCCGGCGGGCGCATCGAGGTGGTTGTTCGGCGACAATCCGAATCCACCTTGCTCTCGGTCCGGGATAACGGACCTGGCGTCACAACGGCAGACCAGGCGCGCCTGAGCGACCGCTTTTTTCGAGTGGTGGGAAGTTCCCAAAGTGGCAGTGGACTCGGCCTTTCGATCGTCGCGCGAATCGCTGCGCGCTTTGACGCGCAGTTGAGCTTCGCGGGAGGGATTGATCAACGCGGGTTACGCGTTGATGTTAGCTTTCCAAGCAACGAGACCTTGCGAACGAACTGACCGATCGCGATCGCATCAAAGAGCAAGCACTCCGATCCGACAAGGTTTCCCAAGCGCCACGTGAGAATGCCTTGAAATGCGCCCACGACCCGCGAACGATTGCGCTCTTGGGAGAGCGCTCACTGGGATTTTGAGGTAACTCACCCCATTACTTTCGTGGTCCGTCATTTCCTTGTCGCGGATGTTGACCGGAATCGAGGGAAGAATAAGCGTGGTCATCTCGAGAGTGCGGTCGCAGGCAATTGTCATAGCCACAAAACCCTCTTCCGAAACGCGGTCAGCTAGGTGAATGTTCGTACTACGTTGTGCCCGAACCGTGGTCTTCCATGCGGCCTTACGGGGTGCGGGATGGTATCGATGATCTATGGCCGATGGCCGCTTGCACCGGTCGCGAGATCATGACCGAGGTCCTCGGGCATCTGCGCGCCAAAACCACGCCGGCGGAAAAGCGTCTCAACTCCTCGACCATGCCGTATGCATTCCGTGCCTGATGCCCTTCATCACCAGTCAATTCCTGCCGCGCGAAAGAGGCGATCGGCCAGACGTGCTGCCGAAAGGATCCATGAATCTTGCCTTTACCGGCCAGTTTTGTGAGTTACCACATGACGTCGTCTTCACCGACGAGTACTCGATTCGCTCGGCGCAGACGGCGGTCTATCGTCTGCTCGGCATCGACCGTTTATCAGGGCAAGTTTGATCGGCATGTTCTATTTCAGGCGTTCGAGGCCCTCCACGGCCGGTAGTCTCCACGTAATTCTGACGATCTGCGAGCAGAATCATCACACTTGCAACGCGCCACGCAGTGCCCCAAAATCTCGACGCGGCGCGTGCGAAGGCGTTTCCGCAGTGGTGAACAACGGCTTGTCGAGATAGTGTGTGGCGCCGGTATAGTAGCTATGCGGCAAAGCGTGGAGTTCTTCATTGTGGGACCGGGCAGCGCTGTTGTACCGTTCTCGCGCGCGGCCGATCTGCCTTTCCTCATTCGACAGCTTGGCCTTGAGATTTCGATACTCTGGATTGACTCGAAGCCGCCGGTTTTCGTCCAGGCCAATCAAGAGACCCGAGAGTAAATCAGCCAGACGCGTTTGCGCCGCCTCTTCCCTTTCAAATGCGACTTTGTCGTTCAGGATATCCAGGGCACTCGCCTCCGACGCATCGGAACACGCGGCTTCCACGGATCCAAGATCGAACTTGTAACCCACTCCCATCGCGCGCACCATGCGGATCAACTCTCTCGAGCTATCGACACGCTGCTTATATTGATCGAGTACCTCCGCAAGCCCTACCCTCACCTCGGCGTCTCCAGGCGGCGCCATGTCCGCACCACACGCGCCGAATAGCAGCGAAACAAAAAAAGCGAGAATGATCCGATGCCCTTTCATTGTGGTTTCCATTGGTGTCGAGAAGCGGCCAAGACTGCCGTCTCACGCGGATCCCGCGCCGCAGGTGCCGGAGCGAACCTTGGCAAATGCCCACCGACCGATTCCCTATCGCCCTGCTCCGCCACTTCGTGGCACATTTGACGCACATCGGCTTGTAGTTCCGTGGAACCCATCATCGATGCTTCTTGCCGATTGCGTTTGACCTTGATCAAGCGTCATTGCGTCAGAAGACCCGAGCCAGCCGCATATCAATCCAATTGCACTGTCTGCGTAAGCGCACATGCACGCTAGCGGCCACGAGCTGTTCGGTATTTTCCGGAGCAGTTAGTTACTCGGCGTCTGCATGGTTGACATAGGTCAAACTCCAGAAGAGGGGGTACGTCTACAGTCATTTCGATGCTTGACCTGTGCGCTGCGAGCGCGCCAGATCGCTGCCCTTGCCTGCGGCAGCCCCGCGCGACACCGCCCACACCCGGTGAACTCGCCGCTCCCGCCGTTGGCTCG
>JGI12635J15846_10001206_pt1 | contig 22524 bp, 28 predicted proteins | sample BlaSpr_A8_OM2_M2_FD_15846 | JGI IMG/M metagenome (IMG submission 15846) | reverse complement strand
TCTATACGCCGCCGGCTGTGACCCGGGCAAGCCTGCGGCGCCGTCCGGTCGCTGAACGCGCCGCCGCTTGATCAGCGCGAACGCATCAAATTCAAAAGGAGATCACCCATGCCAAATAAGCCTGTCGCACTCGTCACCGGCGCCAATCAGGGTATCGGCCTTCAAATCGCGAAAGACCTTGTGCCGCACGGAGCGTATCCGCAAGGAGTTTGGCCGCCTCGACGTGCTGATTCAAGCGGACCAGGGCAGCAAAACAATCTTGCCGCCCAGTCCACCTCTGTCGATGCGGGCGTGGACCTGGCTTGCCGCTGCGAGCGGCAGTCGCTCGATCACGACTGGCTGAATGGCACCAGCGCGCAACAGCTGGAACAGCGTCGCCATGTCGGCCTTGAATTCCTCGGGACGCGTCGTCCTACGGGCCGTTATGCTGTAGAAGACGGCACCACGGCCGCTGAAAAGGAAGCTCAAGGCGCTCCAAAGCTTGAGCCTCGCCAAGCCGAGGCCTGCGGCAATCAAGCTCTCGCCGCCAACCGCCATGGTTTGCGACCCGTAGCCGACAAGCAACCCGCGAGGCGCGAGGCACGCAAACGAACGGCCGAAGTGCGCACCGCCGATTGCATCAAAGGCGATATCGACGCCGGCGCCGCCCGGAGTCAGTTGGCGCACGGAAGTAACGAAGTCACCCGCGTGGTAGTCGATCGCCGCTGCCCCGAAGCGCTCAATCACCGGAAGGTTTGCCGCGGAACTCGTGCCAATCGCCTTCAGGCCGAGGTGGCGCGCGAGATCGAGCAGCGCCGTACCGACCGTGCCCGAAGCGCCTACGATGAGAATCGTGGCGCCCGACGGTAGGTTGCGGCAGCGAGTCAGCATCTGAAAGGCGGTGAGGTAAGCAAGCGGGATGCAAACCGCCCCGGCGGGATCGATATTATCGGGGACGGGCACGAGAAAGCGCGCTGGGCGGATCGCATACTGCGCGTAGCCACCAACGACACACAAATCAGCGACCATCTCTCCTTCGAGCGGTGCCGCCACGCCGGCACCAATCTTTTCGACGACACCAACGATGTCGTAGCCGGGGGTGAACGGCAGCGGCCCCTTGAAATCGGGATACCGGCCGCGCCGAATCATCGTATCGGTAAAACCGGTGCCGGCGGCGAGCACCTTGATGCGAACCTCCGTGGGTCCCGGCTCAGGAATCGCCAACTCCTCCACCACTTGCAGGACTTCAGGACCGCCAAATCGCGAGATGCGCACGTGTTGCCAAGGCATTCGATCACAATAGGCGCATGATCATTGCGCGTCGAGCCGCTAACGCAAAATTCCTGCTTTGGTGCGATAGCGAACGGACGCACGTCGAAAAAGAGGACACTACTCACCGTCAGGCGTCCCTTTGACAGGCTCACTCATGCCGTCCAAATCACCATTCGCAAGGGTCATATACATTGTCGCCGCTGTGATAGTGGTGGCTGTCGTCGGGCTTGCCGGTCTGATCGTCTTTGGTACAGCGTCACGACCTCCGGCGTTGACCTCAGTGAGCGATCCGATGCGGCGCATCGACTTCTCCGATTTGCCCATGCTGCAGCAATTCAATGCTCGTGACGGGCAGGCGCTGAGCTATCGTCTGTACCCCGGCACCGGGCAGGACGTCGTGGTGCTCATCCATGGCTCATCTGGGGAAAGTAGCGGTATGCATGCGGTCGCGAAGACTCTGAGCGCAATAGGCGACACGGTCTATGTACCGGACTTGCGTGGGCACGGCCATGACGGACGACCCGGCGATATAGATCGCATTGGCCAGCTCGATGACGACCTCGCCGATTTTGTGAGCGTTATCCGCCAGCTTCATCCGCGTGCGAGCCTCATTCTCGTGGGTCACTCCTCCGGTGGCGCTTTTGTGATGCGAATTGCCGAAGGGCACGACGCACGGTGGTTCAACCGCTTCGTCATTCTGTCGCCGGCGCTGCCTCATGGAGGGGAGACTTTGCGCCCTTATGCCGGCGGATGGGTGACTCCGTTCGTCGGCCGCATCGTCGCGCTCAAGATCCTGAACGGGCTTGGTATTCGCTGGTTCAATGGCCTACCCATCCTCGCTTTTGCCGTCGATCCACATGCCTCGGTTCCGCTGGATGCTACCTATACCTACCGGATGCAGCAGAATTTCACCGCACCTCCTGATGCGATTGCGCGACTGTCAGTCGTGAAGCAACCGCTCACCGTGCTGGTCGGCAGCAAGGACGAGCTCTTATATGCTGACCGCTTTGCTCCGCTGATCAATCGGGTGCGGCCGGACGTACCGGTCATCCTCATCCCTGACATCGACCATATGGGAATGGTGACAGATTCACGGGCGCTTGCCGCCGTTGCCTCGGCAGTTAAATGAGCGTTTCGGTGTCGATGATTTATCGGATACTGCCGAACATGCAAATTCCAAATCTCGTGCTGACCGGCACACACGTCCGCCTGGAACCCTTGGAGCTCCGCCACCTCGACGACCTGGTCACCGCCGCTGCGGCAGATCCCTCCCTCTACCAATGGAGCCCTGTCCCGCAGGGCGAACGTGAAGCAGCCCAGTACATCGCCACCGCGGTCGCGTGGCGGGAAGCCGGAAGCGCCGTGCCGTTCGCGATCGTGCGGATCAGTGATGGCGTTTTCATCGGTTCGACCCGCTTCTGGAACCTGGAACGGTGGTCATGGCCGCAAGGCCATGCACGGCATGGTAGGCCGGCAATCGACGGCTGCGAGATTGGCTACACCTGGCTGACCCGTTCGGCAATTCGCACCGCAGCCAACACGGAGGCCAAGCTTCTCATGCTGACGCATGCCTTTGAGCGGTGGCAGGCGCTCCGGGTCTGCCTCCATACGGATGCACGAAACAAGCGTTCGGCGGCGGCGATCGAGCGTATCGGCGGGAAGTTCGAGGGCATTCTGCGGGCCCATCGGCTGGCCGCCGACTACAGCGCGCGCAATTCGATGCGATTCTCGATTTTGTCGGATGAATGGCCGGACGTTCGGCGACGCCTGAATCAGCTCATGGCGTAGCGGCCCGGTCGCCTCTTTCGCAGAGCAAGAAGATACTCGAGCAAAGATCCGGGTATTGCTGGCCGAGCTGGTAGCACCCTTCCAAGTACTCCGCGGAGACGATATCCGTCTGCAGCAACCGGTCCCACTGAAAATTAGCGAGCGCCTTGAAGAAGATACCCGTGCGATGGACGACCTTGAGTCCGGCGGCGACCGCATCGCGCTCCAGGGTATCGAGGGTGTAGGTCCGCCGGTGGCCGTGCTCCGCCTCCGCCGCCGTCACTGCGCTGTTGTGGCTGATCAATCCCATCTTCACCGCGATCTGACGCGACGGTGCGTTGCCGTTCGGGCATACCAGGAAAAGCCGCCCGGCATCAGCCAGCCATTCGCGATTGATCCGGCGGAGGACGCCGACCGGATCATCGAGGTGCTCGAGCACGTGCGAGAGCACGATGTGATCGTAGCGGGCCGGCAGCACCGCCTTTTCGAAGGTCGAGTGGATGAAAGTCGCCGCGCCCCCTACTTTCTTGCGCGCCTCTGCCAGTGCGGCGTCCGACGCCTCGACGCAGGTCACCTCCTTGAAGTGAGCCAACAAGCGCCGGGTGAAGTCACCCTTGAAACAGCCGAGCTCGAGCATGTTGCCGGCGCGAAAAAAAGGCGCGAATGCCCGGATCATGAAGGGGTGCATGACGTCGAAATCGAATCCGTAGGCGTACCGGCGCTCCGGGCCGTCGCGCATCTCACGGTCATAGTCGCGCATGGCGTTCGGAGACCTCCTTGAGCTCGAGAGTCATGATGATATCGGACTTCTCAGCAGCCGCAGCCGCAGCAGCAACAGCGCCAGCAGCAGCCGCCACCTTGAAGCCGCATTTCCAGTACAAGCGAATGGCGGTTCCGTTTCCTTGGCCCACCCGCAGGCTGAGGAGCGCGAAGCGTGCGCGCCGCACATGATCGATGCAATCGCGCAGCAGCCGCGTCGCGATGCCCCGGCCGCTCTGCTCCGGGACCACGCTGACATTGGTGATGAACCCCGTCTGTCGCGCCGCATCGTTGCAATAAACGGCAATCAGTCCGACGAGCCCGTCCTCGGCCCACGCCTCGAAGCGCTCCGCGTGGGCGGCGATTTTCGCCGCGTACACGTCGAGCTCGACACGTGTGCTGAGCGGCGGGATGAACTGCGCATCGCACCGCGCCAGGTGCGCGGCGATGTCAGCGATCGCTGAGCGATTGGCGGCGTATGAGATCGGCACCGCCGTCGCCGGCGTGACTCGACGTGCCATCAACCGACGTCTCATTCCAGCACCGCCGCGCCGAACCCGTGGCGGCCGAATTCGTTGCCGTTGTACAGCAGGTACACCTTTCCCTCGCACTCGAAGGCGTGCGGATAGCACAGCATGTCCGAGTCCCAGTCGCCCGCCGTCACATCCAGCAGCGGATTTCCATCGTCTCGCGTCCAGCGCTGGAGGTCGTCCGAATACGCGTGCCCGATTCGATAGCCCCGGGTGCTGTTCTTGCGAAAATCGAACGACTGGCGGTAGCAGAAAAACATATGAAACCGCCCGTCGATCTCGACCACCGTCGGGAGCGCCTGACTCTCATCGGGCCCGAGTCGATCCCCGATGATTTGTGTCGCCTCCTCTTTGATCCAGACGATACCGTCGCCCGAGGTCGCATGGCCGATCTTGTACGTGCGGTCCGGCTCGGCGTCCGCTGCATATCGCTTCCAGCCGGTGCCGAAGATGTACCACATGTGAAACTTGCCGCCGATCACTTTCACGAATCCGTCCCCCACCAGGCACGGCTCGTGGAGCGACGCCGAAAGCACCGGCCCCGGTCCGATGCGCTGAAAGGTTACGCCCTGATCCCGGCTGACCGCCAATCCGATCGCCGTCTCCACCGACACCGACACGCGCCGGCTCCAGCCGCAGGTATAGCCGTACACGGCATTGCCCACCCGCACGACATTCATGGGGAAGATGCCGTGCTCATCGAAACAGCCGAGGCCCCCGAGCCCTATCACCGGCTCGCGGGACATGCCCAGGATGTCGCGAAAATCCTTGGTCAGATCCACATAGGCGATGTGGCTGCGGAACTTCCCGTTGTCCTTGTCCACCGCTCGCGTCGAGAAATAGACGCGGATCCGATCGTCGAGCACCAGAGCCTGCGGGGCTTGCGCGAACTGCGTGCAATCATTGGGAAGCTGGTGCCGGTACGGATCGAAGATCTTTCCCATTTTTCGAAACGTCATGGTCCCCATCGGACGGTTACTCCAGCGTGCCGCGCAAGATCGCCAGGCCGAAGCCGTAGCGTCCGACCTGGTCGCCGAGATAGGCCATGTAGGTACGTCCGTCGAGATCGAACACATGCGGATAGCTCACCATCTCGGCGTCCCAGCCCTGCGGCGCCACATCGATCCCCGCCTTATCGTCGTCCCGCACCCAATCGACCAGATTCGAGCTCGAGGCATAGCCGATTCGATAGCCGCGCTCCTTGCCGCGAAAGCCGGCGCTGTACCGGTAGGCAAAAAACATGTGATATTTATCCCCGGCATGGAACACGTCGGGACTCGCCTGCGCCTCATCCTCTTCGATGCGGCTCTCGATCAAGTCCTTGTTCAGCTTGGTCCAGCGGATTCCGTCGCTCGAGGTCGCCATGCGAATTTTGTAGACCGGCTCCGCTCTGCCGTCCACCAGTTTCCATTTGCGCCCCGCGATGTACCAGAGCTGCCAGAGTCCGTTGAAGCGCCGGATCTTCGGGCCGCTCAACACGAATGGCTCATCGGGAGTGTAGGGCAGCACCGGACCTTTGCCGAGCTTGGTGAAGGTGGTGCCCCCGTCAAGGCTGACGGCGGCGCCGATCGCCACGTTGAAGGGCACGGATTCGCAGCGCGTCCAACCTGCGTAGTAGGCACGTATCTCCGAACCGTCGCGAATGACCGAGACCGGGTAGGTGCCGAACTCATCGAACTCGCCGAGCCCTCCCAGCGGGAGGATCGGCTGTTCGGCCACCCGCCGCACGACGAGTGGGTTCGCGCGGTCCAGGTCGACGAATGCGGAGCGGCTGACGTACTGTCCGCGCGCGTCCGGCGCGGGGCGGCAGGAGAAATAGATCCGCACGAAGTCGTCGAACAACAGCGCGCAGGGCGCCTGCGCGAATTCCCGAAGCCACGGCCTTCCGGTGACCTGTTGCGGCGTGAACACTTTGCCGAGTTTCTCCCACGTGAACATGGTTTGGATCGGCGCCGCCGGTCAGATTAGTTCGTAGCCGCCGGCGACGCGTTCGCGGACGATTTCGGGGGGATTGAACATCAGCACGTCGACGATCGACATCGACGGCACGAATCCGGACGGCGACTGCCGATACTCGAAGGGCTCGGAGCGCAGGAAGGTGAGTTCGATCCCCTGCTGCCGAAAATCCTCTTGGTCGTACAGCCCCATCCCTCCAATGGGGTTCACATAGGTGCGTGCACCCGCGGCGCGGCACAGCGCAATCACTTTGTCCTGTTTCCTGAGGGAGTGGTCGATCGCGATGTCCGATGAGATCCGGATCTCCGTGCCGATGCAGAGCAGATTGCAGGCCGCCCGAATAGAATGATCCAAGAAGCGAAATAAATTGCGCTCTCCGTGGCACACGATGTCTTGCAGCCAGGGGAACACGCGCGCGAATTGCGGGGCATGCCGATATGCCCCGCGAAACTGATTGAGGAGTTTTTCCGGATCGAATTGCACCGCGAGTTCCCGTTCGCGCACGTCGAGCGAATCGGACGCATGTTTCAGAGGCAGCGAGAACGTCGCCGCCTCGCCGTTGCGGCAGAGCCTGTTGCGATTGATCCACCCGCTCTTCACGTACTTGATGTTGTCGTAGACGATGAACAAATCCACCGCCGCGATCAACTGGAAATAGCCCAGGTAAGGCAAGAAATACGGCTGCATGATGGCGACCTTCATGTGCCGCAAGATTCCGCCGACGGCGGCGCCGTCAGGCGGGCCCTCTCATCAAGTCCACGATCCGATCGACTTGATTGAGAGGTAAATCGGGATAGATCGGCAGGCATAACACCTGCTCGGCAGTCCTGCGTGCCACCGGCAGATTCTCGTGTGTCGCCGACGGCAACCCGCGGTACATGGGGAAATCGCTGATCAGCGGGTAAAAATAGCGCCGGACGATGATGCCGTTGTCCCGGAATTTCTGATACAGCGCATCACGGCTCAACGGATAGTCCGGCTGAACCAGTATCGGGAAATACGAATAGTTCGAGCGCACTTCTTCCGCCGGCTTGGTGCAACGTATACCGGCGATGTCCGCGATGCCTGCCCGATAGCGCCGGTCGACCGCGGCGCGTTTGGCGAGCGCCTTGTCGATGCCCTCGAGCTGCAGGACCCCGAGTGCGGCGTTGAACTCGCTCATCTTGCCGTTGATGCCGGGCGCGACGACGGTGACTTCGTCGACGAACCCGAAATTCTTCAGATGATTGACGCGCTGTCGGGTTTTTTCGTCCGGACAGACGATCGCGCCGCCCTCGAAGGTGGTGAATCCCTTGGTCGCATGGAAGCTCAGCACCGAGACGTCGCCGTGCTGAAGGACGCTGCCGCAATGACATTGCACGGCGAACGCGTGCGCCGCATCATAGATCACCTTGAGCCCGTAGTTGTCCGCGATCGCCTGGATCCGGTCCACGTCGCAGGGATGCCCGTAGGTATGGACCGGCATGATGGCCGTGGTTTGAGGCGTGATCGCGGCCTCGATCTTGCGCGGATCCAGGTTGAACGTATCGGGGTCGATATCGACGAATACCGGCTTGATACCGTTCCAGAGGAGCGAATGAGCGGTCGCCACGAACGAATACGGCGTGGTGATGACCTCGCCGGTGACGCGCAGCGCCTGGAGGGCCGTGACCAGACCCAGCGTCCCGTTCGCGAACAGCGCGATGTGCTTGATGCCGAGATACTCGCACAGCTTGCGTTCCAATTCCTGATGGAAAGGACCACCGTTGGTGAGGATCTTCGAATCCCAGATCTTGCGCAGATAGGGAATGAACGCCTCCAGCGGCGGAAGCTCCGGACGTGTGACGTAGATGGGGGTCTGCCGGCCCTCTTCGACGGAGGGGACCGCACTGTCGACTGCCGTGATGCGCGCTCTTGCCATCAGCGATACCTGGTCATTCAGGATCAACCTTTTTTCAGGAGAGAAATTTGAAGAGAGACAATCCTTCGGTCAGGGTATAGGCCTGCATCGCCGCGCTCAGCGTCGTGTTCTGGGAATCGAGGTTGGTGATCGCCTGGGGGTAATTCAGGCTCTGCAAGGTGGAGATGGATTGTTGCAACTGGGTCTGCTGCGCGGTCGCGGCCGACTGCTGAGTGGTGATGGTATTCAAGCGTGCGCCTACGCTCGATTGGACCGTCTGGGTCTGATCGAGCGCCTGATCGATATTGTCGATGGCGTTGGCGATCGAATTGTTGAGTTGAGCGCTCCCGGAACTCGCCGACGGAGTCTGTTGCAACGCGTTGACCAGATTCTGCACGGTGGTGAAGACACTCTGATCGGCGCTGGGCGCCACCGCGAAGGTATCGCCCGTGGCCGGCGCCCCCGACAGCGTCACCTGCAGGCCGTCGAATGAGATTGCCTGCCCGCTGGTATAGGTACCGGTGCTGACCGCCACGTTGGCCGAATTGAGGACTTCGTAGGTGCTGGGAGCGGTGAACTGGATCGTGTAGTTGCCGCCGTCGTACGCGGTCGGATCCGTCACCGAGGTCGCGCCGATGATGCCGCTGCCGGTGTTGGCCGTGCCCGCAGTGACGTTGAACGTGCCGTTGCCGGTCTTGATCTGATTGAACACCAGATCGCCGTTGTCGCCCACCACTACGGTCTGTCCCGCGGCGAGCTGGACCTGACGCTGTCCCTGATCGCCGCTGTAGCTCGCGCCGGTCGCGGTCAGCGCGAACGGCTGCGTCTGCGTCGAGTAGCCGGCGAAGATATAGTTGCCGCTCCCGTCTTGAGTGTTGGCGATCGACAGCAGGCTCTGTTGGATCTGCTGCACCTGGGTGGCGATCGCGCCGAGATTGGCGCCCGACGCGGTCGCGTTGTTTGCCTCGAGGGCGAGGTCGCGCAGGCTTTGCAGCTGGCTTTGAACTTGCGTCAGCGCGTTGTCCTCGATGTTCAGGCTGCCCTGGGCGCTCTGACCGTTGGAGGTGAACTGCTGACTCTGCGCCAGCACTTGGTTGTAGCCGCTCACCAGGCCGGCAGCCACCGGATTCTGCGAGGCGGTGCTGAACGAGAGCCCGGTCGAAATCCCGTTCTGCGTGGTCGCAATAGTGGACTCGAGCTGATTCAGTGCGGTCAAGAATTGACCTTGTTCCATTCCTTGCGTGATACGCATCGCGCTCGTCTCCGGTTTAGGTAAAGGTTCCGTTGACGGAATCGATCAGAGTCGTGAACAGGCCATTCGCGATCGAGAGCGCCTGCGCCGAAGCCTGGTACGCCTGCTGCCACTGCAGCAGATTGGCCGCCTCCTCGTCCAGATTCACGCCCGTCACGGATTGAACGTTGGTTTGGGCCTGTGTGTTGACCGCCGTCTGCGCGGTCTGCGCCGTGTTGACCTGCTGAGCCTGGGCACCCACCCCGCTGATCAAGGCGCCCACTGCGCCCGAGATACTCTCGGATCCGCCGGACAACAGCCCCTGCGACTGCTGATTGGCGAACGCCAACGCATTGGTATTGTCTCCGGTGCCGTTCGCGTTGCTTTGCACTGTGAACGAGTCGCCGGTCGCCGGCGTGCCTGAGATCTGGACCTGCCATCCGTTGTCCGAAATGTTGCCGCCGGAGGTGTACGCGAAGCTTCCGGCTCCGTTGATGGAATACGTGGTCGGACTCGTGAACGCGATGGTCACCGTGCTCAACAGATTCGGATCGGCGGCATCCGTGACGGTGCCGGTGCCGATGGTCGCCGTGCCGGTGTTGGTGTCGGACGCCGAGGTCTGAATGGCGCCTGCAGCCGCGATGCCGGAAGGATTGGTGAGCGCGACGCTCAGCGTGGCAGCTGCCTGGGCGGTCGGCTGAATGAGGAACTGGTCGCCGGAGGCTGGAGTGCCCGAGAGCACAATGGACAACCCGTCGGCCGTCAATGGACTCGCCGGGGTACCTGCGCCCGTGAGCGCCACGTTGGCGCCGGTGGTCGCGTCGGTGAGGCTATAGGCGCCACCGGTATACGACAGCAGATAATTATCCGAAGTCAGGGCACCGATGCCGGAGATGGTGACGCTCGCCGTGGTGTTGTCCGTGTTCGCGGTGGAGGCAGTCGCGACCGGCGCGCCGATCGAGAACAGAGCGCTGCCGAGTTGCCCGTTCAAATTGAGACCCGATGCCTGCTGCGTGTTCGCGCTCTGGGCGACGGCGGTTGCGATTTGACCGAGCTGATTCAGCGCAGGATTGATCGCGTCACTTCGCGCCGCCAGCAGCCCGCCCAAGTCGCCCGAGGTGATCGAGCTCGAAATCGAGTTGCCGTTGGAGGTCGAGCTTGCGATCTCCAGCTGCGACGCATTGAACTGATTCGGAACGGTGGTCAACGAATAGGTGTTGTTGTCGAGCACCAGGGGCGTCCCGTTTCCCACGTAGACATTGATGGAGCCATCGCTGTTGCTCGTCGTGGTCACACCGACCAGCTGAGTTAGATTCGATACGAGCTGATCACGCTGATCGAGCAACGTATTCGGCGCCTGTCCGCTGCCCGTGCTCGAGGCGATTTGCGTGTTCAAATTCGCAATCTGAGTGCTGATCGAGTTGATCTGCTGCACGTCAGTGGTGATCCCGGTATTCACGCCCGAGTTCAACTGGTTGAGCTGCGTGCTCGTGCTGTTGAGGTTCTGTGCAAGCGCCGTGGCGTCGCCGAGGAGCGCCTGACGCGCGGCGGTAGAAGTCGGATCGTCCGCCACCGCCGACCAGCCGCTGTAGTAGGTCTGAAGCGCTGTGCTCAACCCGCCCGCGGTGGTGCCGAACAGATTGTCGATCTGGCTGGTGTAGTTCTGCAACTCAGTCAGCTGCGACAGGCTGCTCTGCGAGGTGTTGAGCTGATTGGCCGCCGCTTGGCTGTAGGCGCGGGTTACGCCTGCGACGACCACGCCGGCGCCGATGGAAAGGCCGCCGGAGTCCTGCGGAGCCGCTGTGCCGAGGTTGACCGACTCCACGTCGTATCCCGGCGTGCTGGCATTGGCAACGTTGTTGCTCGTGACCTCGATAGCCTGTTGAAAGGCCTGAAGCGCCGAGACGTCGATTCCAAACACATTTGACACGCTGATGCTCTCCGGATCGCCGGCTTGGGATTTACTTCACGGTCTATCGGCCGATCGCGTCATTTCTAAAGCGTGACCAGGCGTGCACTGAGAGCCGCCCGCAACGTACCGCTGTTCAGCAGCTGATTTAACTTATTGCCGTACTCAGGGTCGGTGGCGTAGCCCGACCTCGCGATGCTCGCCACGTAATCCTGAGCGCTGCCGCCGGCCGCAATCGCCTCGCGATACCGCGGGGAGTTCGCCAGCAGGTTCGCGAAGTCGTCGACGCTTTCCTCGATCGATCCGTAGGCCCGGAACGCGGTACGACGCTGCGTCGCCACCCCGCCGCTGACTTCCATGGTGTCCGCTACTGCCCGGGCACCGTCCCAACCGTCGCCCGCCTTGACGCCGAACAGATTGAGGCTCGGACTGCCGTCCGCGGTGCGCGGCATGCGCTGACCCCAGCCGGTCTCGAGGGCGGCCTGCGCGAGCATGCCGAGCGGGTTGACGCCCAGAGCCTGGGCGGCGCGCTGAATGGTCGGCAGTACCGCCTTCACGAACTGTGCGGCGTGCTCGCCGGTGACCGCGGTTGACTGCGCGGTCGGCCCATGGCCGTCGGCGTCCGCCCGCGCTTGTCCCGGCCGGAGCGGGATGGACGAGCCGGTCGCAGCCGGTGCCGGCGCCGTCTTGCCGCCCAGTTGCCGCTCGAACAGCCGGGCGATGCCAAGATCTTGACGCTTGCTCAAGGTCAACGCGACCTGCTTGTCGAACATATCCTGATACATGCTGGTCTCGTTGCTGGTCGTCTCGCCGCCCTCCGCGTCGGTGGCGTCGCGCATGCTCTTCAGCATCATTTGCAGGAACAGCGCCTCGACCTGCTGCGACACCGCTTTGATGGTCGCAGGCGTCGTGGGGGCGTTTTTCAACGCCGCCAGGCCGCTGAGATCGGTATAGGTTCCCGCGTCGGGCGTGCTGGCGGCCGAGGACAGCGGTATGGAGGAAGGAGACGTCAGCGATGCAGTCATAGGGTTCACGCAGTTTTAGATCACGACCAGTTCGGCCTGCAGCGCCCCCGCCTCCTTCAGTGCCTCCAAAATGGCGACCAGATCACCGGGAGCAGCGCCGACCTCATTGACTGCATGCACGATCTGTTCCAGCTCGACACCGGGCTTGAACAAAAACATCCGATTCTGTCCCTGGTCGACATTGATGGTGGAGCTGTTGGTCACCGTGGTGTTCCCGACGCGCGCATAGGGCCCCGGTTGGCTCACCGTTTGCTCCTCCTTGATGCTGACGGTGAGCGAGCCGTGGGACACGGCCGCGGGACTCACCCTGACATTGCTGCTGATGACCACGGTGCCCGTGCGCGAATTGATGATCACCTTCGCGGCGGCGCTGGCCGGTTCCACCTCTAGATTTTCGATCGTCGACAGAAATGCCACGCGTTGAGTCATGTCGATCGGCGCGCGCACGCGCACGGATCCCCCGTCGATGATGCTGGCCATACCCTCCCCCACCCCTTTGTTCACGCTCGCGACCAGACGCGTCGCCGTGGTGAAATCCGGATCGTTGAGATTCAAGGTAATGGCCTCGCCCAGGGCGAGCTGGGTCGGCACCCCTTTCTCGACGGTCGCCCCGTTCGGGATCCGGCCGGAGCTCGGCACGTTGACGGTCAGCTTGGAGCCGTCGTTGCCCTGCACGCCGAAGCCGCTCACGATCAGGTTGCCCTGCGCGATGGCATAGATCTGACCGTCGAGTCCGTGCAGCGGTGTAACCAGCAACGAGCCGCCGCGCAGGCTCTTGGCGTTTGCGATCGAATTCACCGTGATGTCGATGGTCTCGCCCGGCTTGACGAACGCCGGCATGACGGCATGCACCGCCACCGCCGCGACGTTCTTGAGCTGCGGCGTGACGTTGCTCGGCACCACCACACCCAGTTGCGCGAGCATGTTGGTCAGCGACTGAATGGTGAACGGCGCCTGGCTGGTCTGATCGCCGGTGCCGTCGAGTCCGACCACCAGGCCGTACCCGACCAGCTGGTTGGTACGCACCCCTTGGACCTGCGCCATGTCCTTGATCCGCTCGGCGGGAGCCGCGTCGGCGAACGCCGTCAACACGACCGCCAGCAATGAATTTCGAAACAATCTGTTCATGTGCCCTGAATGCCGTCAGAACGGCGAAAAAACGGAGTTGAAGAACCGCGTCAGCCAGCCCATCTGATTGGCATTGGCGATGACGCCCTTGCCCGAGTAGCTGATGTGCGCGTCGGCGATTTTGTCGGACGTCACGGTATTGTTGGTCGCGACGTCCGCAGGTCTCACCACGCCCGAGATATGAATGAATTCGTCGCCCTGGTTGAGCTTCAGAGTCTTGTCGCCTTCGACTACGAGGTTGCCATTGCTTTCCACCTCGGTCACGGTCACGGTCAGGCTACCGACGAAGCTGTTGCCTTGCGTCGCCGACCCCGCACCGTCGAAGGTATGGGATCCGGAGAGCGTCGTATCCAGGATGGGCACGCCCTTGGTCAAGATGGACTTGCCGAAGATGGTGGGCCCGGTATCGGTCACCGCCGAGGTCTTCGAGGTCGTGGTTTCGGCGTTCTTGCTGGCCGCGGTCGATTCGTTCAGGACGATAGTCAGCACATCGCCCACGCGGCGCGCCTTCAAGTCCGCGAACAGCGCCATTTCCTGGCCGGCCTGATAGATCGCGCCGTCGGTGCGCGGCGTCGGCGGCGGCAGCACGCGCGGCACGACGGGATCGATCTTGTGGGCCTTGGGCGGGGACGTCGAGCAGCCCGGGAGCGTCGCGGCCGCGCAGAAGGGCACGAGAGCGAGCAGCAATGCCTTGACTGGACTGCGCATGCGGATCACGAGAGATTGGTCGTCAGGTATTCGAGCATCTGATCGCTGGTGGTGATCGCTTTCGAGTTCATCTCGTAGGCGCGCTGGCACTCGATCATGTTGACGAGCTCCGTCACCGTGTTCACGTTGGAGGTCTCGAGGGAGCCTTGCTGGACGGTGCCGAGGCCGTTTGCCCCCGGCGTGCCCGTCTGGGGCGAGCCGCTCGCCGCGGACTCGACCACCAGGTTGTTGCCGATGTTCTGCAGGCCCTGGTCATTGATGAAATTCGCGAGCTGTACCTGCCCGATCTGCGTCGCCTTGCCGCTGGCGGCCACGGCGGTGACCGCCCCGTCCGTGCCCACGGTTACCGACTGAGTGCCCACAGGAACGGTGACGGCCGGCTGAATCGGATAGCCGCTCGCCGTCACCACGTTGCCCTGGTTGTCGAGCGTGAACGATCCGTCCCGCGTGTAGGCGAGCGTCCCGTCCGGCATGGTTATCTGGAAGAACCCCTGCCCGGAAATCTCCATGTCCAGCGGGCCATTGGTGGTCGTTGCGCTGCCCTGAGCGTAGTTCGATTCGGTGGCGACGATGCGCACACCCGTGCCCAGCGTGAGGCCGGTCGAGTACTGGGTGTTCTGCGTGCTCTGGGCGCCCACCTGACGCACGTTTTGGTACATCAGATCCTGAAACGCCGCGCGCTGCGACTTGAAGCCGGTCGTGTTGGCGTTCGCGAGATTGTTGGCGATGATCGCCATCTGCGTGTTCTGGGCGTCGAGCCCCGTCTTTGCGGACCATAGTGCGAGATTCATATTGAGTATCCTCTTGTCGGGGCGGCTCTTGTCGGGGCGGGCGTTATGCCGCGTTCGACATCAGCTGCTCGGCCATCTGTTCGTTCTGATCGGTCGAGTTCATGCTCTTCACTTGGAACTCGTACAGGCGCTGAAGCTCGATCATGTTGATGAGCGATTGCGCCGCATTCACGTTGCTCGACTCGAGCACGCCCGAGGTGAGCGTCACGTTCGGATCGGTCTCCGCCTTGCTGCCGTTCTTCATGCGCAAGAGCCCGTCCGAGCCCTTCTGCAGATCCTTCTCCGCCGGATTCACCAGCTTGATGCGGTCGGTCGGCGAGATGCCGGTCGGAGTGAGTCCCTGCGCCAGCACCGACACCGTCCCATCGTTGCCGACGGTCACGCTCGTCGACGGCGGGATGTTGAGCGGCCCCGACTCCGTGAGCACCGGTTGCCCGGCGGCGGTGGTCACCGAGCCATCGACTGCGACGCGAAGATCGCCGGCGCGCGTATAGCCCTCGGTGCCGTCGTTGCCCAGAACGGCGATGTAGCCCTTGCCGTTGAGCGCCACATCGAGATCCCGGCCGGTGCTCTGCATGACGCCGCTCGAGAAATCCGTGCCGGAGTCGCCCGCCACCGCGTTGACCCGCGACGGGTAGCCGCCACCGTAGATCGGCTGGCTGTAAAAGGATACCGAGTCGGCGCGGAATCCCACCGTGTTGATGTTGGCGATGTTGTGGTTGTTGACCGCCTGCGCTTGCATGATCTGCTTCGCGCCGGTCATCGCCACATAGAGACTTCTATCCATTGGTGGCGATACCGATGACTGTCTGCGACATTTGATCCGCGGTAGTGATCACCTGCGCGTTCGCCTGGAAGGCGCGCTGCTCGGTGATCATGTTCACGAGCTCGGTGGTCAAGTCGACGTTCGAGCTCTCGAGCGCGCTCGACTGCACGGTGCCGAAACCCGCCGAGCCCGCGGTACCTTGCACGACCGTGCCGGATGAGAAGGTCTGCGCCCACTCGGTATCGCTCAGCTGCTGCAGGCCCTGGGGATTCGGGAAGTTGGCGATCGCCAGCTGCCCAAGCTGCGTCGAGCGCCCATTGGTATACACCGCGGACACGATGCCGGTGGAGTCCACCGAGACGGTGCTCAACTGGCCCGTGGTGTAGCCGTTTTGCGTGATGGCGTTGACCCCGAACTGCGTGCCGAATTGCGTCGAATCGCTGTAATTGAACGTCATGCTCATCGGCACCGCGCCGTCGGTGGGATTGAATCCCGCGAACGTCAGCTGGCCGTTGGCGGGTGCGGTGACCGTTCCGGCGCTCGAGAATTGCAGCGTTTGCGTACCGCCGACCTCTGTGCCGTTGACGGTCATGTTGACGTCCCAGAGGCCCGGCGTCGCGGTCTGGGTGTAGTAGAACGTGGCGGGGTACGAGTTGCCGAGCGAGTCGTACACCGTGGTCGAGGTCGACTGGCTGTAGGTAGCCGGATTGGTCGGATCGAAAGGCGTTGCGGTCGGCGCCGTGTCGTTCGACGGCAGGTTCACGTTGACGGTGCCGGTCGAAGTCGCCACCGGAGCGCTTTGCGCGGTATTGAGGTTGAGATTCTGCAAGGCGCCGGTGTTGAAACCGCCATTCGTCAGCGGCGGATAGACTTGCAGGAATTGACCGGTCGAGGTGGTCACATTGCCGTTCTGGTCCTCCTGGAATTCGCCGTTGCGCGTGTACGCGTATCCGTTGCTGCCGCTCACCGTGAAAAATCCGTTGCCGCTGATCGCCATGTCCAGCGGCGATGACGTCGTGGTGATGTCGCCCTGAGTGAACTGCTGCGGCGAAGCGACGAGCTGCACACCCTCGCCGGCCGTCGACGTATTCAAGTTGACCGCACCGGACGAGAACACCGTACCGAACTCGGCCTGCGAGTTCTTGAAGCCCGTGGTGTCGGCGTTGGCGATGTTGTTGGAGGTGATGTCCAGGGCGGAATTCGCCCCGGTCAATCCCGATAACGCAATACTGAAGCTGGACATTCTCAAGACTCCTGAATGAATTAGTTGGAAATCTGCTGAACGTTGCTGAACGGCACGCTGCCGAGGCCGGAGATGTTCAACGTCAACCCAGTGGTGCCGGATCCCATGGTGACGCTGTCCACGGTGCCGTTCACCAACGTCGGGACCGCGGTCCCGCTCGCGACGCCGCTCACTTGAGCGCTCAGGGTGTAGGTCCCGGCAGGCGCCGTGCCGCCGCTGGAGGTTTCCCCGTTCCAGGTGAAATTCGCGAGGCCGGCCGACTGCGCGCCGAGGTTGATGGACTGCACCAGGACACCCGCGCTGTTGCTGATGTTGAGCACCACTTGAGAGCTGGTCTGCGGCACGCTCACCGCTCCTGAGAGCGCCGCACCGGCGGTCGGCAAGGTTGCCGTCGAGCTCGCCACCAACGCTTGATGGCCGAGGAGCGATGAAGCCTGCAGTGCCTGACTCGAGGTAAGCGAGCTGGAGAGCGCGGAGAACGAAGTATTGAGTTGCGTGATGCCCTGCACCTCGCTCAGCGAGGCGAGCTGGCTCAGGAACTCGTTGCTATCGACCGGACTGGTCGGATCCTGATTCTGCAGCTGAGCCAGCATGAGAGTCAGAAAGTCGGTACCGCCAAGCGTGACCCCGTTGACCCCGCTGGAGCTGCTGGAATTGCTGGTGCTGCCGGAGCCGGATGTGCCCGTGGTGCCGTTGGTGCCCGTAGTCCCGCTGCCGCCCGTGCCGTTGGTGCCCGTGCCGTTGGTGGTCGAATGTATGACTTGGTTGATCGAGTTGATCATGGTGTCTTCCAGACTGGATGAGTAGCGGGCTTCAATGGCCCATGGAGATGACTTTGAGGAGCAGATCCCGCGCCGTGTTGATGGCTTCGACGTCGGTGGCGAAGGAGCGATTTGCGGAGATCATGTTGGCCATCTCCTCGATCGAGTTGACGTTCGAGGTGTAGACGTAGCCGTCCTTGTCAGCGAGCGGATTGTCCGGCTGATAAGTTTGGATCGGCGGCGTCGTGCTCTCCACCACGCCCATCACCCGCACTCCGCTCGATGCGTCCTGGCCGTCGTCGAGGCCCAGTTCCGAATTCATCATGGCTTGAAACACCGGATGCCTGGCGCGGTACACCTTGGTGGCGTCGCCGTTGACGCTCTCCGCGTTGGCGAGGTTGCTCGCCGTCGTGTTGAGGCGGATCGTCTCGGCATTCATGGCGCTGCCGGACACGTTGAAGACATCGAATAAGGACATGAGGATTCTCCGGAACTCAGCCTATGAACCGTTGATGGCGAGCGTGAGCTCGGATATCTGGCCGTTGATGAAGTTGAGACTCGCTTGGTAGCGCACGTTGGTCTCCGAGAAGGCCGCCTGTTCGATCGGCATCTCCACCGTGTTGCCGTCGAGCGACGCCTGATACGGATTGCGATACTTCACATCGCCCGTGGACGAGTCGGCGCCGCCGAGATTGATGTGCGCCGCGTTCGTGGTCTCGAGCGGCAGCGCCGTATCGCCCTGGCTCTGAGACAGGACCGCCGCGAAATCGATGTCCCGCGCCTTGAAGCCCGGTGTGTCCGCATTCGCGAGATTGGCGGCGAGCACGCCCATGCGTTGGCCTTGCACCATGAGCGCCTGTTCGTGAATGCCGAAGATGTTTTCAAACATTGATTTGCTCCTCGGGGTACAGCTGAGCAAGAGCTGTGCCAACCAGAGGAAACGTCCATCCGGACGCCGATTGCGCGCGCCGGCGCGCCAAACGGAGTGTTCGTCCACACCCGATCTCCGAAGAGTCGCCGACGAAGGGGCCGCCGGCGGCAAGGACTTGCCGCCGGCGGCCACGCACCGGCATCGCGGCCGCGCAGACCGTTTGCCGGCCTCGGCAGGGGGCGGGGGCTCGGTGGCACGGCCCTTGCTAGCAATGATAAGGATGCGAATATCGTCAAAATATCGTCGGTTCGCCCTTGGGGCCTGCCTTGCGGGGACGGGTCTAACGGCGCGGCCGTCGGTGTCGGCCATCGACGCGCCGGCCGAGCTGCAGGACAACACCCAGCTGGAGGCACTCGCGCGATCCGAAGCGTCGTTGCACTTGCCGGCACTGACTCCGCATGAGCGCTTTGTCGCCGGTCCCATCAGCACCAATGTCCGCCTGGGGCGCTGTAGCCAGCCCGTGAAGCCGTCCGTGAGCCCCGGCGGCCAGATGCGTGATCGCATCCTGGTCGAGCTGAGCTGCCCCGGCACTCCCCCCTGGCATATTTACGTTCCCGTCCGCGTGGTGGGCACCTCTCAGGTGACCATTGCCGCGCACGCCATCGTTGCCGGCAGCGTCTTGACGGCGAACGATGTGCGCACCGAACAGCGCGATATTTCCGAGCTCCCCCCGGGCTACATGGACGACCCCGCGGTCACCCTGGGTTTGACCGCCAGTCGGCCGATCTCGAGTGGGGCGGTCATTACGAATCAGTTGTTGCTCGGCGCAAAAGCCGTGCAGCGCGGCCAAACGGTCACTTTGGTTGCGGACGCCGGCGGCATGAGCGTCAGCATGCAAGGCCGCGCCCTGAGCGATGGCCTGATCAATCAACGGGTTAAGGTCGAGAATCTGTCATCCGGAAAGGTTGTCGAAGGAATCGCGCGTTCCCAGCAGGTAGTCGAAATTATTCTGCAATAGCACTTCAGTGAACCGCGTCACAGCCGATAAGAGTTCCAGACGGTTGTTTTGATCGCAATGGCTAAAGATCATCGGTTCCTTGACGATAATGAGGGCAAGGGCTAACGCTCGCCCAGGAGAGACTTCGGTGCCAGCTAAGATCGGTGGATACTCAACGTCGGAGCCACTCGCACCCCCCAAGGGTTCGAGCACCGGCAGCGTTGCGGCTGACAAGACCCAGGCGGACGCGGCTACGTCGTCGTCGACCGCTCAGACGGGCGATCACGTGACGCTGACGACCTCCGCCCGTTCGTTGCAGAAGCTGTCCGACGCCGTCGCGCAGGCCCCGGTGGTCGATTCCGCGAAAGTGTCTTCGATCAAGCAGGCGCTCGCAAACGGCACCTACCAGGTCGACTCCGCGAGCGTCGCGGACAAGATGCTTCAATTCGAGAACGGGTTGAAGTAGCGCCATGAACGAGGATGCGCGCCGCCGTCTCGAAGATTTACTTGATCGCGAGATCGAGGTTGCGCGTACGCTCGCTCAAACGTTGGATGCGGAGCGCGCCGCGCTGACCGGCACCTCCCCCCAAGCCGTCGAACAGCAAGCCGCGGAAAAAACACGTCTTTTGGCTGCGATTGAAAAGCTCGAGGACGAGCGCCGCGCCGTTTCGGTGGCTGCCGAACAGGGCCTTCCCGGTGCCCGCGTTCCTCGAGGAACGAGCATCGCCGCCACGGTCGCCGAGCGCTGGCGCACGTTGATGGAGCTGATGGCCGGCTGCCGGGCCGCGAACGAAATCAACGGCTACATCATCAACTTGCGCCAAGGTCAGATTGCTCAGCTGCTTGGCATCGTGCGCGGCGCATCGCCGCTCACCTACACGCCGCAAGGCAAAACTTTCGCCAAAGCGCTGCGGGCGCTGGCCAAGGCTTGAAGCATGTTGGTCCTCAGCCGCAGAGCCGATGAATCCATCGTCATCCAACCCGCCGAGGGCGTGGATGTGAGCATGACACTCGCACAACTGTTCGCGAACGGGCCGATTTTGATCACCTTGCTGGGCGGTACCGGCCGGCGGGTCAAGATGGGGATCGAAGCTCCCGAACAGCTCGCCATTCGCCGCAAAGACGCAGCTTAAGCGAGCCCCGGCGTCGCCCGAGATTGCGTCGCCTGAGCGCGGCGCGAGCCCCCGCCCTCCCCGCGTCGAGCCTTCGCGCTTCGACGCCCCAACAATGTTAACTGTCCGTCTGACTGCTGCGTCCGCGTCAGCACCGTCCCACCGCCGGTCGGCCAAGCCGCCCGCTTGCCTTGGACCTAATCCCTCCGTATTTTACTTATCGGATAACGGGCGCAACGAGCGCTTCGCGAACGCCAATCGGATGTGCATAATGGCTACTTCATCACACGATCAACAAAGGGCCCCCCGGATGGAGCGTCGTCTGCATACGCGTCATCGCGCACGCACCACCGTCTACGTAGTCATGTCCGGCCGCAAGAGCCGGATATGCAAGGCGAAGAATCTGAGCGCAAACGGCGTGTTCGTCGAAACCGAGAACCTCGGTCTTCGCAAGGGACAGCAAGTTCAACTCGCATTCGCAATCAATTTGGGCTTGATCACCAAAATACACCGGCGCACCGCCATCGTCGCGCACGTCACACGCGGCGGCACCGGTCTCATGATGGAGCAATTCGCCGGCCGCTAGATCGTTCGCCTTGCCCTCGCTTTGCCCTCGCCTTGCCCTCGCTTTGCACGACGTCCATACAGCCGCTCAACAAAGGTTTCTCGGGCGCCCAGGTCACCGCCATCGAACCGGTCGAGGAGATGCGGCTGCAACTCAGCCGAAAATTTCCAGACCTGCGCACGCTCGCCGGCACCGCTCAGTCAATGCCATTGCAAGAGCGATCGGCGCATGCCGTCACCTGCGCGCAGGCGTTCCACTGGTTCGCCGCCGCCGACGCCTTGTCGGAGATTCGGCGCGTGCTCATACCCGGCGGCAGCTTGGGCATCGTGTGGAACGTACGCGACGAGTCCGTGGGCTGGGTTGCAGAGTTGACCGGGATAGTCCAGCCCTACGAAGGCGATGCTCCGCGCTATCGTACCGGCGCTTGGCGCCGGCTTTTCCCCAACGATCTCTTTTCCGATCCCGAAGAGACCGTATGGGACCACCGACACGTCGGTAGTCCCGAGGAAGTCATCGTCGACCGCCGCGAGACCATCGCCTTCCCCTACCAGACACGGGCTTATCGGTGTGCCGCCGCGATCGACTAAGTCTTTACGGTTTCTTGCGCACGCTGCCCAGGAAATCGCGCTTGCCGACCGGCACTCCCTTCCACCGCAAAATGTCGTACGTCGTGGTTGCGTGGAAATAGAAGTTCGGCTGCGAAAACGACAATAGAAAATTCTCCGCCGTGAAATCGATGTGTCGTGAGCCAAATTCAAACCGCAGATCGCGCCCGACGAACCCATCGATCTCGCCGGGATCGATGGCCCGCAGAGCCTCGATGGTGTCCGTGATCCGCGCCTTTAGCGCCGCGAAGCTATCGGGCGGTGTCGTCTGATCCGGAGAGAAAATGCCGCGGCGCACTCCCTCGATGGCACCCAACGAATGGACCGCCGTCGATTTTACTTGGTAGGCGAGGGGCAGCATGTCCTGCGCCAACCGCGCCTCGATGAGATCTTTGGGTTCGGTACCCTTCTCCTCGCAAAACTTCTGCGCCTTATCCAAGAGTCCGGAGACCGACCCCAGAAACTGCAGGTACGAAGGAATCGTCGCCGCGTAGAGTGAAATAGCCATTGCTGGTCTCGAGCTGATCGATGAGCCACCAGTCTAAACGTTGTTGCCTGAAAAAAGTGAACGCTCAGGGGAATCAAGACGGTCCGGCCGAATGATCGCCTCCGCGACGTTCCGACGTTTCCGCGGAAACGTCCGGCCGTGCCCGATGGGCGGTGGTATCGG
>JGI12635J15846_10001204_pt1 | contig 22530 bp, 18 predicted proteins | sample BlaSpr_A8_OM2_M2_FD_15846 | JGI IMG/M metagenome (IMG submission 15846) | reverse complement strand
TTGCCCGCCCAGAACCCGGCCGGCGGATTAAAGCGGGCCGTTTGGGAATAAAGAGGTGCTGTGACAGAAGGCTTGATCATCGTCGAATCGCCCGCCAAGGCGAAGACTTTGAAGCGGTTCCTGGGCGACCGTTTCGACGTCCTCGCCTCGATGGGACACGTCCGCGACCTCCCCGGAAAGGAGCTCGCCGTGGACGTGGATGCCGGCTTCAAGCCTCACTACGAGGTGGTCGAAAGCCGGCGGAAGACGATCAACGAATTGAGATCCGCGGTCAAGAAGGACGGGGGCGGCGTCATCCTCGCGTCCGACCCTGACCGCGAGGGCGAAGCCATCGCCTGGCACCTCTCGGAGGTCCTCAACCTCCGCTCGCCCAAGCGCATCGAATTCCACGAGATCACCGCCGATGCGGTACGCCGGGCGCTCGAGTCGCCCCGAGAGATCGACATGCGGCTCGTCAACGCCCAGCAGGCGCGACGTGTCGTCGACCGTTTGGTCGGCTACCGACTGAGCCCGTTCCTGTGGGCCAAGGTGCAGAAAGGAATTGGCGCCGGTCGCGTGTCCTCGGTCGCGCTTCGCCTGGTCGTCGATCGCGAAGAGGAGATCCGCAAATTCGTCGCGGTCGAGTCGTGGACGATCGACGCCGAGCTTTCCAAGAAGGCCGCCGAGCAGCACTTCCTGGCAAGGCTCAACCGGAAGCGCGGAGAAGCCCCAGGCGATGCGGACGCGAAGCTCGAGGTCAAGACCGAGGCCGAGGCCCAGGAGATCCTCCGCAAGCTCGAGGGCGCGAGCTACCGCGTCATCGGCGTGGAGAAGAAGCGCCGGACGAAGAGCTCGAACGCGCCGTACATCACCTCGACGCTGCAGCAGGACGCTTCAAGCCGCCTGCGCTTTGCGCCTCGCCGCACGATGCGGATCGCGCAGAACCTGTACGAGGGCATCGAGCTCGGCGCCGAAGGCTCGACCGGTCTGATCACCTATATGAGAACGGACTCGGCGCGCATCTCGGCCGAGGCGGAGACCCGCGTCAAGTCCTGGATCAAGGAGAAGCACGGCGACAAGTACACCGGCACGGCCAGGGCGGTCAAGGCGAGCCCTGGTGCGCAGGACGCGCATGAGGCGATACGGCCTACAGATGTGAACCGGACACCGGATTCGATCAAGCAGTACCTAAGCGCCGACGAGTTCAAGCTCTACGACCTCATCTGGAGGCGCTTTGTCGCGAGCCGGATGGCGCCGGCCGTCTACGACCAGACGCAGGTCGAGATCGAGGGCGGCGAGTACATCTTTCGAGCCAACGGATCGGTCCTGGCGTTCGATGGTTTCTACAAGATCTGGCCGCGCGAGGAGAACGGCGAGGCCGACCTCCCCGAGCTGGCCGAGAACGAGGACCTCGACTACCACGGGATCAAGCCTGAGCAGCACTTCAGCCAGCCACCCCCGCGGTATTCCGAGGCGACGCTCATCCGCGAGCTCGAGCAGCGAGGTATCGGGCGCCCGTCGACTTACGCGCCAATCGTCGAGACGATCAAGGACCACGGCTATGTCGAGCTGAAGGAGCGCAGGCTCCACCCGACGCGAATCGGCGAGGCCGTGAACACGATCATGGTCGAGCATTTCAAGGCCATTTCGGACGACGACTACACGGCGAAGCTCGAGAAGCGACTCGATGAGGTCGAAAAGGGCAGCGAGGAATGGGTCCCGGTCGTAAGTGACTTCTATGGTCCGCTGCAGCAGATGCTGACGGCCGCCGAGGAGGCGACTCCCGCCGACACCGATGAGGTTTGCCCGCTGTGCCATGAAGGACACCTCGTCCACAAGGCAAGCCGGTACGGACCTTTCATGGGTTGCTCGCGATATCCCAAGTGCAAGTTCCGCCGCGCGTTGACGCCTGAAGGTGAGGCCCCGCAGCCGAAGCTGCTCGAGGAAATGTGCCCAGATTGCGGCCGCCCGCTGCAGCTGCGGACCGGTAGGTACGGCGAGTTCACGGGGTGCTCGGGTTATCCAGAGTGCAAGTACATCAAGCGAGACCCCGCGCAGAGCGAGGCCAAGCTGACCGGAGAGAAGTGCCCGCAGTGTGGGGAGGGGCAGCTCGTGGAGAGGACCGGCCGGTTCGGTCCATTCGTGGCGTGCTCCCGCTACCCGGAGTGCAAGTACCGCGCCAACATCGGCAAAGACGGCAAGCCGGGCCAGGGGCCGAAGCTCCTGGACGAGCCGTGCCCGATCTGCGGCAAGCCGCTGGTCGAGCGGCGCGGCCGGTACGGGATGTTCAAGTCGTGCTCGGACTACCCGGCCTGCCCAGGCCCGAAGGGCGTCAAGAAAGAAGCGTCGTAACAGTCTCCCCTCCCCCTTGGGGGAGGGTGGCGCGTAGCGCCGGGTGGGGGGTGAAGCAAGTCCTTTAAAGTTCCCCGTTGTGCGCCGCGGCGCAGTTGTCTCGATGGCGGCTCTCCTGACGATCTCCTGCGGTGGAGGGTCGAGTGGCTCTCAGTCGCCCAACCCGTTCGCCTCGCCCTCAGCCCACCCGACGGCGAGCGCTTCGAGCGCGCCAAGTGCCACTCCCAGCGCGGGTCCGCTCACCGGTACGTACGGCCTGATCATCTCCGCGGGAATGCTCGAGCTCGTCAAGCCGGACGCCACCGTTTCGGCGTCGGTCGCGATGGCGCCATCTTCGGTCCAGTTCTGCTCGGCTTCGCACGACGGCGCGGTCCAGCCGCCCGCAGTGTCCGCCACCACCGACGAGGTCTATTTCCGCGATGGTGACAACAAGATTCGCGAGGTCGTTCCACCGGGGAGCGCGGCAGACGTCACGACCGTGCCCGGCGGCCCGACGACCGTCAGCTTCTTCTCGGTCAGCCCCGACGACCTCAGAATCGCGGTCCTGGTCGAGGACCTTTCCGGGGCTGCCTCGATCGGGCTCCGCCTCTACGTCGAGGACCTGCGCGGCGCCGGTCACCACACCGACATTTACACCACCTCCACGCCGAAGAGCAAAGCCGGCTCGACCCTGTGGCCGATGGGATGGCACCAGGGCGCCCTGGTTTTGGCCGTGGCCCCGGCCTGCACGTTCGAGCCGGCCGGTCTGACCCCCTCGGAATGGCATGTCGCCAACGCCTCGAATGCATCCAGGATGGCCACGATCCGGTCGAACAACTGCACCCTTAGCTACTGGCCTTCCCCGGCCGGGGTTGGCTGCACGGACGCCAACGGCGTGACGACCCTCTTCGACTGGACGGCCAAGGTTCTATCCGTGACCGGTCCGGGCGCCACCGGAAGCGGCTACTCGGTGGCGAGCCTTTCGCCCGCGGGCAACAGCATCTTCTTCGCGACCGGGGCGGGTGCCGGAGCGCCTCCCCCGGCAACCGGGATCGTCCAGCTCGGCCCAGGACCGTATGCCACCGTCCAGGGCCACGCCGCCTGCACCTGGATCGACGAGGACCACCTCCTCGCGCCGGACGCGGTGATCCAGTTCCCGGCCGAGACCCCGGGCAACCTGCAGGTCACGGCCACGGTGGCGCCCCTTGCCGCCACCGCCAGCGGCATCTGCGCGGGGAGATTCCCGGGCGGCCTCTAAAGGCATGTCTCCCTTCCCCGGGCCGCGGAAAGAAGGCCGGCCGCTGGCACGTCTCCCTTCCCCCGCAGGGGGAAGGTGGCCCGCCGCGAAGCGGCCGGTCGGATTGGGGGGAGGCGGAATCTGGGTATACTCCCAAAGCCAGTCTTAACCGACTGAGTTAGCACGCCCGGGGCAATGCCCCTGTCCTTCATCCGAAGGTCGGAACCGGGCGGAAGATCAACAGGGAGGCAATCGAACGTGGCTCAAGTGACCTTGAAGCAGCTGCTGGAGGCGGGCGTCCATTTCGGGCACCAGACCAGCCGCTGGAATCCCAAGATGAAGACCTACATCTTCACCGCGCGCAACGGCATTCACATCATCGACCTGCAGAAGACCGTGAGGCTCCTCGACGACGCATGGGACTTCACACGCAGCGTGGCCGCGAGCGGCCGGCCGGTGCTCTTCGTCGGAACCAAGAAGCAGGCGCAGGAAACCATCCAGACCGAAGCCGCGCGCTGCGGCATGTACTTCGTCAACCGCCGCTGGATGGGCGGCATGCTCACCAACTTCAGCACTGTCAAAAAGCGCATCGAGCGCCTCCAGGAGCTGCGCAAGATGCAGCAGGAAGGCCAGTTCGAGACGATGTCCAAGAAGGAGGCCAAGCGCCTCACGGACGAGCTCGACCGGCTGATGTTCCACTTCGACGGCATCGCCGACATGAAGCGCCTGCCGGGCGCCCTCTACGTGGTCGACCCGCGCAAGGAGCACATCGCCGTCACCGAGGCGAACCGGCTCAAGATCCCGGTCGTCGCGATCACCGACTCGAACTGCGATCCCGACCTCATCACCTACGTCATCCCCGGCAACGACGACGCGATCCGCGCCGTCAAGCTGCTCACCGGCAAGATTGCCGACGCGTGCCAGGAGGGCCGCCAGGAAGCCCAGGCGCGGGGCGAGATCCTGCCCGAGGTGGAAGAGCGCGAGTTCCTCGAGACGCCTCGCTACGAGGAGATCGAGGAGTACCTCGAGGACGAGGAAGACTACCTGCCGACCGTCTCCGAGGAGGAGTTCGTCCGCACCGCCGACGAGGAGGAGTCCCGCTAGTGGCAGCTGTTTCGATGGAGCTGATCAAAGAGCTCAGAGACATGTCGGGCGCCGGCATGATGGACTGCAAGCAGGCGCTCGAGGAGGCCGAAGGCGACCTCCAGAAGGCGTACACGATCCTGCGCGAGAAGGGAATCGCGAAGGCGGGCAAACGAGCCGGCCGGGCGACCGGACAGGGCGTCGTCGAGGCGTACCTGCACAACACCGGTGACGGCTACCCGCCGCAGGTCGGCGTGCTCGTTGAGGTGAACTGCGAAACGGACTTCGTCGCCAAGGGCGCCGAGTTCCGCAAGCTGGCCAAGGAGATCGCTCTGCAGATCGCCGGCTACGAGCCGCGCTGGGTTTCGCGCGAGGACGTGCCGGACGACGTGCTTGTATCCGAAAAGAACGTCTTCGAGGCCAAAGCGCTCCAGGACGGGAAGCCGGAGCAGATCATCCCGAAGATCGTCGAGAGCCAGGTCGAGAATTTCCTGAAGCAGAACTGCCTCCTGGAGCAGCCTTATTTCCGCGAGTCGAGCCTCACCGTGCAGCAATACATCGCCGAGCACATCTCGAAGCTTCAGGAGAACATCACAGTTCGGCGCTTCGTGCGATTTAACATCAGGGAGTCCTGAACGAACTGATCCGCAAAGTAGAAGGCGTGGAAATCGGGGACGGCTCGCCAAAGTACAACCGCATCCTGCTCAAGCTGAGCGGTGAGGCCCTTGGCGGGGCTCGTGACTATGGCATCGACCTCCAGGTCGTGCAGACCATCGCGAACCAGGTCAAGCGAGTCCACGAGATGGGAGTGCAGATCGCGCTCGTGGTAGGCGGCGGCAACATCTTCCGAGGGTTGGCCGCGAGTGAGCTCGGCTTTGATCGGGCGACCGGTGACTACATGGGAATGCTGGCGACGGTCATCAACGCGCTGGCGCTGCAGGACGCGCTCGAGCGGATCGGGATTCCGGCACGCACGATGACCGCGATCCAGATGCCGCAGGTGGCTGAGCCGTACATCCGGCGGCGCGCGGTTCGCCACCTCGAGAAAGGCCGCGTCGTGATCCTCGCCGCAGGCACTGGCAATCCCTACTTCACCACCGACACGACTGCCGCGCTGCGCGCGGTGGAGATCGAGGCGGATGTGATCCTCAAGGCGACCAAGGTTGACGGCGTGTACACGGCGGATCCGAAGCTCGATCCGACCGCGGTCAAGTTCGAGCACCTGGGCTACATGGAGGTGCTCAACCGAGGAATCGAGGTGATGGACAACACCGCGCTCACGCTCTGCATGGACAACGATGTGCCGATCGTGGTCTTCAACCTGCTCGAGCCGGGGAACATCGAGCGCGTCGTGCTGGGCGAGAAGATCGGCACCCTGGTGGGAGCGGGCGCACCCTCGTGATCGACCCGGTCCTCAAAGACGCCGAGACCAAGATGGCGAAGTCGGTCGAGCATTTCAACGCCGAGCTCACCTCTATCCGCACCGGTCGCGCCAACCCTGCGCTCATCGACCGCGTGATGGTGCCCTACTACGGCACTCCGACCCCGCTCAACCAGCTCGCGCAGATCAGCGCGCCCGAGGCCCGGCTCCTGGTCGTGCAGGTCTATGACAAGAGCCAGATCGGGGCCATCGAGAAAGCGTTGCGCTCGGGCGACCAGGGTCTGAACCCCGCAAGCGACGGGCAGGTCATCCGGGTGCCGATCCCGCCACTGACGGAGGAGCGCCGGCGCGAGTACGTGAAGCTGGTGCGGGGTAAGGCCGAGGAGGCCCGCGTGGCGATTCGCAACGTGCGGCGCGACGAGGTGCACCGCATCGAACAGATGCAGAAACAAGGCGAGGTCGCCGAGGACGATGCCAAACGCGGCACCGGCCGCCTACAAAAGATCACCGAATCCCAAATCGAACGAGTAGACGCCCTGGCCGCCCGCAAAGAGTCCGAGGTGATGGAGATCTAGAGAAGTCTCCCCTCCCCCGCAGGGGGAGGGTCAGGGTGGGGGGTGGTGCACACCTCTTCGGCGCGAAGTCCTACTCGGTACGCTGTGCTCACTTTGGAACCCGCGGTCCCACGCCACATCGGGATCATCATGGACGGCAACGGTCGCTGGGCCCGCCGCCGCGGCCGCCCCGCCAGCTTCGGCCACCGCGCCGGAGTGCGCTCCATCAAGCGGGTGCTCGACGCGTGCGAGAAGCTCGGCGTGAAGGTGCTCTCGATCTACGCCTTCTCGACCGAGAACTGGTCGCGCCCTCGCGCTGAGGTGCGCGCCTTGATGCGCCTCTTCCACGAGACGATGCTGCGCGAGATCGACGAGATGCATCGACGTGGCGTCCGCATCGTGTTCAGCGGCAGGCGCGAAGACCTCTCGCCTCGCATGCGCCAGCGTATCGACGAGGCTGTGATGCGCACAGCGGCCAATACCAACGGCGTGCTCAACGTGTGCCTCAACTACGGCGGCCGTGCGGAGATCGCCGATGCCGTGAAAAAACTCGTCGCCGAAGGCGTCGAGCCAAGCCAGGTCGACGAGGCCGCGATCGCCGCCCGCCTCTACAACCCGGACCTTCCGGACCCCGACTTGATCATCAGGACTGCAGGCGAGAGACGAGTGAGCAACTTCCTTCTGTGGCAATCAGCCTACTCAGAGATGCTCGTCACCGAGACCCTCTGGCCCGACTTCGACGTCAAGGATCTCGAGTTGGCGCTGGCCGACTACGCATCGCGGGTGCGGCGGTTCGGTGGCCGGCCCGAGGACGAGCTCGAGGCCAGGGCCAACTGAGTTGACCACTCAGAACGTTTTGCTGTCCGGCTGGAGGCCCAGCTCGCTCATGGTTCGAATCCTCAGCGCATTCGTGATCCTGGCGATCGTCATCGGCCTCGCGCTGGCTCGACCCTGGGGGGCGTTTGTCCTCGTCCTGATCCTGGCGGGTCTCGCTCTGTGGGAGTTCATCGGCCTGTCAGACGGCATGGGCTCCCGCGCTCCGGTGTGGCTGTTGTTCCCGCTTGGCATCTTCTTTGCGTACAGCGGCACCCTGCTCAAGAACTACGACGTCAACGCCGTGCTCTCGCTCGCACTGGTCGGCGGCCTCGCCGCGTTTCTGTTTGTTCCCGGCCGGCGCCAGGGCCTCGGGCGGTGGGCGATGGGAATGGCGGGCGCTCTCTACATCGGAATGCCGTTCAACTACTACCTCCTCCTCTACGTCTCGAAGCCCAATGGCCTTCAGTGGGCGCTGTTCACGATCTTCGCCGTCGTCGCCTGCGATGCTGCGGCGCTGCTGGTGGGGAGCCGCATCGGCCGCCATCCCTTCTTCAGGGAGATCAGCCCCCACAAGACCGTGGAAGGCGCGGTCGCGGGCGTGCTCGGCGCCGTGTTGGTGATGTTGATCGGCGTCTCTGGCGTCATGGGGTTCTCGCCGCTGCACGCGGTCGTGCTCGGCTTGCTCGTCGGCGTGAGCGCCCAGCTGGGCGACCTCGTCGAGTCGCAGATGAAGCGCATCGCCGAGGTGAAGGACTCGTCCCACCTGATCCCGGGACACGGCGGCGTGCTGGACCGCCTCGACTCGATCCTGTTTCCCCCGATCCTCGTCTTCTTCTACGTGACGATGTTCCACATCCTTTGATGAGGAGCCCTCTCAACGTCGTCGTCCTCGGCGCGACCGGTTCGATTGGTCAACAAACCCTGGACGTCATCGATCGCAATCCGGGCCGCTTTCACCTCTTCGGGTTGACCGAAGGTGTTCGGTCGGCGAAGCGCACTGCGGAATACCTCGTGCAAGGACACGCGGGTGATGCTGATTTCGATGCCCGAGTCGAGGAGATGGTCACCGATCCCCGATGCGACCTTGTGGTTGTTGCGATCCCGAGCGCACGTGCGCTGCCGCCAACGCTGGCCGCACTTGGAGCCGGCAAGGAGATCGCCCTCGCGACCAAAGAGGTCCTGGTGATGGCCGGCGACCTTGTGATGCGCGCAGCCGGCAAGAAGGGAATCCGGCCCGTCGACTCCGAGCACAGCGCCATCTGGCAGTGCCTGTGGGGCGAGGATCGGAAGAATGTCCGGCGCCTGGTCATCACGGCCAGCGGCGGTCCGTTCTGGGCACATCCGGACCTTGATCTCGACCAGGTGACCGTGGAGCAGGCGCTGAACCACCCCAGGTGGTCGATGGGCCCGAAGATCACGGTCGATTCGGCAACGCTGATGAACAAGGGCCTCGAGGTGATCGAGGCGCACCACCTGTTCGCAGTCGACCTGGATGCGATCAGCGTCGTGATCCATCCTCAGAGCGTGGTCCACTCGCTCGTCGAGTTCGTCGACGGCTCGCTCAAGGCGCAGCTCGGGCGGCCGGACATGCGCCTGCCGATCGCTGTGGCCCTCGCCTACCCCGACCGGCTCCCCGACGCGGTCCAGCCGACCCCAATCGAGGAGCTGAGCGGGCTCGAGTTCCACGCCTTGGACGAGAGGCGATTTCCGAGCGTGCGCCTGGCCCGGGAGGCGGCCAGGGCCGGCCAGGGGCGCCCGGCCGTCCTCAACGCGGCCAACGAGGAGGCGGTAAGCGCCTTCCTGGCCGGGGAAATCCCGTTCAGCGGGATCGTGCGCGCCACAGAAAGCGCCCTTGCCGCTTTCCCGGGCGGCGGCGACACCCTGCAAGACATCCTCGAAGCCGACCGTTGGGCGAGGGAGTACGTCCAGCACAAATCCGGTCAAGACAAGTTCGGTCAAGAGAAGTTCGGTAAATTGAGGGCGAAATGAGCCAGCTGATCACGGTCCTTCTGTATGTGGTCGGCATCGGGGGCATGTTCCTGCTCCTCATCGCGCCGCACGAGGGAGGGCACTTCCTGTTTGCCAAGCTCTTCAAGGTGCGAGTGATCGAGTTCTCTGTCGGCGCCGGCACCAAGCTCTGGTCCACGACGAGGGGAGGGACGCTGTACGCCCTGAGGGCCTTCCCGATCCTCGGGTACGTGCGGATGGGCGGCATGGAATTGGGGGACTTCGAGGCCCCGAACGGCTTCCACAGCAAGCCCGCCTGGCAGCGGATCGTGATCCTGGCGGGAGGCCCCGCTGCGAACTTCCTGGTCGCGATGCTCCTGATCACCGCCTTCGGGCTGACGCAGCTCAACACCGACCCCGGCAAGGTTTTCAGCGTTTCCCCGGGCTCGCCCGCCGCTGCGGCCGGGATCCAGGTCGGCGACAGCATCCGGACCGTCAACGGCCAGCCTTTCAACACGCCCGGCCTGGTCGGTAAGCAGGAGGCTGCCGCGCCGGGAGCGCCGCTGACCCTTGCGGGGGTCCACGCCAACGGGCAGCCGTTCAGCTACTCGGTCACTCCCAGGTGCGACGCCCAGGGGAAGAACTGCCTCATCGGGATCGGGATTCCGCGGCAGCTTGCGACCTTTCAGTCGGCGGTCGTGAACGGCGTGGAGTTTCCATTCAACGCCGTGAGCGGGATCGTCCAGGGCCTGTGGTCGCTGATCAGCGGCCAGGTACCGGGAGGGCTGCTGGGACCTCAGGGACTCACGGGGCCGATCGGTATCGCCAACACCGCTCGGGAGGCCGTCACCGCCGGCCCGCCCACCTACATCCTCCTGGCTGCGCTCCTTTCCGTCGCGCTCGGCTTCACAAACCTCCTGCCGCTACTGGCCCTGGACGGCGGACGCATCGTGGTGGTGCTCATCGAAGTACTGAGGAGGCGGCCGTTTGACAGGACTGCTGAGCTCAACCTTCAGCGGATCGGTCTTGTCGCCCTGCTCGCGATGGCCGCGGTGATCACGTTCCTCGACATCCAGCGCATCGCGACCGGGCAGTTCCCCGGCATCCACTGATGATGGTCACGCGGCGCAAGTCGATCCCGGTCAACGTGGGTGGCGTGGTCATCGGAGGCGCCGCTCCGATCGCCGTGCAGACCATGACCAAGACCGACACCCGCGACGTGAAAGCGACTCTGCGCCAGATCCACGAGCTGAAGGAAGCTGGTTGCGAGATCGTCCGGCCGGCGGTTCCAGACCACGAGGCCGCGGAGGCGCTGAAGGAGATCGTCAAGGGCTCGCCTTTGCCGGTGATCGCCGACATCCACTACGACCACACGCTGGCGCTTCTGGCGATCGAGGCGGGCGTGGCTTGCCTCCGCCTCAACCCTGGCAACATCCCCGACCGCGAGAAGGTCACGAAGGTGGTCAATGCGGCCAAGGAACGGCAGATCCCGTTTCGGATCGGGGTCAACGCAGGCTCGCTGCCCGAAGAGGTGCACAAGAGCATGCGCGAAGAGCACGCCATCGACCGCGACAACCGAGAGCAGACCGCCGAGCGCATGGTCGAGGTGGCGCTCGGCCATTGCAAGATCCTCGAAGATCTCGACTACGGCCCGGGCTACATCAAGGTCTCGTTGAAATCGACCGACGTGTGGACGAACATCATGGCCAACCGGAAGTTCGCGGCCGCGCGCCCCTACCCGATCCACCTGGGCGTCACGGAGTCAGGGCCTGTCGAAGCAGGGAGCATTCGCAGCGCGGTCGGCATGGGCATCCTGCTCGCTGAGGGCATCGGCGACACGATCCGCGTCTCGCTGGCCACCTCTGATCCGCGCGAAGAGGTCCGTGTCGCTCATGAGATCCTGAAGACGCTTGCTTTCCGGAACGAGACCGCGACACTGGTCGCCTGCCCGACCTGTGGCCGCCTGGAGTACGACATGGTGCCCACTGTCAAGGCGGTCGAGGCGCACATCGCCCGGCTCAAGGTGCCGATCACGATCGCGGTCATGGGCTGTGTGGTGAACGGGCCAGCCGAGGCGCGCCATGCCGACATCGGCGTCACCGGTGGTCGCGGCAAGGGCGTGATTTTCAAGAAAGGTAAGCTTTACCGCACCGTGCCACAGGAAGAGCTTCTCGCCGTGCTGCTCGCCGAGATCGACGCGATCGCGGCCGAGCCCCAGCTCCCGCGCTAGCCCGCGGGCGTCCGCGGGCTTTTGACGAGTTCGTGAACCAACTCATCAAAATTTGGGAGCCAATGTCATGAAGGAAGCCACTATCGAAGAGCAGCAGGACTTCGTCAAAGAAGTCACCAAGATGTCCGTCGACTTCGACCGCTGGTACACCGACGTGGTCCGCAAGGCCGAGATGGCGGACTGGTCGGGCGTCCGCGGGATGATGGTCGTTCGCCCCTATGGCTGGGCCATGTGGGAGAACATCACGCGCGCCTTCGACGACATGATCAAAGAGAGCGGCCACGAAAACTGGGCGTTCCCCCTCCTGATCCCCCAGGAGCTGCTCGTGAAAGAGGCAGCGCATATCGAAGGCTTCGGACCGGAGGTGGCGTGGGTCACAAAAGCTGGTGCCGCAATGGAGGAGCTCGAAGAGCCTCTCGCCGTGCGGCCCACCTCCGAGACCATCATCGGGCACCTCATCCGCCGCTACATCCAGAGCCATCGCGACCTGCCCAAGCTCACGAACCAGTGGAACAGCGTCGTGCGGTGGGAGATGCGCTCCCGCCTTTTCCTGCGCTCGCGCGAGTTCTGGTGGCAGGAGGGACACACGTTCCACGCTTCGGCCCAGGAGGCGATCGAAGAGGCGGAGCTGATCCTCGGCTACTACCGCTCGATCGCAGAGGACTGGCTTGCGGTCCCAGTTTTCAGCGGCAAGAAGTCAGCCGCGGAGACCTTCCCTGGAGCGGTGCACACGCTCACCCTCGAGGGGCTGATGCGCGACGGCATGGCGTTGCAGATGGGCACGTCGCACTACTTCGGCCAGAACTTCGCCCGCGCGTACGACATCTCCTTTTCGAACAAGGACAACGAGAAAGAGCTCTGCTACTCGACCTCATGGGGCATCAGCACGCGCCTGGTCGGTGCTCTCGTCATGGCGCACGGCGATGACTCGGGCCTGGTGGTGCCTCCCCGCGTCGCCCCCATCCAGGTGGTCATCGTGCCCATCTTTCGCGACGAAGAAGGCCGCGCCAAGGTCGAGGCCTTCATAGGGAGCTGGGTTCCCGAGCTGAAGGCGGCGGGCATCCGCCACCGGGTCGACTGGCGAGACGAGCGGCCCGGCGACAAGTACGCGCACTGGGAGTTGAAGGGCGTTCCCCTGCGCCTCAACGTCGGGGGGCGTGACGCGGACGCCGGGCAGGTGGAGATGGTCGACCGTCTCTCGCGGCAGAGAGTAAGCGTTCCGGTGTCAGGTATCGCGCTCCGCCTCAGGGATGAGCTCGACGCATTTCAGAAGAAGCTGTTCGACCGCGCGCACGAGTTCCGCAAAGAGAACACCTACGAGCTGTCGACGCTCGATGAGGTGGTGACCCACTTCAAAGAACGCGGCGGCTTCGTGTGGGTGCCATGGTCAGGTGACGCGGAGTGCGAAGAGCGGGTGAAAGCCGAAGCCGGAGGCGTGACCATCAGAACCCTGGACGCGGAGGAACACCCCTCCGGCAAATGCTTTGTATGCGGAAAGCCGGCGAAGCACCGAGTGTCCCTGGCGAAAGCCTATTAACCCCCTCCCCCGCAGGGGGAGGGTCGGGGTGGGGGGTGGTCCGCTGAACTACCCGGTAGGGTTCTCAAACGCTCCCACCGCGGGCGCGTCCGCGTACATCGATTTCTGCGTGATCAGCGCGAACGTGCCGTTGGTCACCGCATCGAGTACCGCCTCGGCCACGTCCGGGTGGAAGTGCGTGCCCGCGCCCGCCCGCACCTGGTCCACCGCGATCTGCAGCGACATGCCCTTGCGATAGGGCCGATCCGACGTCATCGCATCGATCGCGTCCGCCGCGCTGACGATCCACGAGAACATCGGCAGCCTGTCTGATTTCAACCTGTCGGGATATCCCTTGCCGTCGTACCGCTCGTGGTGCGAACGCACGATCACGAGCTCGTCGGTCAGCATCTTCAATCCGCTGAGGATCTTGAACCCGGCCATGGGATGCTCCTTCATCTTCTCGAACTCGGCATCGGTGAGCTTCCCCGCCTTCTGGAGGATCGCGTCCGGCACGCCGATCTTCCCAATGTCATGCAGTCGTCCGCCTCGGGTGAGCCGCTTCCACGCGTCCTCGTCTCCAGGCGCGTACTTCATTTGCGCCGCGATCATGAGGGAGTACTGCGTGACGCGCTCCGAGTGGCCCTTTGTATATGGGTCACGGGCGTCGACGGCGTTGGCCAGTGCCTGGAGGGACGCGATGATGACCTCTTCGCGATCCTTGAAGTGACGGGCGTTGTCGATCACGAAAGCCGCCTGGGCGGCCAGCTCTGTAACCAGCTTGCGGTGGTCGTCGGTGAACACGTGCCCGACCTGGTAGTTGGCGAGGAAGAGCACGCCTTGCGGCTTGCCGTGCAGCGTGATCGGCACGCACAGCACCGCGCGCGGGTTCAGCGGGCTGTCGACGCCCGCATCGCGTTCCATCGCCTGCATCACCGGGGTGGCGGTGCTCATCACGTCGCGGCAGATGTCGCCGCCGAGGCCGAGGGCCAGGCGCTCGGCGGTAGTCGAGTCGGTGCCAAAACCACCCTTGAGCACGAGCTTGCCCGAGTCCTCCAGGGCGAGACAGCCGATCTGGGCCAACGAAGCCTTCGCGGCTCCCTCCAACACCTTCTGCAAGACCTTGTTCAGGTCCAACGTTTCCGTGGCGGCCTGCAGCGCCTCCTGCAGGTGCGTCAGCTCCCAGATGGCGAGCTGGCTCTTGTCGTAAAGCTCCGCGTTCCGGATGGCGACGACACCCTGGTTGCCGAGCGTTGCCAAGACGCGCTGGTCGTTCGCCGTCCATTCGTGTTTTTTGACGCCGAACACCGAAAGCGTTCCCCATAGGTGCTCGTCCTCCAGCATCGGCACGCAGATCGCGGACTGTAGACCGTAGGCGGCGAGGTCTGGAGGCGCTTGCAGGTCGAAGCTTGCGGTGACGTCGGGAACCGCGGTCGGCCGCAAGCTGAGCATGACCGCGCCGACCACGCCCTGGCCGTTCTGAAACTCCATCGCGTCGACTACCGCGGGAAACCCGAGCGACATGATCACTTTCTGATTACGTTCGGGTGTTGTGCGCGTCAGCAGCCCGGCCGTGCTCATCGTTACGCGGACCGCCGCTTCCAGCGTCTTCTGCTGCAGGACTTTCGACCCCTCGGTGACTGTGGTCAGCGCCTGTGAGATCTCGCCCAACGCGTCGAGTGCCGTGTCGAGCTTCGATGCCTGGCCTGTGACGGCCTGCAGGATGCGCGAGTTCTCGAGCACGACCCCGGCCATCGACCCCAGCTCGTCCAGGGCGGGCACGTCCGGCTGCGTGAACCCGATCGCGCCGCTGCGCCCGAGACACAGCGCTCCGATGATCCCGCCGTTGCCGTGGATGGGTGTGAGCGCCTCATTGATGGTGCCACCCTTCGTCTCGGGCCGGAGCCCGCTGTAGATGTGCTCCTCTTCCGTGATGAGGGTGCGCAGGACGGGTTGCCCGTCGCGGACTTTCGCGAGCGCTCCGTCGACGTGTGCCGGCTCGGCCAGGGCTTCCCCTGGCCAGCGTCCTGAGTCGCCAAGAACGATGTACGTGCCGTCCGGCTGGAAAAGGACGGCCGCGCCGGTGTCATACCGGATTACCTGCTTGCCCTTGTCCAGCACGAGCTGGAGGGTTTCGTCCATCGTCTTGCCCGACGCCTCTTTGATGAGCTCGTTCATCAACGAGTAGCGAGCGGATTCCCTCCGTGAAACGGCGACGGCGTGGGCGCTCGCAAGCTGTGCCCCGGCGCGCAGCGTCAGGGTCACAGCAAGCCTGCGGTCGTCGTCGTCGAAGTCGCCCTCCTTCTTGCCGAGCAGGATGAACCCGCCAACCTGGTCCCCGATGCGCATCGGTACCGCCATCAACCGCGCGACGTGGAGGTCGTCCGGTAGGTAGTGGACCAGCTCCGACAGCGCTGTCTGGTCGTTGCCGATGTACTCCCGGCCGGACTCCACAGCGCTGAGCAGCGGTCCGGCGTTCGGCGCGCGGCGCTGCACCGGCATCGGATGGAGGCGGTCGAGACCGATTCCCGGCGGTTGAGGAACGAACTGCTTGCCATCGGGCGAGGAGGCGTAGTAGCACGCGAAGTCCGCGCCCGCCTCGCGCGCGATGATCGCGAACGCGGCCATGTCTCCGGGGTGCTTGGTATGGTCGGCGTCCGCCGTTGCCGCCATGAACGCCCGCTCCTTGGCCAGGAGCTCGATTCGAACCGCTTCGAGGTCAACGGCGTGGGTGCTGATCGCGCGCGAGAAGCTGCGGTACGCGATGCTCCCCACGAAACCACCAAGCCCCAGGAGCAGAAGGCCGGCCAGCTGCAGGACAAGCCCCGGGTCGCGCAGGTTGAACCGATCCGCCAGGACGGTGACCAGCACGGCGGCAACGCCTAAGGGAACCGAGCCCTGCCAGCTGGCGTTGAGCGCTCCGGAGCCCAGCGCCAGCAGGCCCGCGACGGCAGCGAGGAACGCGTCTGGACCGGAGTGACCTGTGACATTGAGCGACGCGCCGACCAGCACGATCGCCGCCGCCGCGGCCGCAAACCCGATCCGGAGAGCAAATGTCGCCCGTTCTGAGTTCACTGGCGATGGGTAAGTCTAGGAGCGTGTGCAGCAATAGGAACCCGGATACACAGGGCTCCGGAATTCGCCTTCTACACTTCTCCACGAGCACCAGATGACGGTTTCAGAGCTTCTCCGGGTCGCCGACCACCTCGATCCCAAGGGTCAGCAGATGGTCAGGAAGGCGTACGAGCGCGCCGCGAGCGCCCACACGGGACAGCGCCGCCTGTCCGGCGAGGACTACGTCAACCACCCGCTGGAGGTCGCCGCCATCCTGGCCGACCTCGAGCTCGACGCGCCAACGATCTCGGCCGCCCTACTCCACGACACGGTCGAAGACACGGCGCTGACCGCCGACGAGGTGGAGCGCGAGTTCGGCACGGAGGTCGCCAAGCTCGTGGATGGGGTCACCAAGCTGGGGCGGATCGCGCTGCGCTCCGACCAGCAGCAGCAGGCCGAGAACATCCGCAAGATGATGGTCGCGATGGCGGAGGACCTTCGGGTCGTCCTCATCAAGCTCGCCGATCGCCTCCACAACATGCGCACGCTTGATCCGCTGCCCGAGGTGAAGCGCCGAAAGATCTCGCGCGAGACGCTCGACATCTACGCTCCGCTCGCGCACCGGCTCGGAATCGGGCAGATCAAGTGGGAGCTCGAGGACCTGGCCTTCCGCCAGCTCGAGCCCGAGGCCTACGAGGACGTTGTCAAGCGCATCGCGCGAAAGCGGCACGACCGGGAGACCCTGGTGTCCGACCTGCGCGAGATCCTGGCGCGCGAGCTCGAAAAGGTAGGAATCCAGGCGGAGATCACTGGTCGCCCGAAGCACATCTACTCGGTCTGGCAGAAGATGACCCGCGAGAACAAAGACTTCTCGGAGATCTACGACCTCTCCGCGATTCGCGTGCACGTCGACTCGGTGCGCGACTGCTACGGCGTCCTCGGCGTGGTTCACTCGCTCTGGAAGCCGGTGCCCGGGCGCTTCAAGGACTACGTGGCGATGCCGAAGTCGAACGGCTACCAATCGCTGCACACCACGGTCATCACGCACACGGGCGAGCCGATCGAGATCCAGATCCGAACGCACGAGATGCATCGCGTCGCCGAGTTCGGGGTGGCGGCGCACTGGACCTACAAGGAAGGCGGTAAGGACGCGAGCTTCGACAAGAAGCTCTCCTGGCTGCGCAGCCTGCTCGAATGGCAGAACGAGGTGGGGGACGCCGAGTCGTTCCTGGACACGGTCAAGGTCGACCTGTTCCAGGACGAGGTGTACGTGTTCACACCGAAGGGCGACGTGCTCAACCTACCGGCGGACTCGACTCCGGTCGACTTCGCGTACAGGATCCACACGGAGGTTGGGCACCGGTGCATCGGCGCCAAGGTCAACGGGCGGATGGTTCCCCTCGACTACGCGCTTCAGAACGGCGAGATCGTCGAGGTCCTGACCTCAAAGGGACCGCACGGACCGAGCCGCGACTGGCTCAACTTCGTGAAGAGCGCGTCCGCCAAAGAGCGCATTCGCAAGTGGTTCAAGAGCCAGAGCCGGGAGGAGAACGTGGCCAAGGGCCGCGACCTGCTCGACAAGGAGCTCCACCGCATGCACCGCGTGAACCTCGTCGACCTGGACGATGAGAAGCTGCGCGAGATTGCCGCCCTGCACAGGTACGGCGCGGTCGACGACTTCCTCGCGGCGATCGGATATGGCGACCTATCCACGCACTCGGTTGTCATGCGCATGGCGCCCAGCCTGGACACGCCGGGCGGCGACCTGCGACCCATACCGCTCATCCCCAACGTCCATCCCGTGCCGCGCGTGCTCGTGCACGGCGAAAAAGGCATCCTGACCAAGATCGCGCCATGCTGCCAGCCGGTGCCGGGAGATGCCATCGTCGGTTACACGACCCGCGGCAAGGGTGTCACCGTGCATCGCGTCGACTGCATCAACGCCGTCAACGCGCAGGACCAGGCGAGGGTGGTACCGGTCGACTGGGACTCGGAGGCCACGCACATCTATCCCGTCGCGATCAAGATCGAGGCCTGGGACCGGCAGGGCCTGCTCCGCGACATCGCCACGGTGGTCGCGGAGAACCGGGTCAACATGTCCTCGCTCGAGGTTCACGTCTACGACGACAAGACGGCGGTGGTCTCGACGACCGTGGAGATCGATTCTCTTGCGCAGCTCTCTAGGCTCATGGAAAAGCTGGAAGGCGTGAAGGACGTGCACACCGTCGCCAGAGAGGCCTCGTGACGATTCGCGTCGAGGCCACCGCCGACAGCCAGTTCCGCACCAACTCGTACCTTGTCGAAGACGAGGACACGAAAGATGCAGTGGTCATCGACGCCAACCTCGAACCTCAGCTGATGATTGACCTGGTGCACCGGCGGAATGTGAAAGTCAAAGCAGTCCTCCTCACGCACACCGACGTCGACCACATCGGCGGATTGTCTGATTTGCTCGAGGCGTTCGGACCGGTCCCTGTCGCCGTCCACGAAACCGAGCGGCATGTTCTGACCGAGGGGCGCCCGCTGCGCCGCGAGTTCGGAGCCTCAACGCCGCCTGTCGAAAACGTGGTGAACCTGGGGGAGGGCGAGACCTTTCGAGCTGGTTCTCTCGCGTTCGAGGTTCTGCACACGCCAGGTCACAGCCCGGGCGGCGTCACGCTCAAGATCGGCGACAACCTCTTCACGGGCGACGCACTCTTTGCCGGCGCCATCGGCCGATCTGACTTCTCCAACTCGAATGCGGAAGAGTTACTGCTCGGCATCAGTGGAAAGCTGATGTCCCAACCGGATGCGCACATCGTCTACAGCGGACATGGTCCATCCACCACCATCGGCCGGGAAAGAAAAACGAACCCGTTCCTTAATTAAGTCACTTCCCCGCTCGCCGGGGCAATCAGTGAGTCCCATCCTCATCGCGGCTCTGCGCGCAAGGTGGCGCGCAGCGCCGGATGGGGAGATTCGCGCCCGATCAGTGACCCAATGAGAGCGCAACGATAATCGCGGGCCCGAGGAGGATCAGCCAGAGTGTCGGGAAGACGCACCCGACCGTGGGCAGCAGGATCTTGAGTGACGCGCGCGCCGCCTCGGTCCGGATCTTCAGCCTGCGTTTCACCCTCATCTGAGCCGAATGTGCGGCGATGGTGCGCGCGATCGGCACCCCGGTGCGCTCGGCGTGGAGGATTCCCTTGACCAGCGAGGTGAAGTCTTCGACCCCGGTGGCCGCGGCCATATCCTCCAATGCATCGGCGCGGGGCCGTCCGAGCTCGATCTCGCGGAGCGCGCGCGCCACCAGCAGCGTGAGCGGCCCTTCCTGGTGCCGCACCAGCTGTTCGAGCGCCCTGTCGAGGCCGAGCCCGGCCTCCATGCTGATCGCGACAACGTCCAGCGCGTTCGGCAGCACGGCCTCCAGCTCTGCCCGCCTCTGACGCACGAGCTGGTCGAGCCACAGCACCGGCATGTAGAACCCGATTGCCACGCCGAAGAGGAGGGCCAGGCCGATCGCGAACGGCGTTCCGAGGAGCACGCCCAGCGCCACGCCAAGCGCTCCCAGCCCGGCGGCGGCGGTGATGCGCAGCGCCTGAAGGCCCGCCGGGTCGAGCCCGAATGGAGCGCCTACGAAATCGAGCTGCCGCCGGAAGTTTGCGGCTTGCGCTGCGGGGGTGAGCCGGTTGAGCTGCCGCTCGGTCCAGCGCCGGCCGGGCGCGAGGAGCCGTTCTAGAAAGGGCTTCTCGAGCTCGAGGGCCACCGCACTCTGGCCGAGACCTATGTCCTGGCGCGCGAGCCTCTGCCTTGCCAGCATGGTCGCATCGCCGGCGCGTGCCGCGACGATCCCGGCAGCCAGAAGCCATACGCCCGCGGCGGCGATGATGCCGACGAGTATTGGTACAAGGCTCATGTGATCGCCGTCAGGCGGCGGATGATGAAGTTGCCAAGCCCCAGCATCAACGCGGCGAGTGCAAGCATGAACCAGCCCAGCGGATTGGTGAACATGGGGTGGAAGTAGTTGGGGACTAGGAAGTAGAGGCCGAGAGCAGCGGCGATCGGCAGCAGGGTGATGATCAGCGACGAAGCCCTGGATTGAGCTGTCGAGGCGAGGACCTCTGCGCGCATCTCGGCCCGCTGCTTCATCGTGTCGCCAAGGCTGATCAGGATGGCAGGCAGGTCACCTCCCACAGAGTGCTGGATCGTTATCACCATGGTCACCAGCCTCAGGTCGGCGCTCCCGATGCGCGTGACCATGTTCCCGAGCGCGCTCTCGATTGAGGCGCCGAGCTCGATCTCCCTGCGGGCGAGACCGAACTCGTCCGACACCGGAGGGCCGGCGTTGTCTGTTACTGCCCGAAGGGATTGAGCGATCGACTGGCCGGCTTTCAACGAGTTCGCCATCAGCTCCATCGCCCGCGGCAGCCCGGTTTCGAACTGCGCGAGACGGTGGCCACGCCGGTTGCGAAGGTAGAGCGCCGGCGCCGCGAATCCGATGATCGCCAGGATTACAACGGGGACAGAGACGCCGAAACGGAGGAGGGCGATCAGGGCGAACAGCAACGCTGAGGCCGCCTGGACCAATCGAAACTCGTACGGACGAAGCTGCAGGTCCGCGCTGGCCAGGTCGGCCGCGAGCGAGTTGGTCTTCTGGTTGGACGCGATCCACACTGGGGCGCCCGTCGGCTCGAATCTTCGACGGAGCTGCTCGCGAACGTCGGCGAGAGTCCGGACAGTGACCCGAGCGCTAGGCGCTCCGCTGGGCTCTACCCGCCCGGCGCCGAGGATTCCGAACACGACCAACCCGACGCCGATCGCTGCGGCCGCCGCGATGAGGATGACGCTGGTGGACATCGCTCAGCCGGTGGTGAAGTGCCAGCGCTTGTCCACTTCCTTGGGTCCCACTCCGCCGGCGGACGAAATGCTCGGGCACGCGGGATCCGGCTGGTTCGGGGTGGCCGCGTAGTCCCGGAACGACTCGAGCGTGTACTTCAAGGTCGCGTTGTTGAGGAGCCAGAAGAGGTACTCAGCGTCGCACCCCGTCACGAGCAAGGTCAAGCTGCTCGAGACCCCGACGGCGTTTTGCGTAGACGCCGGTCCAATCCTGATGATGTCGAGGTTGTTGAAGACCGTTCGGACGACAGGGACCGGGGGGCTTGCTCCGAACAACGATGTGTTGATCGTCGCGAGCATGGTGATGCGATCGCCGACCTGCGGGTAGCCGCCGACTCCTTCGAGCTCCCCCGTCGGCACTGTCAGGGCAACGTAGCCGGACGGGATGGGCAGGAAGGCCACGTCGCTCGTGCTCAGCAGATCGCCTGCCGGAGCGATGAGGTTGGCGCTGACCGGGTCGCCTGCCGGGATGTCGACGCGAGCGCCTTTGCCTACGACCTGGCTGATCGAGGTGAACGCCTGCTTGGGTGCCGGGTTGACTGTGCTGAGCTGAAGGTCAGAGGCCTGGATCTTGGTCCGGGCCAGGATGTCGTTCTTGGCCACGACGATGCGCGTGCCCGTCGTGGTCCCCGGGAGAAGGGACAGGCTGGCCAGGCCCGCCGCCGCTGCGAACGCGAGCACGGCAAGGACGGCTCCGATGATGATGTACAGACGTCCTCGCCGCGGGCGGGCGACCTCTGGGCTGGTACTTGACATCTAGCTGGGCATCCGCAGCTTGGCATGGTGCGCGGATTGGTGCAACTCATTCAACGAGAATCGCCTCGACCAGCGAGGTTGCGATCCCGTAGTCGCCCCCGATCGCGGTCGCCGCGCCGGCCGCTGAGATCGACAGGTTGCCGCAAAAGAGCGTCCCCGCGATCGTCGAGCTCCCGTTGACGGTGTCGGTACAGGTCCCGGGCCAGTAGAGGGACCCAAGCAACCAGTGTTTGGCATTGGCGCCCTTGATCGCGATCTGCCCGGTGCCGCTCGACCAGATCAGCACGTTGAGGCACGCGCGATCGCCGTTGGTGCACCAGCCCGGACTGGCGCAGCTCGCATCCCCTGCCGGAGCCTGGCTGCACGGCGCCGAGAAGTAGGTGAAGGTGGAATCGGCGACGGAGCTTGACCCGAACTGGCAGGGGTTGCTGCAGGCCGTGGCGCCACCGCCCACGGTGCAGTCTCCGGAGGAAAAGCCGGCTTTGTTGACGAACTCAAGAGTTGTGGTCTGGGCGAGCAGGGTGCCTCCGTTCAGGCAGATTCCGCCACCCGAGTACCCGACTGTGTCCCATCCGTTGAAGTAGTAGAACCCCGGGTCGAGCACGGCGCCCGAGCCTCCTCCACCACCGGCGGCCGGCTTGAAGGCCGCGATCATCATTGCCCACGTCGTCGACTGGGAGCCCACGACGGTCTCGCTGGCAATCCCCGCCGCGAGATTGGTGCGGTACTGGGAGGAGTACTCGTCATCTGTGTCATTGGCGAGGCTCGTCC
>JGI12635J15846_10001202_pt1 | contig 22648 bp, 17 predicted proteins | sample BlaSpr_A8_OM2_M2_FD_15846 | JGI IMG/M metagenome (IMG submission 15846) | reverse complement strand
TGCTCACAACCGGGTATCGTGCGAATGGCTTGAAGATAGGCCCTGGCCTGCTCTCGCCCATGGATTTCTGCTTCCGTCAGGCTTTCTGCGTCTCTGCCGTCGTATTTCTGATCAATGAAGTAGGTTGCCACGTCGTTTGTAATCGGAACGCGAAAAAATAACCCGGACTCNGAGACAAGCGGTTTGACCCCGCGCTGTTTCGCCTGCTGAATGGCGGCTGTCCAGCGAGTTGGCGAAAGATCGGCATCTGCCGTAATCCCACCCAGACGCATGCTTAACGTCCCCGTCTGGACGGTCCCATGATTCCCATAGCGCACGGAGGCTCCACCAAAGAAGGCGAGATCTCCTTCTCCGCTGGCATCGACGAAGGCTTTCGCACTGACCTCGTGATTGCCCCCGTGATCGTGAAGCGTGACGCTCGTGATGTGATTTCCGTTGCGTGTGGCGGAAAGAAGCATGGTGTGCAAAGAAACCTGCACGCCCGCGTCCTTACACAACTGGTCTAAGACATATTTCACGGACTCGGGTTCGATGAGAACGGCCACTCCGTGAAACTGGATCGGTTCCGACGCTGCGCCCATCTCACGTAACCGTTGGAGCACCTGGTCGGCGACCCCAAAAACAGCCTGTTTTTTCTGGTAGTTCGTAAAGAGACCACAATAGGTAAGAACATTTTTCAGCGTGGCCGCTCCCCCCAGAAACGGGCCGGACTCGGCGAGTAATGTCTGTGCGCCAGCCTTCGCCGCGCCTACGGCTGCCGCTGTTCCTGCCGCACCGCCCCCGATGACGATGACGTCACACGATCGAGCTAAACTCATGCTTCAACTCCTCTCTTCTCCTTGTTGGCAGCCATCATCATTCAATCCAGCTGAACGATATGGGAGTCGTTAGCGCAGGAGATTGACTTTTGCCAGATCGATGAGTTCGCCCGCGTCCGTTGAGAACACCAAATCCGTCAGTGCAACTGGCGTTCCACAAAATGTTCCCGCAAGACTAGGCACTTATGCGCCATTTAAGGTTGGTCGAATCGCTTTCGAACAATCGAGGTCCATCGCCAGCGGATAGGCGTCCAAGCTGCGGACACCCGTGCCAAAGGACTGACACCAACAAGCTGAGCCTCACCTAAGCCGCGAACGGCGGTCTCGCCATGCTCCTCGGCGATCTGCTCACGCTTCGGCAGTTGCAGGTACCAGTCAAGCTGATTGTCTTCAAGAACGACTCGCTCGCTTTTGTCGAGTCGGAAATGAAGGCCGCCGGCATCGTCGATTTTGGAACCGGCCTGGATAACCCGAGTTTCGCAAAGATGGCCGAGGCCGCGGGGCTCCTTGGACTCACAGCCGAAACGCCGGAGCAGGTTGCGCCGATGATTTCCCGGGCTCTCAAGCATGACGGGCCTGCATTGGTCGAAGTCCTTGTGAGCCGGCAGGAACTTTCGATGCCACCGACGATTACTCTCGAGCAAGCCAAAGGCTTCAGCCTGTTCATGCTCAGAACAGTTCTCAGCCGGCGCGGCGACGAACTCATCGATCTGGCAAAAGTCAATCTCTTACCGTAACTCGCTGCCGACCAAAGGATAATTCAATGCCAATCCTCAGAATTGCTGCGACCTTCGGTCCTGCCCGTGGGCTGGCTATGTGGATCCGGTTCTTCCGGCCCAGTGCCACGAGACGCATCGAATTCTCCGCCAGGTTATTGCTCAATTCAAGTTCAGGCTATTCCATGCCCGCTGCCCGCGCGCACGACGTTCTCACGTGGTATGCGTCCTACGTGAACTTCGGATCCGCCTAAGCGCGCCCTTCAGCAGCTTGTAGTCGCGTGCGCCGGTTTCGCGGCCGACCGGCATTAGGAGCTGACTCCGTAACAGGGTAACAGGGTGACAATCGATCCCCAGGCGCTCCGCAATTAAAGCAAATCCGTCAAGCATCACTGATAAAATATATGCTGATGGAAATTGCACAGGAAATGGTTGATCTTCATACTCACATTCTGCCGGGCATCGATGACGGGGCCAAAAATTGGGAGATAGCTGTCGAAATGGTTCGGATGGCGGCAGCGGATGGCATCCGTCATCTGGTGGCCACCCCGCACAGCAATGACGAGTATCGCTACGACCGGAGCGCGTTCACGAAGTTAATCGAAGAATTACGGAGCCGCACGAGCAACACAATTGAACTCTCGCTAGGTTGCGATTTCAATTTTTCATTCGAAAATATCGAAGCGGCCCTTCAGACTCCCCCTCGATTTTGCATCGACGGTTCTCCCTACCTGCTGGTCGAATTCAGCGAATACGGAATTCCACCGACCACACTCGCGGCCCTGGAGCGGCTGCAAGAACGAGGGATAGTGCCTATCGTCACGCATCCGGAGCGTAATCACCTACTGGAAGGCAACCGGAAAATGCTCCGTTCCATGCTGGATTTGGGCTGCATCATTCAGATCACAGCCAACTCGCTGACGGGATTTTGGGGAGAACGAGCGCGGGAGTCGTGTTTCGCGCTGCTGGAGGAGGGAATGGTGGCAGTGGTGGCGAGCGACGCTCATAACCTGAAGCAGCGTCCGCCCATTTTGAGTGAAGCCCGGAAGGTTTTACGCAAGAAGTACTCGGAAGAGGTCGCGAACGCCTTGTGTTCGAAGAATCCCGCGGCCATAGTGGAGGGTAAACCCGTCAGCGAGCTGTGGAGAAAGCGCGCACGCTAGTCGTGCAAGACTCGCTTATTCGGAATTCATTTGGTCAGAGGGGCCTCGAATTATCTTTTCTGCCACACGCGAACCCAATCGACGCCCAGAGTGAGCTTAGAAGCCTTAACCCCGGTTAGTTCCCCGAGTTTCCAATCCACACCCTCTTGCATGCCCAAGATGAGGAAAAAATCCTGCTTATCGAAAATTGCGGGCGTGGGCTCCGAGTGTAGCGCGAGGTTGTCGAAATACCAGGTCACTTTTCCGGGGACCCACAAGAGGCCGTAAGTGTGAAATTCGGACAAATCCACGTTCGCAGGGAGCGGAAACGCATTGTTGCGGCTGGCGGAGTCCCGAAGGTTCACCCAATCATGAATCGTTCCGTAGAAAATACCAGGATGATTTCCCTGCCCCTCGAAGACATCGATTTCGCCTGATTCCTTCGTTCCGCCGTACACAGCCTGTCCCATTGCATCTTGGACCGGGATCAACCAGAAAGCCGGCCAAGCCCCTGTCGATGGAGTCCACTTAAATCGAGCCTCGAAATAGGCGTAACGCCAAGTTTTCGCTGTTTTCTTATCTCTGGACAGCGTTGTTACGCTGGTGTCCGGTGCGTCTTGCCCGCGAGTCCAGTCGAGATAGAGCACAGAGGAATCAGCATGAATATTGGAAAGTGGAGCGTGCTTATGATTGAACCACACTCCCTCGTACCAGGCATGCGACCCGGAACCATCTGGACCGAGATCAAGAAGATCAAAGTCATCTGAAAAGACGAGGCTATAACCATTCGCCTGTGGTGGAGGGCTCACCGGACTCACAATTAACTTCTGCGCGCGAGCGTCAACGATCGCAAAGGCCACGATAGACATGAGCAGAACATGTAACGGCCAAAATTTGATTCGAATCAGCCGCTTCTTTGAAAGAGTTGCCATCGAATTCCTCTGTGCGCAGACTCGAGTTTGGACTTTAGAACCGGATGGTCTCCGGCTTGCTCGCCTCGACGTACCCTAAGCCATTAGGGACAGTCACTTGCCGCGCTGCCTGGGATCCTCTCGTGCGCAAGACATCAAGATATACGGCTCGCGTTTGCTCTTCCATCTGGGTGGATAGATGAGCGGAAAGAAAGCGTTGGCGTGCCTGCTGCCCGAGACGCCTGCGGAGTTCCAGGCTTGCGATCATCGCATTCAGTGCGTGCGTTAACGCGTCGACGGATTGACTCTCAACCAGCAGCCCAGTCTCGCCGTGAGTGACGATTTCCGAGACCCCTCCCACCTGCGAGGAGATTACCGGCAGGCCGGCCCTCATAGCCTCGAGGATGCTGATGGGAAACATTTCCGTTTTGGACGCTAGAACAAAAATATCCGCTCGCGCCAAAATCGAGGGAACGTCGCCGCGATCCCCAAGAAAATCAACTCTTGTTTCAATGCGAAGTTCCCGGGCAAGAGCTTCAAACTTCGCCCGCAAATGCCCATCACCTACGAGCAGTAGACGCGTCTCGGCCCGCGTTTTTGCGAACGCCCGGAGAAGAGTGTCGTGGTCCTTCGCTTCAGTGAAACGAGCTACCATGACAAGTGTTGGCGAACGGACAGATGAAAGATTCGCTTGTTCCCCGCAATCGGGGATGCCGTTGTAAATGGTTACCACTTTTTCCCCTGACGCGATACCGCTCCTTCCAATGACATCCGCTCCAGCGCGGGCAACAGTAATGATGCGATCGCACCATCTGGCTGCAAGCCGTTCGCCTGGCCATCCCAAAAGGCTGGAGATCTTCGAAATGGCCGGAGTACCGAAGAGCCAGGTATGAATGGTGTAGACGGATGGAACACCAAGGGTACGGCCGGCAAGGCGCGTCAGGAATCCTGCCTTCGAAGTATGAGCGTGGAGCAGATCGGGCCGAAAATCCCGGATCAGTTTACGAAGCGAAAACAGCGCCTTCACGTCTGCAAATGGGTTTATTCGTCTTTGCAACAAAGGAATTACGTGTACAGGAATTCCCCGAGTTCTACATGCTTCGGTGAGAAAGCCCTCCTCGCCGGTAGCAAGCAAGACTTCAAAATCGTGGTGCATCGCATGCAACAAGTTCAACAAGTGCGTCTGCGCGCCGCCTCGCTCTGCGCGGGTAATTACATAAAGGATCCTCGGCCGGCGGCTGGTAAGAGGATCGAGTTTCGAAACTTCACATGCTAGGTTCAAGTGACCGGCCTTGTTGACTTGCAAGAACTGATTCAGAGTCCGTGACAATGGGAACGAAAGCTTCCAGCATGGAAATTGACTGCATTTCATGCAATGCGCGGTAATGCGCAAAGAGTTGCAGCACTTCTCTTAAGTTCCTCAGATTGGCGTCCGGGTTACCCGCGAAATCTTCAGGGTGCCACCAGAGATGAAACATTTCTCTTTGCTCGGCGGCGTGGAGCATTGCTTTGCGGATTCTTTCAATCAGCAATCCCTCAAAGCTGCGCAAAGCATTATTGGAGGGACGGAAATACCTGCTGGCTCGCAAACTAACGGGCGGGACAGGCTCTGGCCACTTGGACGTTTGGCTGCCGTTTACATCCCAATAACTATCGAGAAGCCGGCCGAGCCGATTCTTCCAGCGACGCTGTTGGTGAAACCGCCGCGGGCGCTTTGCTCCCGCTTCTTCCACGCCCCGGTAGCTCTCGATTCCGGCGCGCCGCAGCACTGGCATGCACGCGAGGTCCACTTGATTTCGGGGGAACACGTAGGAACGCAACTCATAGCCCGTATACCGAGCCAGGGCCATTGCGCTATTCAGATCAGCGGAAAAATCCTGAAGTGTTGCACCTTCTTCCAGGCAGTAATAATGCGAAAAAGAATGTGATGCAATCTCTTGTCCAGGACGGCTCGCAATTTCCGCAATCAAACTCGGAGCAAAGTGGAAGGGGTCCTCGGATTCGTCCCAGCCGATTGCTTCCCTGTACGGGTCAAAGGCGGAATTCCGGTATCGGGGAGCAGCCTTTGGTCGAAACTCATTGAACTCTTCCCGTGTCCGGGCAAAGAGAATTCCAACCGTCGCCCATGTGGCATGGATGGAGAATTCCTCGAACAGATCGAGAATTCGCGGAATGACGGCGCGAGCGGCAAGGAGACGCTCTCTTTCCTTGGCATCGAGCGGGATAAAGTCACGGACACCCCAATGCAATTCGAAATCGAGTGAGACAACGAGCGCACCAGCCGCAGGTCTTCCGTCCGAATTTTCCCTCTCCAAGTTCAACTTTTCCTCATCGGCTCATTGCGAATTTGAGAATGATTCGTCCAATGCTACTTGCAGCCGGGGACGCACGGAATTTTCGTAGACAGAAACCGTACGTTTGACCATCGATTCAACCTTGAAGTCCGCTTCGTACCTGCCTCTGCCATTCCTTCCCAGTTTGAACATCAGATCTCGGGACGCCATCAACTGCCGCAACCTAGTTCGCAATTGCGCGGTATCTTGAGGAGGGACGAGAAATCCCGTGACCCCATGCGTCACCGCTTCGGATACTCCCCCAACGTCGGTAGCGATAACCGGGAGGCCCGTCCTCATGGCCTCCAAGATGCTGATTGGGAGCCCTTCCCACTTCGAAGGGAGTAGAAAGATGTCTGATTCGGCTAAGAGCTGGGCGATGTCGGAGCGGTCACCCAGAAAATGAATACGCTGAGCGAGGCCCAGATTCACGGCCATCTCTTGAATTTCGTTGCGACACGGGCCATCGCCAACCAGCATCAGGCTCCAGTCCCCTTGAATTCCAGTCAGGGCACGCAGTAGTGATTGATGATCTTTCTGAGGAACGAATCGAGCCACCATGATCAATCGTGTTCCACGGTGCGAACCTGGATTTGCGCGGACCGGGTTGTCCGGGATTCCATTCCAGATGGTCAGCAAATCCTTTTTGCGGCCAATCCACATGCGTTCCGCTTTCTCCTGATTGGCCTGGGAAACGGTGATGATTTTCCCTCCGAGGGCCGCAGCGATCCATTCCAGCGGGATGGCAATCCATCGTTGGAGAAAAGGGAGACCGTCGGCAAAACTCCAGGTATGGGCTGTGAAGACAACGGGAGTGCCGGTGATGCGAGCCGCGAACCTGGCGAGTAATCCCGCTTTCGAGGTATGCGCATGCACTAGAGTCGGCTTTTCGTTGCGGAATAGCTTTACGAGGGCGAATAGCGCTTTGAGATCTTTCCGGGGGCGTATCGGCTGTACAAGGTCCGGTACGATATGGACCGCGGCACCAAGCTTTCGACACTGCTCCAGAAGGAAGCCATCCTCTCCCGCCGCGACAATGGGTTCATACTGCCGCGGCAGGTTGGATACAAGATCCAGGACATGCACCTGCGCCCCGCCGAGTTCAGCTCTAGTGATGACGAAGAGAATCCTCACTTCACGACCGCAAGATCGACGCTCGCATCGGCTTCGCTCTTTTCAGGCAAACGAGCCTCAGATGGAAGTTCCCGGTAGAGGCTGAGCCATTTCTCAACAATCGCCGGGAACCGAAAGTGGTCGTATGCATAACGCCGGGCCCTTTCGCTGAACAACTTGTGGCGTTCCGCCGGAGCGTCCATCACGCGGCGCATTGCCAAAGCAAGTTGGGCTGGATTGTTTGGAGGAACCACGTACCCGGTAAGGCCGTCAATCACTACGTCGGCATTGCCGCCGACGTCTGTAACAACCGCAGGCAGACCCATGGCCGCCGCCTCCAACAAGGCCACGGACAAGCCCTCAAATTCGGACGACATCACAAATCCGTCGGCGGCTCGATAGAATTGCAAAACATTTTCATGAGTCCCGCAGAAGCGGACTCGCTCCTTGAGAAAGGCGTGATCGCAGCGGGCGCGCAATTCGGATTCCAATGGCCCGCCACCTACCAGAAGAAGAGTAAACTCTCCTGTGCCAAGCTGCTCTAACGCATCAAACAGGCTGGGATAATTTTTCTGCTTCACCATTCGTCCGACGGCCAGCCACACAAACTCCGTCTTCAGGCCAAGCTCGTGGCGCGCCAGTTCTTTCTGTTCCGCCGAGGAAGAAAACACATCCATGTCCACGCCGTTCGGTATGACTTGTAGCTTGTTTTCTGGAACGGCGCCTACCTTTACATACCGTTCGAAAGCCGCGTTGCAGATGATTGTCGTCTTATCGGCCAGGCGATCGGTGGCCCTGTAGAGAAGTTCCTTGTACCAGGTTGGGCCGCCGCGTTCCGATGTTTCCCGCAGGTTGTGGACGGAACAAATTAACTTCGGAATCTCACAGAATAGACGCGTGACGCGGCCGAGGATATTCGCGTGGAACATGTGTGAGTGCACAATCGCTGGTTGGAATGCCGCGATAAGGTTGCGAAGGCGGGACACGGCGCCAAGGTCTGGCACTCCCCTTCTCATCGCGAGGGAGTGCACACAGATTCCCTTTTCACGGAGCTGGTCGACGTAGGCGACCGGATCGATCATGCAAACTACGCATACCTCCCAGCCACGCTGCTTGAATTCCGTCGCCAGCCGCACAGCCTGCGTCTCGGCTCCGCCGAAGGTCAAAGTGGTGATGAGAATCATCAAGCGGCTCCGCTCTCCGGGGTCCGGAGCGAGGCGGAGCCGATGGTTGGCAAACTGGTTTTGCGATCTTTGAGTCACAGAGGGGTTTATTGGTTTGTTCATCTTTGGCCACGATAGTAAGATTTTGGGGCCAACATCCTTGGCTTGACGGCATGAACCGCAAAAGACGATCTCTCTATAAATGGATTATTTTTTTTGTTCTATTGCTGGTATTCATTGCGGGAGTATGGATGCTCTTCCACTCCGAGCCCGCGGCCACGCCCGATTTTTTGCATGGACACAACTATTCGCGGCCACCCTTCGCTGGCCCTAATGCAAGTGAAGACGAAATCAACTGTTCTTCATAAAGAGATTCGTACACGCGGCGAGTTTCTCTTGCCACTTTTGGCCAGCCGCACTCCTTCAGCACCCAAGCCGCCCCGGCACGTCCGAGTTGGTCCAAGCCTTCCTTGCCCATGTCCTTCGCTTTCCAGAGCGCTTCTACAATGTCCTCAACTGTGGGGCCGGAAATGACGATTCCCCCTCCGGACGAAGCCAACAACTCTCCGAGCCCGCCTGCCTTAGTGGAAACAATGGGCCGCCCGTTTGGCAGGGCGAGGAATGCAACTCCACTGTCGGAATAAAACGATGTGTAAGGAAGAAGAAAGCAATGGCAGCCGGCAATTATTTCTGGAATTTTGTCGTCCGGAACAAATCCTTCCTGCACGTTAATCGGATCTGGATTAGCTTCAATCAACGCTCGACAGTAGTTCCAGTAGCGCTGCTCCTTTCGATTCAGCACCGCTCCGGCAATCGTCAGTCGAACGGGGGCACCTTCGCGGTGCATGCGCTGCACCGCCTGAATGGCAAGGTGCGCCCCTTTGTTCTCGCGGAGTGCGCCGAACAAGAGAACCTCCAGCCGCTCGGAGGCAGGCATGGGTGCCGGGTCGATCCCGAGTTCATACGTTCCGTGGGCAATAACTTTTAATTTCGCAGGGGCGATGCTGAAATTCTCCAAAATGGTGCGTTTGCCGGATTCGCTGTGAACAATGATTACGTCACTTACTTTGTAGATCCAAGCCAGCGCTCCCTTCTCTATCCAGCGCAGCATTGCTGGCATCATCCACTTGTGGGGCATTGGATCGTGCGCCGTAAACACGATTTGCGACCCCCGACTTTTGGCGCAGAGAAAAAGCAAGGCGCCGAAAGGAAGGTGCAAGCCGTACTGGAAATGAACGGTATCCGAGCGGCCAAGATTCCGGAGAAGACTGCCGCAGGAGAGCAATAGAAACCGGAGATTGCCTAAGAGTTTTCCGAAGATCCCCGTGCTTCCGTCCGTACCTCGCACTGCTGTCGTGTGGACAGTGATCAGAGGGTTGCGTTGAAACACCTCAAGGGCCTGGTGGTTTTCCGGACAAATAATGTGCACCGGCACGCCTTCCGCAGTCAGAGCTCGCGAGAGAGCGTCAATATAGAGGGCCGGGGAGGATACGGGTTCCGGTGTGTGAATAAAGAGTCGTTGCGGCATCTGGGCGTGGGCTCCGAAAGTATCGGGACGTTCGATAAGTTCGTCTGGAGTGCCATGCGCTAACTCAGCGTAGACCTGCGCGGTCTGCCGCGCGATAGAGTGCCAGGAGCGCGTTTCATTCACGAACTTTTTTCCAGCGATACCTTTTTGGAGCAGCGCACGCGGGCCGAGATTTAGAGCGACCTGGATCGCATCGGCAACGGCTTGGGACGTGGGAGCCTTGATGGAAATACCGGCGAGTCCTTCTTGCAACAACTCTCCCAATCCGCCCGCGGAGGTCGCAAGAATGGGCCGTTCGTGGGAGAGCGCCAAAGCAGCGACACCACTTTCAGAAAAGAAATCCAAGTAAGGTTGGATAACCGCGTGATGACGGGCCATGAGGGCAGTCACTTCGTTGTCCGGTACGTAACCCTGGTGAATCTCGCAAAATTCAGGGGTCCGAGCGATGAGTTCCTTGCAGTAGCTCCAATACTGCTCTTCCGCTGCCGTGTGTACTTTCCCCGCGATCGTGAGATGAACGGGAATCGCCGAGATTCGATTAACGCTCTGGACGGCTTCAATGGCAAGATGGAGGCCTTTGTTCTCCCGGATCGCCCCGAATGCCAGCAGGTTCAGGCAATCAAACTCCGGATAAGCCACCTTTTCGTTGGCGGCCGGAGTATACGGACCGTGAGGAATTACCACGATCCGGTCTGGATTCGTGCCGAACTCACGCATCAGGATCTCCTTCCCTATCTCGTTATGAACGATAATTTTCTGGCACATCCGGTAGGACCAGGCGAGCATGCTGCGTTCGAGCCACCTCAACTTTTCGGGAAAACGCCATCTGTGCGGTACGGGATCGTGTGCCGTCAGAACGATGGAGCCACCTTGCAACTTCACGAGAAGGTAGAAAACAAAACCCAACGGGAGGTGGAGGATATTTTGAAAATGAAAAACGTCTCCATGCCGGGTAAGCCGGAATTGTGCCCAGGCGGCGCCCCAAAGAAATTTCATGTTTCGAAGCAAGCGGCCTGGCAAAGTGGCGGATGAAACAATGCGTGCCGGGGAAGGCACGATAGAGACTCCTGCTTCGCGAACTTTTCTCGCATATTCGAAATTGGCTGGGCAGAAGAGCAACACGGGCAGCCCAATTCCTGCAAGAGCAACCACGAGCTCGGATACATACTGGGCAGCTCCGTCACGCGGTTCCGGCGTGTGAATGATGATTCGCCGGCTCATGTCAAAACACTCCCGGTCGCGGCGCGAATGCTGGTTTCCTCACCCCGCCTAGTTTCTGACGGAAAAACGTCAGGAAGTACATCGATTTTCAGTGCCGCTTTTCCGCGGTATTCGAAGTATTGCTTCAACTTCAGGAACTGGCTCTCAAATGCCGTCCAGCTTATCCATGCCACGGCACTACTGACGCCGGTTACAAACACGAAGCGAAGAATCGCGAAGGGCAGAGGGGAGAGAAAGGCAAAGCGAAGGGCCACTGTAGCATCATAAGCTTGAGCGAAAGGCCAGTGGAAAATGTATATTGCGTAGCTGCAGCGCCCGAACCACCGCAGAAGCGGATTAGAAAATAGAGCAGAAAGCCGCCCTTCGGTTGACGCGCACAGATAAATTATCACTGCGAACAGAAGCCCAAGTGCCGAGTATCCGGCGACGAGTGTTTCCGGCGACTCGTAAGGCAGGAAGCCATGGCGAACAACGATGGCGGAAAGGACTCCCGCGGCCGTTCCGACCAGAACAAGAATTAGCCTGCGCCGGCTTGTTACCAATTCCGTATTTCGGAAAACAATGGCAGCAATGGCGCCATACAGAAGCGTATCTATGCGAGTGAAGGTATATTGCCTAACGGCCCAGGGACTGAAGCCGAAAAACAAAAGTGACAAGCGCAGGACCGGCTCGAGGCAGCACACCGCCACGCATATGCGCAGCAAACTGCGGCTGCTCACGAAATAGATGACCAGAGGCCAAACCCAATAGAATTGCTCTTCGACCGCCAACGACCAGAAATGACCTAAACCTGGGAGTTGGTGGGCACCCTTGGTTTGCAAATAGTTTTGAAGATACGTCCAGAGCCAGATCTGGTTGTCCGTTAAGCGCGAATAAATAGCCGGAAGTCTCGAAAATCCAAGGACGTGCGGGACGAGAAAGATGGCGACTACGAGAACCGCATAATAAAGAGGCATGATACGCAGAGCGCGCCGGATATAGAAATTCCGGAAGTAACCATTACACTGCCGTGAATCGAGAAGAATCCCTGTGATGAGGAAGCCCGACAGAGCGAAGAAAAGATCTACACCCGCCCAGCTCGATTCCTGGAGGAGACGCCATAGTGCGAATCCGACTCCACCGCCTGATACACGAAGGGTGTGAAAAGCGATGACGCTGAGGATCGCCAGACCGCGAATTCCGTCCAAGGCCAGCAGTCGCCTGCCGAATGGGACGGCCTGCTCTGCCGCGATGGGTCGCTGTGGGCGAACACCGCCGCGCGCATCCGGCATGTGAATGCTGGCTCCTGGCTTTCCGGAGATATCCGTGGGCTCGCTCGTGTCTCTCATTCTTTACCTTTAAGCCATGCAAGAGCCGGAGGCCCCAGGTTTGATGGCGCCTGCGTTTCGCGCTGCGTAACGCTCCTCTCCCGCACTAAGACCTGGCTGAGCCGTTTGCCCAAAGAAATTCCCCATCTCTCAACGAACTCGAGGGGTTTCGCCATTCCGTAAGAAATTATTACTGTCACTGAAAGAGCGACAGCAAATCGCGTTCCGGCACTCAAGTGAAGACGCGTCGACACCAAATAGCTGATGGGAGTCAGGATTAACAGATGCAAGAGATAGACGCTGTAGCTCGCATCGGCGAGAAACTTCGCGATTCTGCCGGACAATGCTGTCCGCACCATACGAGCTGAGGTTCCCATCGAAAGCCAACCCTTCGAGAACAGGATCCACGTAAAAGCCCAAACAAGGACCACATCATGTGGATCTCTTGAGAGGATCGACAGACTGGAAGCAAATAGGATCATGCGTCTCGATCGTTTCTCGTTCGTGTCGAGATAGGAAGAGGCCCATAGCATTCCAATTACGAACCACAGAAGACTTAATGGGAGCGCGGAGGGTTGTATAAAGCGGTCTGTTAGACCGGCGAAACGGGAGGTACAAAACAGCCAAATAGCGGACGTAAGAATGGAGAATATAACCCAGCCGAAGCGCGCTGCTAGAAGCATCAAAAATGGAAAGGACAAATAGAACTGCATCTCAAGGCTGAGGCTCCAATCCGGGAGAATGAGAGAAGCGTGGTATTTTGGCAGGATGCCAAAGAGAAACGTGAGATGGTAAATAAGATTGTGGAGACCGAAAGGAAGGATTTCAGCCATTCGGTGGGACGCGGCCGGCCAGGTTGTTCGCCAGCGGGCGAAAGTCTCGCTAAATAAAAACGCAGGAATCAAGAGGAGGTAATACAACGGAGCAATTCGGAAGTATCGCCGTATGTAGAAAGCTATCCACGTGGATTTCTGAGCCCAGGGCTCCTTCTCTGAACGAAGCATGTAATGGTAAGTCATCAGAAAGCCCGACAGCATCATGAATCCGTCCACCGCATAGTGGGGGGACCTTAAGATGGGGATGTACATCATTGCTGTGGAACTGCAGGCATGACCCACTAACACCCAAAGACACATAGCTCCCCTGAGGCCATCCAGAACACTCAAGTGGTATTGCTGGTGCGTCTCAGTATCCTTCGAAGATGATTGGGTCATCACGGTTGGAGATCGCGGCACTCATATCGAGGTTGCAGGCCGATAGTACGGGCCCCTAAGCGCACAGGCAGACGAGCCGTAACTCGGCTGATAGAGCGGGTATAGTCTTCCTCGACCGACAAGCGGCTTACTACGATGGCGAGGAATATGTAGGCCAGGAAGTCGGCGGGCTCCTGTCCGTATCCGAAGAGTCCCGGCACTTCCACGTTGGCGCGAATGAGAAGGAACAGGCACCCGAAAAGAGCCCATTGGCCACCGGCCCAAGTGCGCCACTTGAGGTAGCCTAGCCTCCAGGTTGAATGAAGCACGAACCACGCCAGCGCCAAGGCCGGGAAAAGACCTACCAGCCCTTGCTCAGCGAGAAGAGTCAGATATTCGTTGTGATAACCACCGGCTATGTTCATCGCGAGCGTGCCGGTCAACTTGTACTCGCCCGGCAGTCTGGAAACCAAGTCGTCACGCCAGGATTCGTATCCGTAACCTAGAATGGGTCGCTCGATGAACTTTGCGGCTGCAACGGACCACAGGTCCCACCTGCCTTCGGTCACGCCGGAGAGTTGCCTGAACGACAAATAGAACAACAGAATGCCTATGGACAGCGTAATTGAGCCAATCGCTAGGTAAGCAGTTACACGCATTGCCAGCCGAGGGCTTCGAACTGCATTGAGGAGGAAAACAGCAAATCCGCAAGCGAGTAGAACACCTATCGGTGCGCGAGAGCCCGTCAGAACGGAGCAGATCACGAACAGCGCGACGCCGAGCGACCAAAGCGCCCAATTGCGGCGCAAAAGGCACATTCCTGCGATGTAGCTGAAAACGGAGGCAAAAGGCACGGTGTTTAGTGGTACGCGATCCTTTTGTGCCAGGCCTTTGAATGCCCGTGCCGTGGTGTAGGTGGGTATAGCAAACCCCATGCGTCTCAGATAAGTAAAAATAATCAGTGCCGCAATGATGACGCTCGCGACAAGCAGCGATACTCCAAAGGCCTTAGCCGTCGAAGAGTCGCGCAAAGCGCGACACAGGAGGAGAGACATTCCGCAGAGAATCACTAACTTCACCCAATCCGTAAAAGCGCGCCCTGGATCGGTTGCAGTCATGGAGGGAACGAGAAATGCGAGGGCGAGGATTGCAAAGAGCCCCGCTACCTTGGCCTCGGCTGAAGTGAGCGGAGCCCGATACGAGAACAAGGCCAACAACAGCGTGACTCCTATGACTGCGGGGCGGAAGAGTGCGATGGCTAGTTCCGGAGCCAAAGAATATAGGGGCCAATATGCAGCGATGATCAGCGGTATAAGAAAAGCTAGAGCACGCGAGCAATTGATGGCCCCTGTCCTCCGGCGGACGTGGGAATTGACAAGACTAAGATTGACTGCGCCGGTCATCAGTAGGCCTCACCCGGGGCTGCCAAGCCGGACAATGCTCCACTTGCCGACGGCTCTTTCAGGCAACTTGTCAGATTCCACGCGAAGGAAAGACCCTCTGCCGCGACGGAACACCAGATGATGCCGGCCGCTCCCAGGTGCGCGGCTCCGGCAAATCGAAGAATGTTTGCCGCCCCGTATGCCAAGAGCTGACGGCGCACGTACAGGGAGCCTTGCTCACGGATGAACAGATAGCGGGCGACCAAAGCATTCACTGCCATGATGACGAAGTAGCTCAACCAGGCCGGCAGGAGGCCCACAACTTCGTTCAGTTCCGTGCCATGAAACTTGCCGCGCATGTATACGAAACGCACTACGGGGACACGGTAGGCGAATAGTCCAAGCGCAATTACGACGACTCCTCCCGCGGCCAGAACCATCCAGCGCTTGAACTCGTCCCTGCGCTGCGACTGATTCCCTGCGCAGAGCCGCGCTTGTACAAGCTGCGCCATGGGCTGCGCGAAAAGGCTGTAGCCCAACATGCCGATTCTCATCGCGCAATTGTTGGCGGACAGCATGCCCGTTCCCGCCCGCGAGAGAAAGTAGAGCATCAGCATTTGGTTTCCTGCGTATCCACCGTTTTCGACGGAGGAAGCCGCCAGTTGCCTGAGGAAACGCCGGAAGTCTTCAAATTTCCAAGGACGGACGACTGGAGCAACGGCGTCGGGAGATTTCTGCAGCCTCAAGATTCGGATGATCGAATAGAGGCCGACGATGCCGAAGCCCGCCGTCATGGAGATAGGAAGGCTCAGATTGTTCAGCGCCTTGGCGGCGAAGAGACCGAACAGTGCGAGCGTCATAAACAAGTAAGGAAACCCCGTCATACTCATGGCCCACAGGTTTTGCCCACGTGCGGTGCAAATTCCGGACCACACGCCAATGCACACGATTGGCACAAGGCACAGACTCAAGATGGCGAGGGTGCTCCAGAGCTCGCTGCCAGGCCGTGCGGAAAATATGCGGAGAAGCAAGGGGGCACAGGCAAGCATGAGGACACTCAGGAACGTCCCAACAAGGCACCCGTAAAACAGCAGCCCCGGGAGCCATTCCACTGTCCCGGACCGCCGTCTCGAATCGGCATAGGCCGGAGTAAAGGCAAGGGAAAAGGCTCCGAACATGAAGGTCGCCAGAGTGAGGGGAAACTGCTGTAAGCCGAAGTACGCGTCCGTTACTACGGTGAGCCCGAACTGCGACGCGATGAAGGCCTCTCTCGCAAAGGCGGAACACTTGAAGAGCGCTCCGGTGGCCAGCGTCAGGCCTATGAGGATAACAGCCCTGGTGCGCCCATTTCGCAATTGCTTTGATTTCAGGAGGGACATCAGGTCAGTTTTGTGAATTTTCAAGTTCTTCCATGGATTTCGTCGAATAGTATGAGTAGTTGTCGTAGGAAGTGTGCGCGAGCTTGACCTGATTCATAACCAGCCCGATGACGTTTGCCCGCGCTCTCGCCAGGCAGGCCAAGGTTTCGGATACAACTTTTCCAGAGGTCACATTTGCCCTGGTTACCAAAATCACGCTGTCCACAAAGCTGGCCAGCTCTTGCGTTTCACTGACGCCTAGCATGGGCGGCGCGTCAACAATCACGAGATCGAATTCGCGGGACGCTGCTTCCAGAATCGCGGAAAACCTCATGCTAATCAGATCCGCCGGGTTGGGAGTCTGGGGTCCCGCGGGTAGAAGATACAACCCGGGCTGGTCCAATTTCTTGACGGCGTTCCGCAAGAGCGTCAGCCCGTTGAGCATGTCAGACAATCCAGTTTCATTCGAAACATTAAATTTTTTGTGAAGAGTAGGCCGCCGCATGTCCGCATCGATCAGCAAGATCCTCTTTCCAACGTGAGCACAGGCCACGGCCAGATAGGTTGCGGTGGTCGACTTGCCTTCCATCGGAGTCGCGCTAGTCATGAGAATAGATCGGACGGGACGCTCCATGATCAAAAGGCTCACAGCGGTCCGCAGGGTACGGATCGCTTCACTGAAATAGCTGCCGAGGAGTTCGGAGCGCCTGGATGAACCAGCCGCTTCCAACAGGTTCGGAGGTCCACAGGCTTGCGGGAGTCGCTTTGTCGCGGGAATTGTCGCAAGTATATCGATGTTCAACTGGCTAGCTACATCTTCCGGATCGGAGAACGTCGTATCCACTGCATTCGACAACACGGCGCCAAGAACGCCCAAGAGGCCGGACAGCACAAGAGCCACGGGAAGATTGATCAGCAACTTCGGGAAAATGTGCTCCTGTGGCGGAAGCGCCTCGGCGGCCACCTGCACGGTGGCATTTTGGAATTGCTTGTTGAGGTCGGCAACCCTGGTGCGATTCGCCAGATCTTCATAGAGTTTGCGGTCGTTGTCGGCCTCGCTTCGCAATTGCTCATACTGGAGAGCCTTGGCATTCGTGTTGTTTACTTCTACCTTCGTCTTCTCCACCATGTGTTTCAAGCGGTTTTCGCGCTCCAAAGCCTGCCTGAATTCCGCGCCCGCTCTGTCCTTTGCATTACCGCGCAATTCGGCAAGCTCCGTTTCCACTTCTTCGACCTGCTTTTTGGCCTTTTTATATTCCGGATGGTTTTCTCCATAGTAAGCGCGCACCGAGGCAAATTGCTGCCGAGCCGCATTCACGTGCTGAATTGCCTCGCTGAGAAGGCTGCTTTGGGCGGCGCCGTCCGCTGCCTGGGCTGCCGCGAGCCCGGTCGATCCGCTTATCGAGGAAAGCACAGCTTCACGGCGCAGTCGCTCTTCTTGCGCCGAAGTGAACTCTGTGTTGAGCTGCGAATAGCGGCTACTCAGAATCGTGGCGCGCTGCAACGGGTCAACCATCCCCAATTCCTGTTCATATTTCGCCAGCATTTTCGTGGACGATTCCATCTTTGTCCGCAGCGATTCCATGTCTTTCACAACCAGGGTCGATAATTCGGTATAGGAACGATTCCAGGTGTCGTTCGCGTGCTCGCTGAGAGAATTTGCAATCCCGTTCGCGACCGCGGCAGCAAGTTGTGGATCGCGCGCCCGGTAACTGATGCGGATTAGGTAAGAATTTGGAGGCCTGGTGATTTTAAGTTTCTTTAACTCAATGGGAGCAGCCTTTTTCTTTTCGACCTCTTCCGGGGTTAGCCCGTTCAACTGCTTTTCAACTCTCAGCAGATCGTACTTCTCCGCCACGGGACGCACCACCGGATCGGATTGCGCCAGTTCCATTTGGGTCGTCAGTATCTGATCCATATCGTCGACAGAAGAAACTTGTGACGCTTCCTGTCCAACGACGCCCATCGCGGAGTGGCGATCCACCTTGACCAGCGTGCTGGCTTCGTACACCTTTGGAATCGTGAATTGAATCGCGATGGCCAGGATCATCGCTCCGGACATAAACGCAAGGATCTTCCACCTTTGAGTGAGGACAATTTGCGTGAAGCGTTCGAATGACCGGCTGCTATCGATTGGGCTTAGTTCTTCGTAAGGCAGACTCGGTACGGTGATGGCTGGGCGGATCGCCATCTGCGATCGAATTAATGATCCGTCTGTCCGGGGTTGCGGTGCGTCCATGTCTTCCTCGTTATTTCCTAGTGCCAGATAATTAGGCCCGATCCCACGGTGCTGCCAAATCCTGCAATGCGATCTAACACCGATGCGCTCAAATGGGTTTTCGAATTCTCCGGTATGTATAAAACGTCGTTAGCCATCAGCGGCACGTCGGGGGCTTTTCTGTTCAGAATGTCTTTCATGGGGATGGGAATCTCCTTACGCGGACCGCCATCGTCGACAGCCCGATAGACATAGGCCGTTTTTGAGGTGAAAGGCAGAGTGCCTTGCGTGGCAGCAAGCGCCTTTAGAAGGGTGGATCCGCCCAGCTCGTTCATGGGATAAGTGCCTGGATTTTTCACATTGCCGACAACGAACAATTTGGGAGCCTCGGGGACTCGAATCTCCTCTCCACCGTGGAGGAGAAGATTCTTGGACTCATCTTTTCCTGACATTAAATCCTTGACGGAGATATGAACCACTTCGCTTGTTCCGTTTTCGTTCTTGTATGAGGAAACGATGATTTCAGGGCCCGCCTCCGGCGCCAGACCCTGCGCACGCGTGATAGCATCTAGCAACTTGAAATCTCCGACCGCCTGAACGATCACCGGAGCCTTCACAGCGCCCACAACGCTCACTCGCCTGCTGCGATATTCCAAGACGGCAACGGATACGATGGGGTCCGTTAAAACCTGCTCCCTCACCAGCGATTCTGTGACTGCCTTGCCGATTTGTGCTGGCACCAGACCTGTCACTGCAATGCTGTTTTTCAACAGGGGCAGGCTCAGTTGCCCCTGTGGAGAGACTCGATAGCTTCGCGACAATTCCGGCGAGCCGGCAACCGACAGATAAACGAGGTCACCCACGCCCACGGGCTCCTGTCCAAGATTCCCCGCCCACACTTGGGCAACGTCTGGGGCATTTGGTTCGATCGCAGTTGTGGGGTTCACTTGTGCTGCTGCGATTTCACAGCTCAGAGCGAGAGCTCCAACCAGTAGCAGGTGTCGATAAATTTTCATTACGATTTCCTCTGCAGAAAACTCAAGCATCAATAGGCTCCATAACCCGTAACCACTACAGCGAGAGTCCGTGCGAGGAGATAGATATCCATCCACACCGACCAATTGCGCACATAATATGCGTCAAAGGCCAATCGCTCCGTGTAGGTAGTCTGGTTGCGGCCTGATACTTGCCACAAACCAGTCAAACCAGGAGTTGTCTTTGCATACAGGGGATACACTTGTTTGTACTTTGCGACTTCTTCGCTCACGATCGGCCGGGGTCCAACGAGGCTCATTTCACCCCTTATGATGTTCCAGAATTGGGGAAGCTCATCTAGACTCGTCTTTCTCAGCACTCGTCCAACACGGGTGATCCGCGGATCGCATTTGAGTTTTTGATTCTCGGCCCATTCCTTCCGAAGCTCGGGGCTCTTGGCAACATAGGCTTGCCGCACTTGCTCCGCGTCTGGGACCATTGTCCTGAACTTCCAAATCTTGAAAGTCCTGCCGTTCCGGCCGATTCGCTTTTGCGAGAAAAAGATGGGCCAGCCCGAATCCAAAACAAGTAACACGGAGATGAGGGCTGTGACCGCAAGCAGGGTGGGTGCAAACGCCAAGCAGAACGCCAGGTCAATCAGCCTCTTGGCGAATCGCGATTCCGCAAGAAGAAGATTATTGCGCACCGACAGACCCGTCAAGCCGAGGAAGTCCCGGGTTTGCGATCCGGTCTTCCAAAAGAAATCCAGATCCGGAACGATGATGAGGTGGGGAAAGATATCACCCCCACGCTCCAGGACCTCTTCGAATTCGGCTTTGGACAATTCGGGTGCGGCAACAACGGCATGCTGTACTCCAGAGAGACTTAGTTTCTTGAGTTGGCTGAAGGAACATGCCGTTACCCCGGTAAGCTCCTGTTGGTGGGTACGCAGGCTGGTGACCGCGATGGGGCGGAGTCCCATCTCTGGATGCCGCCGAAGCTTGCGAAGAACGGAGTAGGCCACCTCACCGCTGCCAAGTACGACCACGGGATGTCCCCACCAATCGAATCGTGCCCCAAGAAATCGCGTTAAATATCGTGCTACAGGGATTGCCAAAGAAGTGCCAATACATGCGGCGAGTGCAATCACATAGGAATGAAAAGGGGCGCCGTAAACCAGGAGACCTGCGAGCATGCAAAGAAATGCAACGGTGTTTGCAATCGTGATGCGCTTTATTTCGTCGATAGGGCTGACGCTTACACCGGGATGCACATCGAACATCCAGTAAAATAGGAACACCAGTGGCAAAATCGGCCAGAACTGCAGGAAATTCAAGCGGCCAGAGGTATGCCCGTATAGAGCATAGGCTTTCACCATCGCGCACAGAACAGCGCTGAGTACTAAAATGTCTCCTAACATCACCATCGCCAAAGAAAGCACGGGGCGACAACGATTCTGAATTCTTTGAACTCGCTGCGCAGGAACAGCGCTTAGCTCAAATCCAATGGCAGCGGACATTTTTTGACCTTTGGGTGAGATTTGTGCAGTTCATGAAATTCGAGATTGCGGCTCCTGCAGCCCGGATCCCAGGGACAGACCTATATGCGGAGTTCTCGACTCGCGAGATTAGGCGCGGAACTGCAGGAAGGGATCTGCATTTTAGTTGCTGGGAGGGGCATAACTTTCCAGTTATGCGCCTTCAGAGAAATGGAACGCTGGATGAGTTGGATCGAAATCACGAGCAACGATTTAGTATCCCGGGCCATCAGGGTTCCTTCGACTCCATCTAACGCCCCGCCAAGAATTCGAACGCGCTGGCCGATTACCAGAGAAGAATAAGGAGAGACACCTTCCCGTTGCTCGACGACTGCACGGACGTCCTCGATTTCTTTTTCTGGTATGGACAGCGGTGTATTCATGTTTCCGACAAAGCGAACGACACCGGTTGTCTGCAGTACGGGGACTCGCGAATTCTTCAGTTCAGAAATCTTCACGAAGACGTATCCGGGAAACAGCGGCATTTCAATTTGTTTGCGCCGATCGCTCCAGTTGCGTGTCTCGCGGATCCGGGGTAAGAAGGCTGTCAAGCCTTTCTGAGTTAGGCCATCAGCTACAATTTGCTCGTGCCTGGACCGGCAAAGAACGGCGTACCATCTATAGTCTTCCACACCTCTGGACATAGCTTCGCCCCTTCACTCCCATTTCCCTTTAATTCACTTAGGGAGTCCTAATCTCTGTTAGACCTGAGATCTTGGGACCTTCGGGAACAACCGACCACTCAAGCAGAACCTTTACTCCCGCCGCATGAGCCGTATCAAGCTGAGATATCGCGGATATGTCAACAACTCTAAAAGATCAAAGTTCAAGCCGCCCGGTTGTACATCCTGAAATCATTACCCCGACCAACCACCGCCAGGCGCTTCAGAGATCATAAGAGAACGTTGTCTCAATACCGACGAATCGCCGTGAGTTTAAGCGGGCGTGAAAATTTAGTCCAACGAGAAGAACGCATCGCTCGCATCGAAAACTTTCGGCACAGAACTACGAAAAAAGCAACGCCAGCACAGTTTGTCATTTCAACGATTCTTATTCACTGAGAGTCAAGTAATGGTACGTATAGAAGCGCAGAAGCTTTTCGGGATAACCACAGATCCACAAGCTGACGCGAAGCGTCCGCCGCCGGGCGGCTTTGTTCAAACGGGGTTCGAGGAAGTTGGCCGGATTAGTAACGGGAAGTCGGCATCTCGTCAGGAAATCAAGCACTGACGGGATGCGCGTTTATCGGGAGCAATCTGCCAACCCAGAGACATTACTTCCGGGTTGCCCGTAATCCGTCCAGGATCGATGCGAAGCGCGGAGATCACTCCCTACAAGCCGACTGAGCGGGCTTAATGCTCCCGGCGTCCGTTTTGTGATAGGGTCTTTCCCACTCTCCGATGGAGCTCGTCCTTCTAGGGACGTAAAAACAATAATCGCCAGGTCCGTAGACGGAAGAATCCAAAACTACTCAAGAGGAGGACACCATGACCCAAACCAGTGCTACACAACGAGGCAGCGAGCAGGCAGATGCAATTCGTCCGTTTAATGTGAATTTTCCGGAAGCAGAACTTACCGAATTGCGCAGGCGTATAAACGCGACAAAGTGGCCTGAACGGGAAACGGTCACGGACGCATCGCAGGGCGTACAGCTCGCGACCAGTCAGGCACTCGCGCGCTATTGGGGCACGGACTACGACTGGCGCAAGTGCGAGGCAAGACTGAACGCCCTG
>JGI12635J15846_10001195_pt1 | contig 22728 bp, 22 predicted proteins | sample BlaSpr_A8_OM2_M2_FD_15846 | JGI IMG/M metagenome (IMG submission 15846) | reverse complement strand
GGGTGAGTAGGAATATAACAGGGATTGGGGAAAATCGGGAATTGTTTGTGGCGGGCGTGGGTGGATGGTGGAGAGTTTGGGTGGTTGGGTTGGAGGGGCGAAAGCGGCAGCAGAGCTGCCGCACTCCAAATTAGCTGATCTGAAGATCGGCCACTACACGCGCGGAACGGCGAAAGGCGATGCCTACAAAAGTAAGAGAAAAGCAAGAAAGAGTGGTGCGGGAGCGGGGCGGTGTGCGGAGCAGTGTGATACGATTCAATGTTCAGTTGTGGAGAGAAAACCTACTTGAGCAAGAGCAAACAATCACTCACAGTTATTCCCCTTGGGGGTCTTGGCGAATTCGGAATGAACATGATGGCGTTCCGGTTCGGTGACGACATTCTGGTGGTGGACGCGGGAATGATGTTCCCAGAGTCCGAGTTGCTGGGCGTGGACCTGGTGATTCCCGACATCACTTATCTGAAACAGAACCGGCAGCACGTGCGGGCGATTGTGCTTACGCACGGGCATGAAGATCACATCGGGGCGCTGCCCTATATTTTGCGCGACCTGAATGTGCCGATTTATGGGACGCGGTTCACACTGGCGCTGGTGAAAAAGCGGCTGGGAGAAGCGGGGCTGCTGGATTCGGCGAAGCTGTTTGAAGCGGTGCCGGGACGGCTGGTGGAGATCGGGCCGTTTGAAGTGGAATTTATTCCGGTGACGCACAGCACGATTGATTGCGTGGCGCTGGCGATCCGGACGCCGGTGGGCGTGGTGATCCATTCGGGGGATTTCAAGATCGATCAGACGCCGGTGGATCATTATCAATTTGATCTGCACGCGTTCGCCCGGTATGGGAATGAGGGAGTGCTGGCGCTGTTCAGCGATTCGACGAACGTGGAGCGGCCGGGATTTACGCCATCGGAGCGGGTGGTGGCGCCGCGGATTGAGGAGTTGACGCGATCGGCGCCGAAGCGGGTGGTGCTTACGTGTTTTGCGTCATCGGTGCACCGCATCCAGCAGGTGATTGATATTGCGGACCGCGTGGGGCGGAAGGTGGCGTTTGTCGGGCGCAGCATGGTGGACAACGTGGAGATTGCGCACGATTTGGGATATTTGCGAATTCCTGACGGGATGGTGGTGCGGCCGCAGGAGATCCGGAGCTTTGAACCTCGGAAACTGATTGTGATCGCGAGCGGATCGCAGGCGGAGCCGATGTCGTCGATGTCGCGGATTGCGGTGGACAATCACCGGTTCGTGACGATCGATGAGAATGACACAGTGATTTTATCGGCGAGAATTATTCCGGGGAATGAGAAGGCGATTTTCCGGATGCTGGATCATATGTTCCGGCGCCGGGCGCTGGTGTATTACGACAACTCGGCGGGGCCGATTCACGTTTCGGGACATGCGAGCCAGGAAGAGCAGAAGTTGCTGCTGCAACTGGTGAAGCCGAAATATTTTATTCCGGTGCACGGCGAGTACCGCCATCTGTTCCGGCACGCGGCGCTGGCGCATCAATTGGGCGTGGTGAGCGGCGAGATCATGTTGCTGGAGGATGGGAAGTGTGTGGAGTTTACGGAGGATGGGGCGTTCCGGCGCGATCCGGTGACGGCGGGGCGGGTGTTGGTGGATTCGGGTTCGCTGGAAGAAATTGAAGAGATTGTGGTGCGCGACCGGAAACATTTGTCCGAAGAGGGCGTGGTGATTCCGATTATCGCGATTGACAAGCATACGGGACGGGTGGAGTCGGCGCCGGAGATTGTTACGCGCGGGTTGATGAGCGAAAACGGGAACGAGATGCTGGCGGGGGCGCGGGAATGTGTGGCGCGGACGGTGGAGAATTCGAACCTGGAGGAGCGGGCGGACTGGTCAGTGATCAAGGAAAAGATCCGCGTGGATTTGAAGAGGTATATTAATAAGCAGACGTCGAAGAGGCCGCTGATTTTGCCGGTGATTTTGGAAGTGTGATCCCCTCATGTCTCAGAGTTGCTCTGAAATCACGACACTGGTTTATCAGAGCGGTAAATAGACCACGGTATTTTGCCATTCGTCCGCTTCCGAAGCCGCCCACATCAGGAGCAGGTCTTCCGCCACAAACTTTACGCGCATTCGCTGAGGAATGACAATAATACCTGGAGAGTTCTGCTTGAGGATGAACCGGCGAAAATGGGCCGGCATCGTGTTCCGGTCGTGAGTTACCAGGAGCCTGCCCGATTGCGCGGCGATGCGAAGCACTTCAGGATCTGCTTTGCGGTCTAGTCCAGCTATTCTGTGAGTTTGAAAATCGATCGAAGCCTCAAGCCGTAGAACTGCCTCCACGACGGCCGCGGAAAGGTTCACATCCGCGAGAAATTTAATTTTCATTTCTGCTTTTGAGCGTTGAGGTCCCGCCTGGCTTGTTCCAGCCTTCGGTAGAGCAACGGATTTTCTGCGCGGGAGATTTCGCGCATCTTTTCCGCTTCGCGTTCGCCTTCGGCGAGATATGCGTCGATTTCCGCGCGGTTGGCTAAATAGAAAGCAAGGGAGCCGTGGACTTGTTCCAAGGTGAGGGTCGGATAGGATTCGACTATGCCCTCGGCGGAATTGCCATCGAGAAAGGCGTAAACGATGGAATCGAGGGACACTCGGCTGCCGATGACGTAGTAGCCGGTGCCGCGTTTTTCGATGTAGTCCTTGGCCATGTGAGCTTCCTTGGGCTTAGTTTAGCAGAATTCGGAGAGTTCTCCCGCAAGTAGGCTAGAATCGGACACTTATGGAGAAGATGGAAACGAGTGTGGTGAATGGCGGGCCGGCGGCTCCGGAGGGGCCGGTGGCGGCGTCGAGGGCTGCGTTTGTATTTATTATTGTTACGGTGACGCTGGATTTTCTGGCGGTTGGAATTATTGCGCCGGTTCTGCCGAACCTGGTTATTCATTTTGAGGGCGGCAACATGGCGCGAGCTGCGGCCTTGACGGGATATTTTGCGTTTGCCTGGGCGGCCATGCAGTTTCTGTTTTCGCCGGTGCTGGGGGCGTGGAGCGACCGGTTCGGGCGGCGGCCGGTGATTCTGATTTCGTGCCTGGGATTGGGGCTGGATTACATTTTCATGGCGCTGGCGCCGACGCTGCGGTGGCTGTTTGTGGGACGTGTGATTTCCGGGATTACGACGTCGAACGTGTCCACGGCATTTGCGTACATTGCGGATGTGACGCCGGCGGAGGGGCGCGCGAAGAAATATGGGTTGCTGGGGGCGGCGTTTGGATTGGGATTTGTGATTGGTCCGGCGGTGGGAGGGTTGCTGGGGCACTACAGTTTGCGGGCGCCGTTTTGGGCGGCGGCGGCATTGAGCCTGGCGAATTTTCTGTATGGGATATTTGTGCTGCCGGAATCGCTGCCGCCGGAGAAGAGGGCGAAATCGGCGTGGCACATGGCGAATCCGCTGGGATCGCTGACGCTGTTGCGATCGAATAGGGTGCTTTCGGGGCTGGCCGTGGTTACGGTGCTGTATTACCTGGCGCACCAGGCGTTGCCGAGCGTGTTCGTGCTGTATACGGAATATCGGTACGGATGGAATGAGCGGTCGGTAGGGATCGCGCTGGGAGCGGTGGGGATTTGCGTGGCGGCGGTTTCGGGCGGGATGGTGGGACCGTACGTGAAGAAATTTGGGGAGAGGCTTAGCCTGACGTCGGGATTGTTTTTTGGAGTGCTGGGGTTCGCGGGATTTGCGATGGCGCCGCGAGGATGGACATTTCTGGCGGCGGTGCCGCTTATCGCGTTGTGGGGAGTGGCGGGGCCGGCTATGCAGTCGCTGATGTCCCAACTGGTGGATCCATCGGCGCAGGGGAAACTGCAGGGAGCGATCAATTCGTTACGGGCGTTGACGGGGATGGCGGGGCCGCTGCTGTTTACGCAGGTGTTTTCGGCGGCGATTTCGCCGACGGCTAGAATTCATTTGCCAGGCGCGCCGTATTATTTGGGGGCGGTGTTGTTGGCGGGTTGTTTGGTGCTGGCGACGGTGGTGACACGAGGGCATGCGGCGGTGAAGAGCACGACGGTGGATTGAGATGCTGTTATGAGGCGACAAAGAGGGGAAAAAGATAACGCAGAGAAGTCGTAGCTGCTGGGCTGAAGCCCAGCAGCTACAAAATCGATGGGGTGAATCGGGTTTATTGATTCTGGCGGCGCGGGGGTATAGGCTGGAGTCCCACGCAAAGATTTAGGAGCGGTCTGTCCGCCTGCGGCGGACAGACCCTACAAAAGCATAGGAATCGGAGAAGGAGGAACGATTATGGCTACGGCGACTACTGTGATTGAACCGAAGGTGAAGGTATCGGCTACGAAACTTTTGATTAACGGGAAATGGGTGGATGCGGCTTCGGGGAAGACGTTTCCGACGATTAATCCTTCGACGGGCGAAGTGATTACGCAGGTGGCGGAGGCGGATGCGGCCGATGTGGACAAGGCGGTGGCGGCGGCGCGGGCGGCGTTTGAAAAGGGCGCGTGGCGGAAGATGTCGGCTTCGGCGCGCGGCGTGTTGATGAACAAGCTGGCGGATTTGATTGAGAAGAACATTGAGGAGTTGGCGGAACTGGAAGCGCTGGACAACGGGAAACCGTACCAGGTGGCGCTGACGGCGGATTTGCCGCTGACGATTGCGTGTTACCGGTACTACGCGGGCTGGGCGGACAAGATTCAGGGGAAGACGATCCCGGTGCAGGGGCGGTATTTCACGTACACGAAGCACGAGCCGGTGGGCGTGGTGGGGCAGATTATTCCGTGGAATTTCCCGCTGCTGATGCAGGCGTGGAAATTGGCGCCGGCGCTGGCGGCGGGGTGCACGTCGGTGCTGAAGCCGGCGGAGCAGACGCCGCTGACGGCTTTGCGCGTGGGTGAATTGATGCTGGAGGCGGGCTTCCCGGATGGCGTGGTGAATATACTGCCGGGATACGGGCCGACGGCGGGCGCGGCGATTGCGCGGCACATGGATGTGGATAAGGTGGCGTTCACGGGATCGACGGAAGTGGGGCACCTGATTATGCGGGCGGCGGCGGACTCGAATTTGAAGCGGGTGACGCTGGAGCTGGGCGGGAAGAGCCCGAACATTGTGTTTGCGGACGCGGACATGGACAAGGCGATTGAGGGGGCGCATTTTGCGCTGTTCTTCAATCAGGGTCAGTGCTGCTGCGCGGGTTCGCGGCTGTTTGTGGAGGAGAAGTGCTACGACGAGTTCGTGGCGAAGAGCGTGGAGCGGGCGAAGAAGCGGACCGTCGGCAATCCGTTTGACAAGAAGACGGAACAGGGGCCGCAGGTGGACCAGGACCAGTTCAATAAGGTGATGGGGTACATCGAGGCCGGGAAAAGGGAAAACGCGAAGTTGCTGGCGGGCGGGAACCGCGTGGGCGACAAGGGATATTTTATCGAGCCGACGGTGTTTGCGGACGTGCAGGACAACATGACGATTGCGCGGGAGGAGATTTTCGGGCCGGTGATGTCGATCCTGAAGTTCAAAGATGTCGCGGAAGTTGTGGAGAGGGCGAACAAGTCGGTGTATGGATTGGCGGCGGCGGTTTGGACGCAGGATATTACGAAGGCACATGCGATTGCGGATGGCGTGCGGGCGGGGACGGTGTGGGTTAATTGTTATGACGTTTTCGATGCCGCGGCGCCGTTTGGCGGGTTCAAGCAGTCGGGGCTTGGACGGGAATTGGGAGAGTATGGGTTGGCGAATTATACGGAGGTTAAGACGGTGACGGTGAAGTTGTAGGTAAGCCGACAGCCGTTAGCTGACAGCCGTCAGCCGAAGAGTGGGCCACCTGAAGGTGGCCGCTACACGAGACGACTTAGAATAGATTAGGATTAGGTCACCAGGGGTCCAGTTTGCTGGGCCCCTACTTTTTTATGGCGATCACTACGCGGCAGTATGAGGCTAAGGATTTTGCGCGGTTGCATAAGCTGGACCAGGAGTGTTTTCCGCCGGGGATTTCGTATAGCAAGTGGTCGCTGCATTATTATTTGAGTTTGCCGGGAGCGGATTGCCTGGTGGCGGAAGAGGGGAAGCAGATCGCGGGATTTATTCTGGCGGAGGAGAATCCACCGTTGGGGCACATTATTACTTTAGATGTGGCGGAGAGGTACCGGCGTGGCGGGGTGGGGACGGTGCTGCTGCGGGAGATGGAGCAGCATTTTGCGTTTCAGGGGGTGCTGTCGGTGCTGCTGGAAACGTCGGTGGAGAACAAGAGCGGGATTGCGTTCTGGGAGCGGCACGGATATCGTACGGAAGCCGTGGTGAAGAAATATTATTTGGGGAAGATTGATGCGTATGAGATGAGGAAGAGGTTGGGTGGTGACGGGTGAGGAGAAAGAACGGAAAAAGATAACGCAGAGTTCGCCGAGAACGCAGAGAACGCTGAGAAGAGGGAGAGTTCGGCGGGCCGGCACGCGCTAAAGATGAGGCGGTGAGGATTCACCTCAATTGAAGTGGAATCAAAACCCGCACCCTGAAAACCGCAGGGTGCGGCACCTAGAACGAAAAACCAAGAGGACAGGCTGAAAGTCTGTGCTACCAGGAGAGAATGCGTGAACGATTACTTGTTGAGTGTGATTTTGGGAGTGGTGGAGGGGTTGACGGAGTTTTTGCCGGTGAGTTCGACGGCGCATTTGCGGATTTCGGAGGCGCTGCTGCATCTGGATTTGGGGAACGCGTATTGGAAGATGTATACGATTGTGATTCAGTTGGGGGCGATTCTGACCTTGCCGATTTATTTTCGGGAGAGGATTGCTAAGTTTCTTTCGACGTTTCCCAAGGGCGAGCGGGGCGACCGGACGGTGTTGACTCATCCGCTGAGCCTAGTGCTGATTGCGTTCGTGGTGACGGCAATACCGGCGTTTTTGATGACGAAGATTATTGGGAAGCATTTGGAGAGCTTGTACATCATTGGGAGCGCGTTGTTGATTGGCGGGATTGTGATGTGGTTTGTGGATGCGCGGAATGCGAAGGCGGAGGCGGCGGGAGAAGGAGCGAAGGGGGGCGTGATTCGGACTTGGCACATGGAGGATATGAGTCTGGGGCAGGCGGTTTGGATTGGGGCTTGCCAGATTTTGTCGGCGGTGTTTCCAGGGACTTCGCGGTCAATGTCTACGATTGCGGGCGGACAGTTGGCGGGGATGTCGCGGGCTTCGGCGCTGGAGTTTTCGTTTTTTCTGTCGATACCGACAATGGTGGTGGCGACTTGCTATGACTTGCTGAAGTCGGTGGTGGGAAAGCATGGGGATGGGATTTCGGTTTCGCATATTGATGGGCATGGATGGATTGTGCTCGGGATTGGGTTTGTGGTGTCGTTTGTGGTGGCGTATGGATCGGTGGCTTGGTTTATGGGGTATGTGAGGCGGAGGGGGTTTGCGCCGTTTGCGATTTACCGGATTATTTTGGGGGCGGCGGTTTTGTATTTTGCTTCGCGGATGGGATAAGGATTAGGAGAAAGAGTTCACACAGAGGGCACAGAGGTTGGAGCACAGAGGGCGCGGAGAAGAGAACCCCAGGAGCACAGCCAGGAATGGCTGTGCCACATGTGGCATTGCATCGTTCAGGTGCCTAGATCGCAACGGAAGAGCAGATCCCTCCGCTCCGAGCCAGCAAACACCGCTGGCTCTCCGGTCGGGATGGCAATTGGGTATCAGGCGCGGGGATTGGGATTTGGAAACAGCGAGGAAGATGGGCTTGTGCGGGGGGCGGGGTTTGTTATGATTTGGACGTTCCTCGTGAGCAGGGGCTACAGCGCCGCCGACTGCTTGTGACACTCAGCCTTCCCCAATTGCTGAGGAGAACTTTGTGCGCTTCCTTACACCAACTGAAAATAAACGGCTCAATGAGCTGATTGGATTTTTGTGCATTGTTGCGGCCATCCTGATTGGACTGGCCCTGATTTCGTACTCCCCGCGGGATGCGGCGTTCAATGTGAGCGCGACCGGCGGAGAGGACCACCTTACTCATAACTGGGTGGGCCCCGCAGGGGCTTATTCGTCGGACCTGCTGTTCCAGATTTTTGGATTTGCGGCGTTTCTGATTCCGGCGGCGATGGGGATTCTGGGCTACCGGTGGTGCCGGAGCCGAGCGATTGATTCGCAGGCGGCGACGCTGTCGGGGTATCTGCTGCTGATGTTATCGCTCCCTTCCCTGCTGTCGCTTATACACTTTATACCAGAGGTACGCGGAGCGGTGCCGGCGGGAGGCGTGCTGGGCACGTTGGTCTCGCACGGATTAAGAAGCGGATTCAATGGGGGCGGCGCGATTCTGGTGGCCCTCACGTTGTTCGTCGTGTCGCTGTACATGACGACGAGATTTTCGTTCGGCGGGGTGCATGCTTGGGCGAGCAGCCATAAAGGGCCGCTGGGGAAGATCGAGAAGATGGGGATTCTGCAGCGGGCGCAGGCGCGCTGGCAGGACTGGCAGGAAGAGCGCGAGCAGGAACGGATGCGGCGGGCGGTGGAAGAGCGGCGGATTGTGGGACGGAAGCCCGTGGCTCCGCAGGTGACGGGCAAGGGACAGACCGAGAAGGAAGAGGCGAAGGGGATCAAACTGCAGGATTTGAGCGACATTTTCAAGGGGAGGAAGTCCGCGGCGGTGGCGGAGAAGGACGACGGCGAAGACGCAGGGCACAAGGCGCCGATCATGGTATTGAACAACGAGAAGTCGGACAAGTGGAAGAAGGGCGAGCCGAAGATTGCCAAGGGAAATGCGAATTACAGGCTGCCGCCGATCAATTTGCTGCGGGAAGGCGAAGGCAGCCACAAGCTGGATGAAAACGAACTGAAGTTTCGGGCACGGGCGATTGAGGAGAAGTGCCACGAGTTTGACGTGGAAGGACGGGTGACGCAGATCAACCCGGGGCCGGTGGTGACGACGTTCGAGTTCAAGCCGGAAGCGGGGATCAAGTACAGCCGGATTATCGGATTGACGGAGGATTTGTGCCTGGCGCTGCAAGCGGAGTCGATTCTGATCGAGCGTATCCCTGGCAAGTCTACGATTGGCATTGAGGTGCCGAACGACCGGCGAGAGACGATTGCGCTGCGGGAGATTGTGGAAGCGCCGGAGTTTGCGAATTCGCCGAGCAAACTGACACTGGCGATGGGGCGCGATTTGCACGGGCGAATCCGCGTGACGGATTTGGCGTCGATGCCGCACTTGCTGATTGCGGGATCGACGGGCACGGGCAAGAGCGTGTTCATCAATTCGCTGATGATGTCGATTCTCTATAAGGCTACGCCGGACGAAGTGAAAATGGTGCTGGTGGACCCCAAGCGGCTGGAATTGAATTTGTACGAGGGGATTCCGCACCTGATCGCGCCGGTGGTGACGGACCCGAAGGTGGCGTCGAACGTGTTGCGGAATGCGACGCGGGAGATGGAGAACCGGTTGAAGCTGCTGGCGCAGCGCGGCGTGCGGAATATTGACCAGTATAACCGGACGTTCCAGAAGCAGCAGCCGCTTTCGTTGTTTGAAAATGCGGCGGAGAGCGAGCACAAGCCGCTTCCCTATTTGATCATCATCATTGATGAGCTGGCGGACTTGATGATGGTGGACACGAACAATGTGGAGGAATCCATCACGCGGCTGGCTCAAATGGCGCGCGCGGTGGGGATTCATTTGATATTGGCGACGCAGCGGCCGTCGGTGGATGTGATCACGGGATTGATTAAGGCGAACTTCCCTGCGCGGATTTCTTTCCGCGTAGCCAGCAAGGTGGATTCGCGGACGATTCTGGATTCGAACGGGTCGGAGTCGTTGCTGGGCAAGGGCGACATGCTTTATTTGCCGGCGGGTTCGGCGCGGCTGCACCGGATTCACGGGCCGCTGGTGAGCGAGGACGAGATTGTGAGCGTGTGCGATTTCTGGCGGCAGCAGGCGCAGGCGAAATACAACGAGGCGCTGCTGGAGGCGCCGAAGGACGAGGACGGGAAGACCAGTGGAAATTCGAAGGGCGGCGGTTCGGAGAGCGCGGGGAATGCGGGCGCCGGCGGCGAGGGTGTGGACGACGATTTGTATCAGGATGCGGTGCGGATTTGCTGCGAGATGGGACGGGCGTCTACTTCGACATTGCAGCGGAGATTGCGCATCGGGTATGGGCGTGCGGCACATTTGATTGATTTGATGGAGAAGGACGGGATTGTGGGGCCGCCGGATGGGACACGGCCACGCGAGATGCTGAAGGATAGGGGATGGATGAAGGAGTTTGATGAGGCGCGCGGGGAGTGACTGGATAGTGGAGGAACTAGCGTCGCGGAAACCCCAAGAGCACAGGTCTTCAGCCTGTGCTACCGATTAAGCTAGTCAGGAATGGGATTCGAGGAATTTGCCGAGGGTGGCGGCGGCGTGTTCGCAGAGTTTGCGGTCGTCGGGACCGAAGGCGGCGAGGAAGTGGGAGTCGATATCGAGTTCGCCGACGATTTTGCCGCGGACGAATACGGGGACGACGATTTCGGATTTGGTTTCGAGAGAGCAGGCGAGATAGCGGGAGTCGGAGTTGACGTCGTCGACGACGATGGTTTTGCCGCTGGAGGCCGCGGCGCCGCAGATACCCTGGTTAAGGGGAATGCGGGTGTGGGGCGTCATGGTGCCTTTGAAGGGGCCAAGGACGAGAGTGTCGCCTCCTTCCCTTTCGAGCATGTAGAAGCCGACCCAGTTGTAGCGAGTGAGTTTTTCGTGAAGAAGAGCGACGATGGATTTCATGAGCGCTTCGCCGGATGCAGCGGACTTGGCGAGCGCGTCGAGTTGCGGAATGATGTCGGAAGATTTCAGGTTTGTGGCCGTCATGGATTCTGTTCTAGTCGACCACAGAACACGCGGGAATTGGAAATAATTTGGGGCGAATTTGACAGCACTGAGTGCGAACACTAAACTACTTAAAGTTGAGCTGCCGGGGTAGCTCATTGGTAGAGCGCCGCCCTGAAAAGGCGGGCGTAGCCAGTTCGATTCTGGCCCCCGGCACCATTCGCTTGCGCCATTGCTTCTTCCCCGAATAAATCTACATCCCATGCACAAGACAGATGGGTTTTTCCGTCTTGTATTGTGTGTTCGAGCGTGAACGTTCCGAAGCGTTCCGCGAACGCCGCGCGCGGCATCCAGACTTTCCGGATGTGCAATCAGTTGCCGCAGCTTTTCATGGAGATTTAGGGCGTCCGCGAGCTTTCTGGTTAATCGCGATGGGTCATGATTCGGTTTCCCGGTCACGGAAACCGCGCCGAACTGGTCGAGTTTCTGCGCGTCGTTAAACTTCAAGATGCACCGGCGAATCCGCCCGGCAGTTGGTACTTCAAAGGGATTCTGCTCAGAGAATAGGCGTTGCACTTGCGCGCTTGCGGAACATGCCGAGTCCCGCAAGACCTAATGTTAGCATCAGGATTGTTCCAGGCTCCGGCGTGGATGTCGGAGGGACTAGCGAAGGCTCCACGCAGGTGGAGTTTAAGCAGCTTCCTGCTGGTATCGAGATGGACCCGCCGTTTAAGTTAAAGTTAAGCGTGTTATTGATATCCATGTCGGCCCCATACAAAACGTTAAATGGCCCGGTGGCTGAAGAAGTGGTAGAAAAGGCATTGCTGCCAGTGCACGCTCCTGACGACAACGCCGTCCCGGCATAGGAGACATTATCGAATGTAGAACTCGAAGTTACGTTGCCAGCCGTAGTGTTACAAGTACCTATCAAAGATGTGGAGAGCGCGGGCGTGATGAGCGAGGTGAATGGCAATATGCCGTTAGGCAACGCAAAGGTCTGATCCACGGACAACGTAATCAAACCCGTAATGTTGCCGGGATCAGCCGCGGTGGCATCCACAAACAGGCTAGTGCACCCAGTTGCGGCTATCGATGCGGGGACTCCGGGAGAGCACGTGTAGTTCGCAAAGACTAACCCGCTAAGTGTGAGGTAGTTAGTCGTCGCACCTGTAACGGGATTTGTACTTAACAGCGTCCATGTAAACTCATCTATCGTACTCCCAGGACCTAAAATAGCACCGGAACCGGGCGCAAGATCGCCAGCAATGGGGTTGGATTGTGTCAGGACCGTCGAGAATGTACCGGAAAGCGGATTGCCAGGGCCGAATAAACCTGTTGGGCCGACACCACTAATGGTGAGGCCGTCGGCGCTCGCGATGCGAGGGAGCGTTGCTAACGCCACCAGTGCTACAAGCAAGCTAATGTAGATTCGTTTCATTTGGATTAACCTTTCCTTTGATCCTCATGTTGCTGCGTCTCCTTGGTTGCATTTTTCCATTGTCACTTCAAAACTCATGTGTGATTGGGATTCGCGTGCCGTCGTTTCCTCGCGTAGCTTCTCGCATTCGGATGCCAGAACCAATGCTAACCATCGCTGGAATTCGGCTTCGCTCGAAATCGGAATCGAAATCGGAACCGGAATCGATCGCTGCATCGTACGTGGCCTCCTGGAGACAAGTGGGCCGGAGCTTTCCGACAACTCCCGGGAACGTCAATTCTGAAACGGCTGTGTCTACCGTTTCAGGAGCAGCCCGACTCCAGCCAGACCTATTGCCATCATCACAAGCGTCCCAGGCTCCGGTGTGGTGGTTGGCGGCGTAGTTACGAGCGACGACGCATCGCAGGTGGTGGTATTCAAGCAACTTCCGGTCGGCAGCGAAATGGTTCCACTGCCGATAAAAAACGTCACCGTGGTATCGATACTCACGTCGGTCACGGGTGAGTTCCCGGCGGCAATTGTAGCCAGTCCCGTCGAGGTGGGGGAGAAGGATAGAGGCGTATTCGTAGTATTACACTGCCCTGACGACAAGTTCGCGGGCCCGGAGGGACTGGTGTTGTTATTAGGGGCGTCGATTACGGTACTCGAGAACACAGAACCGTTCGTATTTAGGCCGCAATTGCCCACCAAGGATGCCGAGACCGGGATGTTGACGGAGACGCCTGGCAGGATCGAGGAAGGTAGCGCGAACGTCTGATTCACGTCCATACTAACCTGGCCCGAAAAGTTGCCGGGATCATTTGCCGTGACAAAAATGAACAGGCTAGAGCACGCGGCGGTTGCTGCATTGCCTCCGGACAAACATGTGTTGTCGGCAAAGATAGTTCCGCTAAGCGAGACAAGGGTGCCAGCGCCCGGTTCATTGAGACTAAATGAGAACGCGTCGCTAACAGGACCTGTACCAGACGGAACATTAGCAGCTATGGGCGTGGCTTGCGTCCCGGAATATGTGAAGGTAGTGTTGCTAATTTGCCCTGAAGTACCACCAGCTGCAGTGAAGAATACATTGCCCGGAGCGAATCCGCTGAAGGTGACGTCGTCGGCGCGCGCGATGCCAGACAGCGAGGCCAATGTTAGCAATGCCAAAAGTGAACTAACGAGAATTCGTTTCATGTGGATCGGTCTCGCTTTCCTCTTCGTCGATTGCGGGAACAATGTGCGGGAGTGTGCGTGGAACGCTACGGAACGTCAATGTACCGGGGAAAATTTAGTTGTGTAGTAAGTCTTAACCGGCAGCGGCCTGATAAGAAGAAGGTTACTTCCGTTTGGCTGACTGGCCTTCCAAGTACTGGTTCCATGCTACACTCTGCCCCGTCCCCGGTTTCCCTGAAGGAACATGCATGGAGCAGGCACCCAGCTCGCCAATGCTCAAGTTCGGTCCATATGTCGTGGACCTGGCAGCGGGCGAAGTACGCAAGAACGGCTCCCTGATCCGGCTACAGGAAAAACCCTTGCGCGTGCTGACACTTTTGGCCGAACGGCAGGGCCAGATGGTCACCCGCGAGGAACTGAAGAAACGTCTGTGGCCCGAAGACACCTTTGTCGATTTTGAGACCGGCCTGAACACCGCCGTCAGCAAGCTCCGCGACGCTCTCTCTGACAGCGCGGAAACTCCCCGATACATCGAGACCATTCCCCGCCGAGGCTACCGGTTCCTGGTAGCAGTGGAGAGGCTGGGCGGAAGTATCAAAGCCGGGCCAGCTTCTCCCGTTGTGTCGACTGCACTCCCTGGCACGCCTGTCTCCTCGGCCGCGAAGCCAGCCGGGGAAAATGCGGGGCCCGGTGGCCCCATTTCGGGGACAGAAGCAAGTTCCCTGCAGGGCCACCCGGGGAACTCCTCTTCAAGCCGGGCGGCGGCGTCAAAGCCAGTGGACCGGAAAATCGTTGCGGCAGTGAGCGCGTTGATTCTTGTACTCGCGGCGGGTGGCTACTTCAGCTACAGGAAGTTTTGGAACGGGAGGCCCGATCCCGGGGTTTCGATTGCCGTGCTGCCGTTCACAAATCTGACTGGTGATTCTACGAAAGAGTACCTGTCCGATGGCGTCACCGAGGAAATGATTACCAGCCTGGCGCGAACCGAGGGAGGGCAATTGCACGTGATTGCGCGCACTTCGGCGATGTCGTACAAGTTGTCCCACGAGACGGTGAAGCAAATCTGCGAGGAGTTGGGTGTGCGGTATGCCCTGGAAGGAAGCGTCCAATCCGAGGGAGAGCGCCTGCATGTGACGGCGCAATTGATTCGTTGCGAGGATCAGCTTCATATATGGGCGGATACTTATGACGGGGACTCCGGCCAGATACTGAAATTTGAAAGCAGCCTGACCGATTCCGTTGCTCAGACGCTGTCTCTTAAATTGCTGACGGAAAAGAAGCCTGAGTACGTCCCCAAAAACTCTGTGGCTCACGATGCGTATCTGCAGGGCCGCTACTATCTTTCCCTGCGATCGAAGGAAGGGTTTGAGAATGCACTCCAGAGTTTTGGGACTGCGCTTTCCGAGGATCAGCACTATGCGCGCGCGTACGCGGAACTAGCCGTCACATACAATTTGATGGGGCAATATAACTGGATAAGTACGAACCAAGCGCATGGACAGGGCAAGGCAGCAGCTCTGGAGGCGGTAGCCGCCGATCCTGGCCTGGCTGAAGCGCATGCGGCAGTGGGCTTCAACAAATGGTTCTACGAGTGGGATTCCGAGGGAGCGGAAAAGGAACTGCTCCAGGCCATCCAACTGGAGCCAAGTAACGTGGACGCACACCACTGGTACGCAATGGTGCTGATGACCAGCGGGCGAATCGACAATGCCGAAAAAGAGATGCGCATAGCTTTGACGCTAGATCCCAAGGCGCTGATCCTGCGTACCAATCTGGGCTGGGTGCACTACATGGGGCGACAATATCCGATTGCGATTCAGGAACTGCAATCGGTTGCCAGCGCCAATCCCAGTTTCCTGACGGCGCATTACAAACTCTGGTGGACCTATTCGGTGTCGGGAGACTTTCCTCGTGCCTGGGAGGAACTGAAGACGATCGTTCACGTGATTTCGACGCCCGAAAATGAGAGGAGAATTCTGCAGACCTATGAAAAGGAGGGATACGCGGCATCGCTACATGCCCTCTCCACTTCTGACGGGACGGTTTACACGGGAAGTATGGTTGATGCCGCGCGCTGCATGAATTTTGCGGGCGACAAGGCGGAGGCGCTGAAATTCCTTCAAGCGGCGATGAATCGGCATGAGGGGTGGATGATTTTCGTGGAGAGCGACCCGGCGTTTGACTCGTTGCGCTCGGAGCCCGAGTACTCCAGGATGTTGCACGAAGTCCATGCAGGTTCAGCTCAACGCCACTGAAGACTTCAGATTCATACAGTTTGAGCGCTCGAATTATTTCGATTTCCGATTCAAGATTACTGATTCACAATTCTCTGCAGGCTGCATCCACCAGAAGTTCCCGGGCGGGTTCCACGCTAGAAACTCGGCAATCGCTTTGTCCGCGCGTTCTTGCCTGGCGAACTCCCCCTGGCTGGTCTTCTGCGCCCTGCCAATGCTCTGCGCGTGGCGCTGCTGGGCCAGCTTCTGAATCCTGAGAATGATGGGGTCTGTCGGAGTATTTGACTTGGGAGGGAGGCTCATGCCTGATCCTACCAAAACAAAAGTCGGTCGTACGAGTGATGGAAAAAACCGCAAGATCACTTTCTGAGAGACCGTCTGTGCGATATCTGGCAGTTTAGGGCTCAATCGGTGCTCAGAGAGAACTCCCAGTGAGTGGGTGTTGCCGGTAGCAACGTAAAGCTCTTGGATTGGATGGTCAGGTGCACAGGAAGAGGTCCACGATCTCCGCGGCCCAGCGGTGCATTGCCGGTCGCGTAGATGGAGATCTCAAGGGGCCAGCTCGACTCTTTAATTTGTACCGCCAGTGTTTTGCCTCCTGAGATCAGCCGATCGATTCGGGCACCTTCTAGGTACGAGGTTTCGAGACGATCATAGCGGCTCGGAATGGCCAACCAGAGACGCCGGACGTTTAGAGCCTTGGATGCGGTGAGCGATTCATTTCTTCGAAGGGTGCTTCCCTCAATGGTCCATTTCACTTCCGAGACCAGCCCGGGATCGACAAGAACTCCGGCCTCCGTACCGACAATCACCCAACGTCTCCAGATAGCAGTGACGCTTTTGCCATCGGCGGAAGGTTTGATTTCGTCCGCGCCGTCCACGGCCGCAATGGTTCTGCCATCTTCCAATTCCAGGAACGGAACGAGACACGGATAGCTCTTCTCCACGGGGACGGCAATGCCTGGAAAGCCGTCCGGCACAGGCTGGTAGTCAGAGGTCGCCGCTTTTGGTCCGGTTACGAACGGCAATGCGAAATGCAGATCTCCCTGGCGAACCACCCAGACTCCAAACTCGCGGCCGGCCCCCCTGCGGAAATACTGAAAACGAGCGACGTCGGAGAAGGTCGGCTGAGAAGGAAAGCTTTTCAGTCCTTCCCTTTCAAGAACGTTCATAAATTTTTGGTGAGAGGCGATCACTTTCCCAAAAAACGTTGCGGTTTGCTGCCATTCGCGTTCCTTCGTGATGTAGCCATAGTCGCCTCTGCCGAAAGCGAAAACGGAGAGCAAGTGGGTCTGGCTGTTGAAGTCGTTTCGGAGCCACGACCAAGCAGCAAAATAGGCGGCGGCTAACTGAGGGAGCGGCGCCGGCCGGAATTCGGGGTGAACGCCGAGAAAAGCAGCGATCTCCAGGGTGTCCATATAACTGATCGCCCCAAGGCTTCGTCCCCAGGAGTAGCCGTAGCCGTCCTCCGAGAGCAGATCCCACCAGAGTTTCATTTGTTCTTTGAGGGAGGGCGCAACGGCCTCCATGATGTCCTGACGGCCGGCGAGCTCCGCGGCATCATAGATCGCTCTGGCGTACTCGTTAGAATAGCGATCGTAGCGGCCCGTGGGGAGCGCATCGTCGGCAAAGAGCGCGCCGTCGGTGAATTGCTTGGCGGCCCGGTTGAGAAGGTCATCCAGAGCAGTGCGGTCTTTGGTGAGACCTAGATGGTAGTCGATCGCCGCGATCCGCGCAGCCACGCCAAAGTAATTTTCGGGGAGGTGGATCAGTGTATGAGTCTTTGCATCGTAAAAGCGGCCGGGGTTGAGCAAGTCACGATACGCTTCGCGCTCTTCCGAAGTCATGTTCTGCCACAAAACATTGTGATCAAGGTCCGTTCCGAAGCTCTGCAAAGCCATTGCGGCATAGAGTTGCGCCCAGGTTTTTCCTCCGTGGCTCAGTTCGATGCGCGCCATCTTTCCAATCATTTCGGAAACGTTGCGACCCGCGATCGTTTTTGTCCCGAAACATTCAGAATAAGCGCCGAGCGTGCGCATAAAGGAACCCCAGGAAAATTCGCCCGTCGTCAGCGCTCCAACAACGCGCTCGGGAGGAGGATCGAGAATTTTGATGTCCGCGACGTGCACCGTGACTTCGTTCTGGAGAAAAGCTCGAACCTGGCGGTTCAATTCGGAAGCGTCGACTTGGGAGACATTTGTCGAGACTTGCGCGCGCGAGGTGCAATTACTGCCTAACAATCCGGCAAGGAGCAAGACGAGCGGTCGAGCGGTGCGAAATTTTGTTTTTTGCATTGGTCACCCGTTATTGATGTGCCTTGGCCAGGGATCTCGATGAGGCTGCACCGAATCGCGAGACGTCGAGGAGGGCGAAAGAGATCTCCAGCACGGACGCGGTCGATTGAGACGACTCATCCATCCGTGTGTTCAGATGATGTAGTCTTCCCTGCAGGGGGTGAAGACGTCGATCACCAGCGAGTCCTCGATGGCGGAGGCGCCGTGCTGCACGCCGCCGCGGATCACGAAAGTGTCCCCCGTGCACAACTCGAAGGATTTTCCCAGGCAGCTCACTTTCAGATGTCCTCGCACAACGTAGACAACCTGATCGTGCGGATGGCTGTGCATCGCTCCAGCCCAGCCTTTTACCATCTGATGCTCGGCGAGAAAAAGCTTGTCGTTATAGGCGAGCACGCGGCGCGTGAGGCCGGGTTCCGGGTGGGATTCCTTGGCCTGGCTGCCCGGTGTCACTACAAGGTCGGGATAAGACTTGCTTTGCGTTTCCATTTTTCCCTCGTATTCAATGTGCTTCGGCGGTGCGCTCGGATTTGACGGGTGCAGGGTTCCGCGCTGCCTTCACCAGCCGGGCATATCGCATCGCCAAATCGCTGATCAATTCTGGTTTGCGCTCTTGAAACGCATGTTTCAAAATCAGCTCGCTGCCCACCCCCAACGCGGCCGCACCGGCGCGGATGTAGTCCGCCGCGGTTTCCAGATTCACGCCTCCCGTGGGGACGAGCGGCACTTGCGGTAGCGGTCCTTTGAGCGCCTTGATGTAACTCGGGCCTCCCATGTTTCCACACGGAAAGATTTTGACAAAGTCGACGCCTGCATCCCAGGCAGTCATGACTTCCGTAGGGGTGAGGGCGCCAGCCATGATGAGCAAGTCCAGGCTGTGAGCAGCGGCGACCGTTTGCTGCGAGAAGCCGGGGGTGACGAGGAATTGGGCGCCGGCGTCAAAACATTTGAATGCAAGGTCCTGGTTCACGACGGTGCCGGCCCCGACAAGAAGTTTTGGCATCGTCTTCACTAGTTCGGAAATTACGTCCAGCGCTCCGGGAACGGTCATGGTGATCTCGACAATGGGAATTCCACCTTGCCAGGCTGCCTCGGCGGCAAATCTCGCCTCTTGCGGAGAAGAAGCCCGGACTACCGGGACGATTCCGATTTCCTCGATGAGCGCGCGCACCTCTTGTTTCTTCATGAAAGCAGATGCCACCTTTCAGCGGGTTCAACGGACGATTCGCGCTCCCGCTCCTTCCATCACCTGAAGAACTTCGTCGAGCGTGGCCATGGTTGTGTCTCCCGGCGTGGTCATCGCCAAGGCTCCATGAGCGGCTCCGCATTCGACGGCCCATTGCGGGTCTTTTCCCACAAGAAAACCATAAATGAGACCCGAGGCAAAGGAGTCGCCGCCGCCAACGCGATCCAGAATCTCGAGATTTTCACGATTTGTCGCCTGATAGAAATTGTCCGCGTGGTAGCAGACCGCGCCCCAATCGTTTTTCGTTGCCGTGGTTGCTTTGCGAAGCGTGGTGGCCACAACCTTGAACGGAAAATCCTTCAGAACTCTGCGGATCATCTGCTTGAATGCTTCGGGATCGAGCGCGGAAAGTTGCCCGTCGGTTCCCGGCACTTCGTAGCCGAGCGCCGCGGAGAAATCTTCTTCATTGCCGAGCATGACATCCACGTAGGGAGCGATGCGCCGATTGACATCCTGAGCCCGCTTCTTTCCGCCGAACGATTTCCATAAGGAATCACGGTAGTTCAAGTCATAGGAGGTGACGACGCCGTGTTTCCGGGCGCACTGGATTGCTTCGATCGCAACTTCCGGCGTCGTCTCCGACAGCGCGCAGAAAATTCCGCCGGTGTGAAACCAACGCGTGCCATTCTTGCCGAAGATCGTCTCCCAATCGATTTGGCCGGGCTGGAGCGCTGCCACCGCCGTGTGTCCGCGGTCAGAGCATCCGAGCGCCGCGCGCACGCCGAATCCCCGCTCGGTGAAGTTCAATCCGTTGCGAACTGTTCTGCCGACGCCGTCATACTCCGCCCACCGGGTCAACGAGGAATCAACGCCACCTTGGTTAATCAAGTCCTGCAGGAGCGAGCCGATAGGATTCCTGGCAAACGCGGTGACGATGGCGGTTTCGAGTCCAAAACAACGTTTCAATCCGCGCGCAACGTTGTATTCGCCTCCGCCTTCGCTCACTTCGAATCGCCGAGTGGTCCAAATGCGATATTCGCCTGGATCGAAGCGCAGCATCACTTCGCCCAAACTAACCAGGTCCCAACGGCATGTGCCCTTTTGCTTGATGGATAAAGACATTTCGCCCTCAGCGCCCTAGCCAGCCACCGTCCACGGCGAGAACGTGCCCATGCACATAATCGCTTGCCGAGGAACACAGGTATAACGCCGCGCCAGCGATATCCTTCGGCTCTCCCCATCGCGCCGCGGGAATCCGTTCGAGAAGCTGACGGCTGCGGACAGGGTCCGCTCGCAACGCCGTCGTGTTGTCCGTGGCCATGTATCCCGGAGCGATTGCATTTACGTTGATGCCTTTGGAGGCCCATTCATTGGCGAGCGCCTTGGTCAACTGCGCAATTCCGCCTTTTGCAGCGGCGTAGGCGGGCACAAAAACCCCTCCCTGAAAAGAGAGCACCGAGGCGATATTCACGATCTTGCCGCCGGTCCCTCTTTCCAGCATGTGCCGTCCGGCAAGTTGCGAGAGGCGAAAAACCGCCGTCAAGTCCAGGGCAATCAATTCATCCCAGGATTCCATGGGATATTCCCCGGCGGGAGCTCGATGAATCGCGCCCGCGTTGTTCACCAGGATGTCGAGCGAGCCAAACTCGGCGATGGTTTTTTCGAAAAGCGCGGTACACGCCTTCGCGTTCGCCAAATCTGCGGAGAAGTAGAAGGTCTTGCGCCCGGCCGCGGAAACTGCTTCGCAGGAAGTTCCCGGGTTCGCATCGCGCCCGTGACATCCCACATTCGCGCCCGCCTCCGCCAGAGCAGCCGCGATTGCGGCGCCCAGGCCCCTGCGCGAACCGGTAACCAGTGCATTCTTGCCCTTCAATTGAAAGGATTCCAGGTACATAGCTTTAGAGTTGTCCAATTCGCGCCGGCAAAAGTTTCGGGCTCAGCACGTGAATAAACAGCAATGCGATCAGGTAAGCCGAGGCAGCGATCAAGAACGGAACCATGTAGCTGCCAGTCCTCTGCAGCACGTGGCCGACGATTTCGGCGATCAGCATGCCCCCCACCGCTCCCGCCATGCCTCCAATTCCTACCACGGATGCGACGGCGCGGGAAGGAAACATGTCGGAAGGCAAGGTAAAAAGGTTTGCGGAAAATCCCTGGTGCCCGGCAGCCGCAAGCCCGATGAGCAACGTGGCCGGCCACAGCCCGGAAACTCGATACACGACCGCAACCGGCAACACACACAAGGCGCAGACCAACATCGCCCATTTCCGCGCCGCGTTCACGGAAAAATGCCGCCGGATGAGCGCGGAGGAGAGCCATCCACCGCCAATACTCCCCAGGTCGGAAATGACGTAGATGACCAGGATGGGCAATCCAATCTGCGTCAGATGCAGTCCGTGCTCGCGTTGCAGATAGTCCGGAATCCAGAAGAGATAGAACCACCAGATGGGGTCAATCATAAATTTCCCGGCGGCATACGCCCAGGTCTGACGGTGAGGCAGAAGCTGGCTCCATTTTATTTTCCCGGTTTGCTCGACGAGATCGCTCTGGATGTACTCTCGTTCGCCGCGGGTGCAGAAGGGATGTTGTTCGGGCTTTCGGTAGAACCACAACCAGAGAATGAGCCAGGCAAAACCCAGAGAGCCGGTCAGCAGGAATGCCCAGCGCCAGCCAAGGTGGACGGCAATCCATGGGACGATGAGTGGCGTAATGATTGCCCCGATATTGGTACCGGCGTTGAAGATCCCGGTTGCCAGGGCCCGCTCTTTTTTTGGAAACCATTCCGCCACGCACTTGAGACTTGCCGGATATACTCCGGCCTCCCCGAAGCCCAGGGCAAATCGCGCGGCAATAAAACCGCCCAGCGAGAACGCAGTCGCGTGCGCCATCGACGCCAGGCTCCAGAAGACCATGGCCACGGCGTAACCAATGCGCGTGCCCAAGCGATCAATCAGGCGGCCGACAAAAATCATTCCCAGCGCGTACGCTGTCTGAAACGCGAATACGAGATTGCCGTAGTCGATATCGTTCCAGCCGAACTCGTGCTGGAGCGGGCCCTTGAGCACGCCGAGCACTTGCCGGTCCATGTAATTCTTGGTTACCCCGAGAAATAAAAGCCCGCAGATGACCCAGCGGAAGCGGCCTGCGAAGATGCCACCGCTCTGTGAGTCGGACGGCGAATAGGCCGATGCTTGCCCGGGAACGTTGGACTCTGCTTCGACGATTGGATTCTGATCCGGCATCAACTCCCCCGGTAAAGTGGGCGGCTTATTTGCGGGCCGCTTCCAGGCCGGAACTGCCTTGTTGAAATCCCGGCTGGATGTTTACAACGCCAAACTTGCGGTCTTCGACTTCTGTGTGCGCAGCCATGGCCCAGAGAAAAGCGATACGGTGTCCGGGTACGGAAACGTTGGGATGATAGCCACTGGGCATCAAGACGGCGTCTCCTTCGCGCACCGGGATCACCAATTCCGGATACTCGGTGTCGTTGTAGACAAGCTGAAGGCCATAGGCGGGTTCCGGCATGTCGAAGTAGACATACATCTCTTCCAGCATTTTGGCGTGCTCGTGGGGCGGCCAACTGGTCCAGTTTCCCGGTTCGGAAAAGGTGAAACCTGCGAGCAGGCGGCCCGCTTCCACATTGTTGGCAATCAGCACGTTCAATTCGCGCCGGGAGCCGGGGCTCCCGGCAA
>JGI12635J15846_10001194_pt1 | contig 22731 bp, 23 predicted proteins | sample BlaSpr_A8_OM2_M2_FD_15846 | JGI IMG/M metagenome (IMG submission 15846) | reverse complement strand
CGAGCGCTCAAGCCAGCAATCGATACGATCGTCTTGACGCGCTGAGGCATCGCTACGGCGACCATCTGTGCGGCGAGTGCGCCGAGAGAATGGCCCGCCACCGCAAGCTCGGTCCAGCCCAGAAATTCGATGGTACGAACCGCGTCCATGACTATCTCGCGCAGCGTCATGAGTCCGGGTTCTGCGCGCGACTGCCCATAACCGCGATATTCACCTGCGGCGTACTGGAACGCGTCCGTATCCGCGTACTTGAGCATGTCGTCAAAAGAATCACGCGTGCCCAGTAAGCCGGGGAAAAGCAGGACCTTCAGCGGTCCGGTCCCGACCAGTTTATGTGATTTCATTGTTCAGTCTCCTAATCGATATCAAACCGGGCATCCTCCATTCATGGAGGCTTAGACGTGTATCGGGTCTTCCCGCTCCATCAGTTCCAGTATCTGCGCGCGGGATGCGTCGAGTTGCGGAGCGATCTTCAGTGCGGTTCCGAGCAACGCTTCTTCTTCGTCCATCTTGAAGCCGAGCGACTTGGTCGCCTCGAACATCACGCCGCCCGGCGTACGGACATATACCGACTCGAAATAGCCGCGGTTCTTGCGATCCGAAAAGTCCGTAAAGCCCATTCCTTCGGCTTCGAACTTGATGCGTGCCTGCGTGTCGTAGTCGGGCACGTCGAACGCACCGTGGTGCACGATACCTTGGCCCAGTGTCCATGAGCCTTGGCGCAACTCGGTATCGTGAAGGATGTCGATACGACGGCCAGCGCCGCCCTCGTCCGTTTCATACCGCGTGAATTTTCCGTCGTGCATGGTCGGCCGGAAATTCCACGCCTCCTGCATGAAGATGTCCATGTCGCCAGCTTCACGCACGGTAGCGGTCCAGTTATGGAAGCCGCGGACCGCGTACTGCTCCGGCACATAGTCTGATTTCCACGGCTTGCGCGTGTCGGTGGGATCCTCGACGATTTCAAAGTCGATGCCCGCATGGACGACGCGGATATACCGCTCGCCGAAACGCTCCGATTCGCCCGCTATCTCAACCTTGTTTTTGCGGAAGTGCTCGCGCCAGAAATCGAGCGAGCCGGTCGGCACCGAATAGGCAACCGCTGTGAACTGCCCTGAGCCCTTGCGGCCCGTGAGCTTCGTCCTGCGCAACGGAAACGTCGTCATAACGGTGCCCGGCGTGCCGGCTTCATCGCTGAAATACAGGTGATAGATGGGGATGTGTCCATCGTAGAACAAAGTCCGCTTGATGAACCGCTGGCCGATCACCTTGACGAAAAAATCGACGTCGCCCTGTCCCGTCGAAGTGCACAGCGTAATGTGGTGAAGCCCGCGAATCGAGCTGTTAGTCATACCGTCTCCTTGAATCTAGGGATGAGCTCATCTGACGTGCTGCCTCAGGGCATCGAATGGGATGCCATCGAGCCGTCACAATTGAGTATGGATCAGCGATGTCGGGCAGCCCATAGTCGGACGGCAATAGCGGAGATGCCAAAAATGAATATGGCTATCACTGCGCGAACGGCCTCGGAAGCGCAGTTCACACGCCGGGTGTCTCGACCGTGCCCGGCGTCGTGGACATCGGTTCAGGGACCGTGCGCACATGCCGAATCCGAATGTGACGAAGTCCGGACCAGCGATGGGCGGCAGCTCCGCGCTCGTGTAGTTTGCTATCCAGGGGACATCCGCCGGCTTTGTAGCGGATCGTCGACGCACGCTTCTTCACGAGCACACGAGGTTCTTGCACGTATGTTGCATCGCACTTTTATTTATTCGCCGCTTCCGGCACGCGTCGTATTTGGTCCTGGAAGTCTTGCCGAGCTACCCTCGGAATTCACCCAGTTGGGAATCGGCACCGCACTGGTGCTGTGCACGCCTGAACAGGTGACGCTGGCCGAATCGGTTGCTGCATTACTGGGAACCCGATGTGCTGGCGTGTTCGCGAAGGCCGCCATGCATGTCCCCATCGAGGTGGCGCGCGAGGCCCGGGAGCAAGCGCATGCCGTTGGCGCCACTGGTATCGTCGCCGTCGGAGGCGGGTCGACAATCGGGTTGGGCAAGGCAATCGCGCTCGAATCCGATCTGCCGATTCTTGCGATACCGACGACCTATGCGGGCTCGGAGATGACACCCATCTACGGAATTACCGCGGCTGGTGAAAAGAAAACCGGGCGCGAACTCAGAGTGCTGCCGCGCACAGTCATTTACGATCCATCGCTCACCACGTCGTTGCCGCGCGGCATGAGCGCAACCAGTGGATTGAATGCGATCGCGCACTGCGTCGAAGCGCTGTATGCCGACAACGGCAATCCAATCACCTCGCTGATGGCAGAGAGCGGCATCAGGGCGCTAGCGGAAGGATTGCCGGACGTCATGGCTCATCCCGACAATATCGATGCGCGGAGCCGGTGCCTCTACGGTGCGTGGCTAGCGGGCTCGGTTCTCGGCGCGACGTCGGTGGCGTTGCATCACAAGCTTTGCCACACGCTAGGCGGCATGCTTAATCTGCCGCACGCTGAAACTCACGCGGTGGTTCTTCCTCACGCAGTCGCCTATAACGCCGTCGCGATCCCCGAGATCATGAAGAAAGTGGCGCGTGCGATCGGTGCCGGAGATGCCGCGCAGGGACTCTTCGAACTAACGAGCAAATTGGGTGCGCCTGTGTCGCTGCGCGAACTAGGAGTGGCGTATCAGGATCTCGATCGCGTCGCCGATGCCGCATTGCGGGCGCCATACCCGAACCCGCGCGAACTTTCGCGTGAAGGTATCCGCGAACTGCTCGAGAATGCATGGTCAGGACACGCTCCCGTGTCCAATTCGGCATCGTAGGCAAGGCCGGGGCGGAGCGTTGATAATGTACGAGACACGTTGGTTCGAAGCGTGGGAAACACCCCGAAAGGCGCTTGTCTTCCTGCATGGCAGAGGTCAGGCCTCGCGGTCGGCGCAGGCGATGGCACAGCGCCTGTTCATGCCCGACTCGATCTTGGCACTACCTGAAGCGCCGTCGCAATCCTGGTATCCGGCAAGCTTCTTGTCGGCCGTTGCGATGAACGAAACAGAATTGGATGCGAGCCTGCGCTATTTGGAGGAGGTGATCGGAAAGATAGTCGATAGGGGTATTTCGCCCGACGCGATTACCCTCGCGGGCTTCTCGCAAGGGGCGGCTCTCGCGGCAGAGTTCACCGGGCGAAAACCCCGTGCATTGCGCGCGCTGATTGCCTTCACCGGTGCGCGTATCGGACCCTGGAACGTCCGGTGGCCGGAAGACACACGCCTAGAAAACATGCGGATGCTGTTCTCCGCCTCGGCACGCGATCCGTTCGTTCCCCTCAAGCGGATCGAAGAAACCATTAAGCATTTCACGCAGCGCGGCGCCACGGTCGATGCCTTGTCGTTCGACGACAGCGATCACTGTGTGCGGGACGAGGAATACCGCGCAGCGCTGACAATCATTGAGTGACGATCGACCGCCAACCTGCGGCAAACCGAGATATCTTCCAATGCAAACCTTGTCTGTAAAAGTGGCGCGGAAAATCCTGGAGGCAGATGACATCGTCAGCTTCGAACTGCGCCCGGTCGACGACGTCCAGCTCCCACCGTTTTCCGCCGGTTCGCATGTGGACGTGCAATTGCGCTCCGGCCTCGTGCGTCAATATTCATTGTGTAATCACTCTGATGAAACGCACCGCTACATGATCGGCGTGCTGCGCGACCCTCATTCGCGCGGAGGATCGACGGCTATGCATGAGCTGCAGGAAGGTGACGTGATGCAGATCAGCCAACCGCGCAATCATTTCCCCCTTGTCCACGCTCGCCGTAGTCTGCTGTTCGCGGGCGGTATCGGCATTACGCCGATACTCTGCATGGCCGAGGTCCTGGCGCATGACGGCAAGGACTTCGACATGCACTATTGCACGCGCTCACCGGCAAAAACCGCGTTTCGCGACCGCATCAACAGCGCCCGATTCGGCGCGCACGTTCATTTCCATTTCGATGACGGCGATGCCGCGCAAAAACTCGATCTCGAACTGGCTCTCGCGGATCCGGACCCCGACACGCATCTCTATGTGTGCGGACCCAGTGGATTCATCAGTTATATCGCCAACGGCGCGCGAGAGCGCGGTTGGCGTGACGAGCAGATTCACTTCGAGTATTTTACGGTGGCCCAACCTGATCCTGCCACTGCCCGCAGCTTCGACGTGAAGATCGCCAGCACAGGCCGGATTATTCATGTGCCGGAAGATACTTCTGTCACCATGGCGCTGTCGAACGGGGGTATCGATATCCCGGTATCTTGCGAACAGGGCATTTGCGGAACCTGTATGACGCGGATCATCGAAGGTGAGCCTGATCATCGGGACCACTTCCTGACCGACGCGGAAAAGGCGCGAAACGACCAGTTCACGCCCTGCTGTTCGCGCGCGAAAGGCGGAATCCTCGTGCTCGACCTATAAGGCCGTCAACGACCTTAACCGAAAGGATCCTCACATCATGTATTTCGTCATTACAGCGCTGGATCGCCCCGGTAGCATCGACCTGCGTCTTAAGACGCGCGACGCTCACCGGGAATATCTGCACGGCGAGCACGCACAGATCCAGCTCAAGCTCGCGGGACCGCTACTCGCGGAGGATGGTAAAACAATGATCGGCTCGTTGATCGTCGTCGAAGCTGCTGATCGCGAAACCGTGGAGGCATTTTCTGCGAGCGATCCGTACCGGAAGGCGGATCTGTTCAGCAGCGTGTCGGTGCTTCAATGGCAGTGGAATACCGGTCGCCCCGACTGAACTGGCTTGCAGCGCAAACAGCAGCCGGGCGCCACCCGCCCTGCTTCTACTGACCTCAACTGACCTTAACTGATCTCGGCAGCCCGGCGCACCGAGCTGATCATCGACGAATCCAGTAGGAATTCCCGTACCTTGACCGGATCCCTCGACAGAGCGCGCATGGCATCCTGATTGCGCCGCCGGACGTCCGGATCGCGCTCCTCCATCGTCTGCTTGTTACGGATACTGTTCTTCTGTACCACTTCGACGGCCACCGTTCGCCGCTGGCGCGAGTATAGTTCCAGCGCCTCCTCGCCGCTTAATCCCATCCATACGTCCGCGAGCTTGTTGGCCAGGTTGAATGCATCGTGGACACCTCCGTTCAGACCGAATCCGCCGATGGGGTTGTTGATATGCGCGGCATCGCCGGCGAGCATGACACGGCCTTTAAAGAACGTATCCGCCACCCGCTGGTGGACCCGATAGGTTCCCGAATAGGCCACCGGATACTCCATGTCGATACCCAGCGTCTTGCGCAGCCTTGCCTGAACAGCCTCGGCCTGAAGCAACACGCCGTCCGAGGCGTCCAGGTCGGCCGGCATCGCGATACGCCACAGATGCTCCTTCCTGTCGTCGTAAAGCTTCAGGACAACCGCCCAGTTCTCCGGATCTGAAACGTAGGCCGTGCCGGTATAGCCCAGCTTTTCGAGCGGATATTCGACGTTAGTCACGAGAAACTTCTCCTTCCACGTGAAGCCTTCAAAATCGAAACCTGCCGTCTTCCTGACTTTGCTATGCGCACCGTCGGAACCGACCACCCAGGGACTTCGGACAATCCTCTCGCCGTCAGCCGTCGCAATGCTCAGCACTGCTGCATTATCTTCATTCTTCACTGACGTCACAGTGGAATTGAAAAGCAGTTCGACGTTCGGATCGTCTTTCAGCGTGTCGAGCAGCAAGCTGCTCAGATAATGCTGCGGCAGATGATAGCGAAACGGAAAGTGAGTGATTTCCGCCAGCGTGCCGAGATCGAATTCGGCATAGACGCCGTCCGTTCTGTCGCGCATTTGCCAGACGGGAACGCGCAAACCCATCTTCATCAAAGACGATTCGATGCCCAGTCGCTGGAATATTTCCAGCGTCGGTGGATGAAAGGCCGCGCCTCGCTGCTCTTTTGCAATTTCCCCTGCCGCTTCGTACACGACGCAGGGGACGCCACGTCGTGACAGGGTCAGGGCAGTCGTCAGGCCAACAGGACCGCCGCCGACAATTGCAATTCGCTTGTCGTTGCACATATGAATTCCTGAAAAAAAATGTAAAAATACGACGTCTTCGTCAACTGCAGACTTAGCCTAGAAGCGTTGCTGTATGCCAACCAAGACGCCGGTCTGCTTTGCGCCGGCAACCGTGTAGTACCCGGCGCCGACGGCGTATGATGCCCTGCTGTTGTTCTGCATGAAACCGAGCATCGTATAAAAGGACGTGCGCTTCGACAGAAAATACGTCGCGCGCATTACGTAGTAGTTGGCGTTCTTTTGGTCGGTCGTGGTGATCCTCGATATCTCCCCGTCAAACTCGATATCCGGACGAAACATATACGCCGCACCGCCATAGAAGATGTTCGTCTGGTAGTCTGTCGTGGTTGTCGTCATCCGGTGAATCATGCCGCCGCGCAGGCTGAGATCGCCGAGGAGAAAATATCCACTCGCCATATACCGGGTCGTCTTTGCGCTGCTGCTCGCCAGCAACAAGGGCATCGACGGATCATATGAAACGCTGCCGGCAGACAGCCCGGGTCCACCACGCAATTGGTCATAAACAAACTGCAGCCCGAGCTCTTGTCCCCAGTAACCGAGTAACGCCGTAATCTGGCGGCACGCAACCGGGTCGCCGGGCACGTTACCGGGGCAGTTCGACGCCGCCGGGTTGTACGCAGCACCGGCGTTTGCCGTTGCGCTTCCGGCCGCGCCTGCTGCATCGCGACCGGTGCTATAGGTAGCGCCCGCAACAAAATGGCGGAACTCGCCGAAGTAACTTACCGCGTTGTCCGAGCGTGAATTAGGCAGATACGGATCGAGCGCGGCCAGGGAATACAGCGCGGGCCCAAGCACGGTCGATTTCAGCAATCCGATGTACGTCATGTTGATTTGCCGGCCCGCCCGGAACGTGCCGTACGGCGTTTCCAACCCCAACCAGGCAGACCGCCCGAACAGACGATTGCCATTGTTAAGTGCGCCGGAATTCGACGCAAAGCCGTTCTCGAGTTCGAAGATCACGTTCATTCCGCCGCCTAGTTCCTCTTTGCCCCGCAGGCCCCATCGCGACGGCAACGATCCCGCCAGCGACGCCATGCGGACCGCGGAGCCCGAAGCCTTGGTTTGTCCCGGCGCCTTGGCCGCCTGGCTCTCCCAATCGACACCCACGTCGATCAATCCATACAGCGTGACGCTGCTTTGAGCTTGCGCCTGCGACGCACCCAGCAGCACGCCCGCACTGACCATCAGTAGCAGAAGCCTTTTCATGTCTCCAATCCTTGTCGTCATTGTTATTTTTTAACTGCTATGACAAGGTACTGAGGTCACTATTGAGTGTCGATACGGCGAAATGCATCTCGGGTATGCTCGGCACGCATGACGTCGAGCTCGACGGCGCGCTACGCATTAACCCTTAGGATGATTCATCTAAGTTGACGCAGTCACCATATGCATTTAGGTTCGGAACGTTGGAGACCTTCAGATGACTCCCGTGACATTCAACTCCCCGCTCGCCGCTTCTCTGGACCTGAAACTGCTGGTCGTCTTCGACGCCGTAATGCGCAAGGGCGGCCTCACCGTCGCCGGCGACAGCCTCGGCATCAGCCAGCCTGCAATGAGCCAGTCGCTTGGCAAACTGCGGCAATATTTCGGTGATCCGCTTTTCGTTCGCACCGTGACAGGTATGTCACCCACACCCAGGGCACGCGAACTTGCTCCGAAGATCGCATCGGTAATCCAGCTCATGGAGGATGCAATCAAGGGCGATGGCGAATTCGATCCGGCAACGTCAAACCGAACCTTCAGCTTCATCGCGACCGACTTCGGCGCCGCGTTCCTGTTGCCCAAACTGCTGCAATACATTGCGAAGCACGCGCCGGGCATCCGCGTGCGGGCGGCTAACGCACCAACACACGGTGTAGAGGAAGCGCTTGAAGATGGTGAGGTGGATGTGGCGATAGGCAGCTTTGCGATAACCCGTTCGCCTTTTTATCAACGCCGGCTTTATTACTCCGACTATGTTTGCCTCGCGCGGTCAGGACACCCGAAGGTTCAGCGCACCTTGACGGAACAAGCCTATCTGGAAGCAACCCACGCGTTGGTCACGCCGCTGCCCGCAGGCTACGAAGGATTGGAAAAGTATCTGCTTGACCACGTGCCGGCTTCTCAGTTCGCGGTGATCATGCCGAACTTCTTAACCCTGCTGATGGTATTGCCCACGTCGGACGCCTTGTTCACCGTTTCAAGGCGCGCGGGGGAATCCCTGGCCCGGTTGCTGACGGCGCAGGTGCTGGAATTGCCTGTGCAGATTCCAGGTTTCTCGGTCCGGCAATTCTGGCATGAGCGGTTTCACAAAGACCCGGCTAACAAATGGTTCCGCGATGTCATCTACTCGTTGCTGATACAGCCTGATACGGGCGCTCCAGCACCTCATCACGCCGCGCCGCTTGAACAATAGAGCACGGCCCCGCAAAGACCACGCAAGTTGTCGCCTGACCCGTCCGGCAGCAATGCATCCCGTTCATTCAGCCGGCGCATGATCTTCAAGATCACCCGTTCAGCGAGCACACACGCGGACATTCCAGAATTGCATGCTTCACATGCGCGTGACGGCATAGCCAATCATTTGCTAATTCCATAGATTGGCTGCAGTGCAGCGCTGGTTCAATGGCGCAGCGTAGTTCAGATCAATCGGGAGACAACGAATGTTTGCGCGGAATGTGTGGTACGTGGCGGCGTGGAGCAGCGAAGTAACAACGGAGAAACCCTTCGGGCGTCGCATTCTGAACGAGCCGGTGGCGTTTTACAGGAAGACTGACGGAAGGGCTGCCGCCTTGTTCGACCGATGCTGCCACCGCGGCTACCCTCTGACGCACGGAAGGATTATCGGCAGCAATCTGCAATGCGGGTATCACGGGATCGAATTCAACTGTGAGGGCACCTGCGTCAGGATTCCGGGTCAAGAGACAATCCCGTCGCGTGCGAAAGTTCGCTCCTTTCCCGTGGAAGAAAAGGATGGCCCGATCTGGATCTGGATGGGGGACGCCGAACGGGCGCGACAGATGCCGGTACCAGGCTATCAATGGCATACGGACGAACGCTGGGGCTGGAAAGGTACAACCTTCCTCATCAAGTCGAACCACCTCTACCTGAGCGACAACCTGCTGGACGCGTCCCATCTTGGTTATGTTCATCTGAAAACCGTCGGCGGTAATCCGGGTATTCACGATAAGACCGCGATGAAGGTCGAGCGTACGGATCGCAGCGTGACCGTGTCGCGGCTACTCCTGGATACGCCGCCCGCGCCAACCTACACAAAGATGGCAAATATCACGAGCAATATCGACCGTTGGCAGGATATTCACTTTCAACCGGGTCTGATCTGTGTGGACGTTGGCGCGACAAAAGTCGGTACGGGCCAGACTGCCGAAGGGCGTGCGAACGCGATGTTCGAATTCCGCGTAGCAAATGGAGTAACGCCTGAAACCGAACATACGACGCATTACTTCTGGTCAGCCGCTCAAAGCCTGAATCCGTCGGATGCTGCCGTCACCAACGCGATGTACGATGAAATCGAAAAAACGTTTCGCGAGGACTGGGAGGTTATCGAAGCCCAATACGAACGGCTGCTCGAAGCACCCGACTGGCGGACCGTCGACGTGAACAATGACGTAGCTAGCGTTCAGGCTCGGAGAATCTACGACAGCCTGATACGTGAGGAATACGAAGTTGGCACGGTATCGCCTTCCTGATCATCAGTGCCCCTTATGCACCAGGCGGTATACATCGAGAATTACGCCGTAACCTTCTGCTCCCCAAAACCGCTGGTATGAAAAATAGGCCTCCGACAATTTATACCAGCGTGCAGATATTGCGTTGCTGGCAGTAGATGTTGAAGGAAGCCGTTAAAAAGGCTGGGACGCGGGCATGTAGCGAGTTATCTTTATCGCGCAGATCTTGCGAACAGGAGGCGCTATGCGATGCACCGTCGTTCTTGAGTTCGATGATGGCGATTCAACGGCATTGCGTCGGGTCGAATTGACGCGCCTGTACCGAGATGTTGCGGACCCCAAACCCGGCGACATAGGCCTGTCTCTCGCCGAGGGGAAGACGCTGCTGCAGACAGTTCAGCAGGAATTTGCAATGGCGCAGATCCAGCAGTTTTGCGAGCTGCGTCGGACGTGCCGAGCGTGCGGCGCGCCGCGCCGACGTCATGACAGCCATTGCTCCGAGCTGAAGACCACGCTTGGCAAGGTCTTCTACTGCCGCGAGCGATGGAAGGCTTGCGATTGCGGTGCCGACGAGTCACGTTACGTCTCGCCGTTGAAGAACTACCTCCCTGAGTCAAGTACCGGCGAACTGGAGCGAGGGATCTCGCTGCCGTTGCGACGGCTCTTCCGCATGCCAGTCGATGGGTTCTGGATTGGGCTCACATCGGCCGAATGCTGCAGTATGTCGATCAAGCGATCGCACCGCTCGCATACGGCCGCCTCACGCCGGCCGACTCGGCCTTCGAATTGTGGGACCTATTTGTGCGCTTTCGAAGCTGGGTATGGACGGGTGAAACCAAACGTTGGAAAGTGGCTGGTGAAAAGCTCTGCGAGTTGCTCGCTTTGCGAGAGCAAGGTGACCCAACTGCGCTGAGGAAGCGAGCACAAGCGGCTCGTTACAAGCTAATGGATCTTCTCTACTACCTGNAGGCGAACCTCCGCTCGCTGATCGACTATCGAAGCTGGCANCTAGCGGGGCGAAGGATCTCTACAGGTTTTGTCGAGTCGACAATCAACCGCATCGTGGGTCGCCGCATGTGCAAGGGCCAGCAGATGCGCTGGAGCCGACTAGGTGCGCACTGCCTGGTCCAGGTTCGCGCTGCGCTCTTAAACCAAGAACTCGATGAGATCGCACACTGCCAGTTTCCTTGGCTTGGCGAGCAACGCATTTCCTGGCCTTGGCAGCAAACTTCCCACTCTTTTTGACGGTTTCCAACAACAAGGATCATTCACGAACTGAGCGCCAACCAGAAGCAGCATCGGCTGGTCGTCGTGCTCGACGGCGGCACCACGCTGACCAGTGAACAGGTGCGGGTCGAGCAGGCGGCCAAGGTTTCCGTTGTCTTGACTGGTCGAACCGGTGTTTGGCGTGCCGAACTGACGAGTCGCGTGTACGATATAAACGGTTGACCATGATTTTCAGGAGGCGACATGAACGCGGTGTGCCCACTGCACGGGCCAACGACCATCATCGGCACGAATGCGTACGGGTTTCCGGTCTATGCGTGCTGCTGCGACGACGTGACCAATGTGACGCCCCCGGATGCGTGTACGAGGGCACCGACGCAACGCGGACGTGACCCGCAGCCCGAACAACCTAAGACGAGGAAAGAATGACACGGACGATCAAGCCGGCTGCCTGTGTGGTGACCGGCAGTCCGTAGTATGTGGACCGCTGCGGCGCGACGTCGGACACGTTCTTCGGCTTGCCGCAGTCGGACGACGCCTGCGTGAGCCACTTCATCGCGTTGATTCGAGTCTGCAACCAAGTGCTGTGCAAAGAAAAGGCGAATCGAAAGCGGCCTGTCGAGCCCCTCGCTACGGGCGACGGTGAGCGATACGTCGCCGGCCGACGCGGCACCGCGTGAAACTCCTCCGTCGCGCGCTTCTTCGCAGCCGCGAGTTCCGACTCGATGCGCACGAGGGCGAACACACGACCGAGCAGCATCTTGTCCGGCGACAGACCGATGCCTGGTACCGTGTTGCCCGGCGAGAACGCCGCCTGCTCGATTTGGGCGAAGAAGCTCTCGGGGTTGCGGTTCAGCGTGATCGTGCCGACCTTGATCAGCGGGTAGTCTTTGTGCGACCAGGTCTTGGTCAGGTCGAACGGGTTGATTCGGTAGCTCCTGGCGTCTTCGTACGGCATCGCCTGGACCGACAGCGTCCAGCTCGGATGCTCACCGCGGGCGATGGCCTCGAACAGATCCCGGCGGTGGAAATCGGTGTCCTGCCCCGCCACGGCGGCGGCTTCGGCATTGCTGAAGGACGCCATGCCCTGGTTGCTGTGGAAGTGGTACTTGATCCAGAACCTCTCACCGGCTGCATTGATCCACATGTAGGTGTGCGAACCGTAGCCGTTCATGTGGCGCCAGGTTCTCGGCAGCCCACGCTCGCCCATCAGGTAGGCGACCTGATGCGCAGTCTCGGGGTTGCTGGTCCAGAAGTCCCACTGCATGTGGTGATCGCGCAGGCCGGAGTCAGGCAAGCGCTTCTGGCTGCGGATGAAGTGAGGAAACTTCATCGGGTCGCGCACGAAGAAGACCGGCGTGTTGTTGCCCACCAGGTCGTAGTTACCTTGCTCGGTGTAGAACTTCAGCGAGAAGCCACGCACGTCGCGCCACGTGTCTGGGCTGCCCGCCTCGCCCGCTACGGTGGAGAAGCGCGCCAGCATCTCGGTGGAGCAATCCCTCTGGAACAGAGCCGCCTTGGTGTAGCGGGAGACGTCCTCGGTGGTCTTCAAGATGCCGAACGCACCCGCGCCCTTGGCATGCGGCTGGCGCTCGGGTACCTTCTCCCGGTTGAAGTGGCACCATCTACTCCAGGAAATGCATGTCGTGAAGCAGGATCGGCCCGTTGGGGCCAATCGTCAGCGAGTTGCGATCGCTGGCTGCGGGTGCGCCGGCACCGGTGGTCGAACCGACAACAGACTTCGTGCTTGAATCGCTCATGTCAACTTCCTCCGGCTGCATCGCTAACGCGTGGATGAATTTCTCCGATGTGCCTGGAGGGGGATCGGATCGACTTCGGTCGAGCCAATGGTCATAACTGTTTCAATTTCCGGGCTCGTAAAAAGCAGCGATGTCTGATGATGAAACCGCCATCAAATTCGTGGCGACCAGGGGTCACCAGAGCCCGAGTGCCGCGCCGCTGCGATAAAGCATGTAGATCGCGACGACGAAGATCAGCCCGGCAAACACGAGGTCGAGCGCACCCTTGCGCCCGGAAATGCTGCGTGCGAGGCGAGCGCCCGCAAGTCCGCCCAGTACGCCCCCACCGACAAATACCCCCGCGAGCGGCCAATCTACCCAGCCAGCCAACGCATAGTTGAACGCGGTGGTCAGCCCGAAGGCGGTCACGGCCACAAGCGAAGATCCGACTGCGTAGAAAATCGGCAGGCGAGCCGAATACATCAGGCCCGGGACGATGAGGAATCCGCCCCCGATGCCAAAAAATCCGGACATGACACCCGTGAGTCCGCCCACGATAGTCAGCCTGGGGGCATTCTGGCGGTCAAGCTGAGCAGCCGCATCGCCCGCACTTGAGCGCTTGCGCAGCATCAGCACCCCCACGACCAGCATTAATACAGCAAACACCGCGAGCAGCTTCTGCCCGTTGACCGCCTTGCCCAGCGTCGAGCCGGCAAACGCACCGATTACGCCAGCCACTGCAAAGAGCCCCGCGATACGCCATTTCACCGTGCCGCCGCGTGCATGGTTGAAGAGGCTGGCGCCGGCATTCGCAGACACGGCCAACGCGCTCGTACCGATGGCCAGATGCGGGTTGGTCACGCCAACGAGATAGACCATCAGCGGCACCGCCAGTATCGAGCCGCCACCACCGACCAGACCGAGCGAGAAGCCGACCAGCGAACCAGCCGCCCCGCCGAGCACGTATTGCAACAGGGACAGAGTCATCGCGCCCCCGATCCGGTGGAGGCCATGGCGTGCTCGTCCAGCAGCGTCGGCTCGCACAGCCATTCCCTGCCGCGCAGCATGCACTTCCAGTACAGTTCAGGGAGAATTTCTTCCTTGAGATGCCAGGCCAGCCGGGACGGCCTGGTGCCGTCGATGAGCCACCGCGGAAATGACGGCATCAGCTTGCCGCCGTAGCCGAACTCTGCCAGCACGATCTTGCCCCGCTCTACCGTGAGTGGACAGGACCCATAGCCGTCGTACTGGGCCGGCAGCGGCCGCTCGTCGAGTAGTGCGACAAGGTTTTCGGCGACGACCGGCGCCTGCTTGCGCGCCGCCGCAGCGGTCTTGGCATTTGGTGCGTTGCTCGCGTCGCCCAGGGCGAACACATTCGAGTAACGCTTATGCTGAAGCGACGCCGGGTCAACGTCTATCCAACCACCCTCACCCGCCAGCGGACTGTCCCTCATCACATCGACGGGCCGCTGCGGTGGGCAAACATGCAGCATATCGAAGGAGCGGGCTTCCTCCACCGTGCGCCCGTCTGCCGACGTCACCGCAAACGTGGCCACATGGCGCGGGCCGTCGACCAAGATCAGACGGGAACCGAAATGAAGATCGGCCCGGTACTTCGATACGTACTCCATGAGAGCCGGCACGTATTCCTTCACCCCGAAGAGCACTGCGCCCGCGTTGTGAAACTCGATCTTGATGTCGGCCAGGCGCCCCTCATCGAACCAGTGGCTGCCAGACAGATACATAGCTTTCTGCGGTGCGCCCGCACACTTGATCGGCATCGGCGGTTGCGTGAACAGCGCCGTCCCCCGCTTCAGTTCACGCACCAGTTTCCAGGTATACGGCGCCGTCTTGAAATCGTAATTGGAAGTGACGCCGTGGTGGCCCAGGCTCTCCCGCAGTCCCGGAATCGCGTCCCAGTCCAGTTTCAGACCGGTGGCAACGACCAGCGCGCGGTAACGGATGCGGCGCCCATCCGCCAGGTTCATTTCGTTATTTACCGGATCGAAGCCCGCCGCAGAAGACTGGATCCAGGTCACGCCACGAGGCATCACGTCAGCCATGGCGCGAAATGTCCGTTCGGGCTTGAACACGCCACCGCCGATCATGGTCCAGCCGGGCTGATAGTAATGTGTGTCCGACGGCTCGACGACAGTAACGGCGCACGATGGGCGCCGCTTGAGCAGGCTCGACGCGGCGGCCAGTCCGGCTGCGCCCCCACCGATAATCAGTACGTCGCAGCTACTAGCGGTGGCTGCACGCGCCGGTCGCGACGCGGCATCCAGGCGTGGACGCAACGCGCCAAGATCATAGCCAGCCTTTGCCGCGGCTTCGAGCAGTTCCGCGGCCGGCCGCTTGCCGGCCGAGGCCAGCGCCCAGAGCGTTGCCGCCCGGGTGCCCGTGCGGCAATAGCCGAGAACCGGTCCGGGAAGCGTGTCGAGCGCCTGCCGGAACTGGGCAATGTCTGCGTCGCTGATCGCGCTGGCCACTACCGGGATCGAGCGAAAGCTCAACCCGGCCTCCCGGGCTGCTGTCTCTACGGAACCGGCGGAAGGCTGGTCCGCAGCTTCGCCGTTGGGCCGATCGCATATCACCGAACGAAATCCAGCCGCCGCTATGGCCGTCATATCCTGCGGCGTAATCTGGGGTGACACGGAAAGCAGATTGTCGAGTGGGCGAATATCCATGACTTGACTCTTAAAGGATTACTAATCTAATAGGCTGCGCAACGGCATCGCTGCGATGGAGCCGCATCTGCATCTACAACACCCGGCCTCACAGTGCATTCACGGGAACCTTCAGGTAACTCACACCGTCGTCCTCCGGCGGCGGAAGACGACCTCCGCGCATGTTCACCTGCACGGACGGCAGCAGCAGCTTCGGCATTGGCAACGAGGCATCGCGACGGTTGCGCATCGCCACGAATTCGTCCTCGCTGATGCCGTCGCGAACGTGCACGTTGCCCGATCGCTCGGCGCCGATCGTGGTTTCCCATGCGTACTGGTCCCGGCCTGGCGCTTTGTAGTCGTGACACAGGAAAACCCGTGCTTTATCGGGCAGCGAGGTCAGCCTGCGGATTGAGCGATAGAGTTGATGCGCGTCCCCGCCCGGAAAATCACAGCGAGCCGTGCCGTAGTCGGGCATGAACAGAGTGTCGCCTGGAAAGACGGCGTCCCCGATCACGTAGGCAAGGCAGGCGGGCGTATGGCCTGGCACATGCAGCGCCATTGCCTGGAGTGCGCCAATCTGGAACCGCTCACCGTCGCCGAAAAGGTGGTCGAACTGGCTTCCATCCCTGGCGAAATCGCTGCCGGCATTGAATATCTTCCCGAACACCTGCTGAACGCGGAGGATCTCGTGACCGATCGCCATCTGCCCTCCCAGTCTTTCGTGCAGGTACGGTGCTGCCGACAGATGGTCCGCGTGGGCATGCGTCTCGAGCAGCCATCGAACACTCAAACTTTCAGATTTTATGTAATTAATGAGCACATCAACCGACCGTATCGAAGTCCGGCCGGAGGGGGCATCGAAGTCCAGCACGCTGTCGATGACCGCGCAGGTCTGGGTTGCCGGATCACTCACAACGTAGCTGACTGTATTCGTTGCCTCGTCGAAGAAGGATTGGACGGCCGGACGCAGCGCAGCCGTAGCCAACGCAGCCTCAATGATCCGACTGGCGTCTGTGCAGGCCGGGTCGCGGTTTTCGGTGGGCATAATGCCTCCATGGGAACGTTTCGACTAAATATACATTATTTCATAAATAATGCAAGTATGATCGAGATCATGGTTTTGCCCTTACGTTAGCCCTATACTCCAACTCCACCCGACGAAGAGCCATGAACGACACTCCTGCACTTCCCACCACCGGTCCGAAGCCGCNGCGCATCGGGGACGCCGCACCGGGCTTCACCGCTCGCACGACATGCGGCGAGCGGTCCCTAAGCGACTACCTCGGTAGCTGGTTGCTCCTGTTCGCGCATCCGGCAGATTTCACGCCGGTCTGTACGAGCGAGTTCGTCAGCCTTGCCAGGGCCGAACCCGCTTTCGAGGCCATCGGCTGCGAGCTGCTCGGCATTTCGGTTGATAGCCTGTATTCCCACGTGGCATGGCTGCGCGATATCCATGAGCGGTTTGGTGTCAAGGTGACATTCCCGATCGTCGAAGACCCGTCCATGGCAATCGCCACAGCCTACGGCATGCTGGATCCGCAGTCGCCCGACGCCGGAACCGTGCGTGCCAGCTATGTCATCGACCCACAGGGTATCGTCCGGGCTATGACGTGGTATCCGATGAACGTGGGTCGTTCGGTTAGCGAGCAGTTACGCCTGGTCAAGGCGCTGCAGGCGGCCGAACTCACTGGCGCCTCCACCCCCGAAGGCTGGCTCGAAGATATGCCGCTGCTGGAGTCTGCCCCGACGACGCTCGAAGAGGCGCTACAGGCCGGCCGCGACGACGCCCCCTGGTATTTTCGTGAGCGACGGAGGTGACCATGACGCGCACGAAAGGACTCGAGGCGCTTAAACCCAAGGCGGCTGAGGCGGCCGAACTGCTACGTCTCCTGGCCAATGCCAGCCGGCTACAACTCCTGTGCCAGATCGCGCTCGGTGAGCGCTCGGTGGGCCAGTTGGAAGAGGAACTGGACATCCAGCAACCGGCGCTGTCACAGCAGCTTGCGGAACTGCGCAAAGCCGGCATGGTGACGACCCGCAGAGAGTCGCGCTCGATCTTCTATTCAATCGCTGATGCCCGCACGGAAGCAATACTTGAGATGCTTCGCATGATCTTTTGTGACGATGTGCAAAAAGTGGCAAAGCCACCAATATCCGCTGCACCGACCACGGCGCGCAGACCAAAGGCCGGCGACACCGCGCAGTTCGCGAGGGTGGACTAAACGTCCACCGTTTATATCGATGCCCTGTCAAAGCCGTGGCAAAGCGAATTGACTCCGTCATGCTCCTAAAAAGCCGCAACCGGTGGACAGCCAATCAACCAGGATATAACCCTAGCGCTCTGGCCTGCACTCGCGCCAAGCCTAGAAGAGCACTCGTGAAGGGCGTGGGGACGCCAGTCGTTTGCCCCAGTTCACACACTGACGCGACCAGTGCATCCAATTCAACTGCCTTGCGCGCCTCGATATCTTGCAACATTGAGGTCTTCATTGCACCAAGCTGTAGAGTAACTGCATGGCGGTCGGATGGTGCTTCGTCAATTGGGACACCAATCTTCGCGCCGATCTCCTTCGCCTCAAGCATGACACTCGTGACGAATTCGCGCACCAGTTCATCGCCGAGAATACGGTCGGTGGTCGCCCCGGTGATCGCGCTTATGGGATTCATCGTCATGTTGCCCCATAGCTTGTACCAAACGTCGCGCTGAATCTGCTCGGACATCGACGCCTGGAAACCAGCCTCGACCAACAGCGCGGTGAGCGACTTCGCGCGTTCGCTCGGCTTGCCTGAAGCTTCCCCGACAATCAGCCCGTTACCATGGCGCTGTCTGATCAGGCCGGGAGCACCCACGAGGCAGCTCGCCCGCACGACGCAGCCCAGTATCAGCGCAGTCGGGATCGCACCAGCAATCGCGCCGTCCGGATCGACCGTCGTAAGACGTTTGCCAGCGAAGCTGCTTCCGAGTCCATCGCAAAACCACCACGGGACACCGTTCATCGCTGTCAGCACCATCGTGTTCGCGCCGAGCAGCGGCGCTATCTGCGCAGCAACCGACGCCATCGCCGGCCCTTTGACCGCGACCACAACCAGATCCTGCTGCCCAAGATCCACAGGCCACTCGCTGGCCCGTACCTTCACTGCATGCGTGCTGCCGCCTTCGATAAGTCGCAAACCGTGCTGCTCAACTGAGACAAGTGTCGCGGCATGTCAAAAATCCGATAGCACGCGGCGAGTTGCATCCTCGCCTGCCATTCGTCCGGATGCATCGCGGCATGCGCGGGCGCCGCCGGTGACTGCAAATCGATCGTGTTCATCAATATTTCCATCGGTTGCAATTCAGGCATTTGCCGCGACGACCGCAGCAATCGCAGCGGTGACGTAGTCCACGTTGCGCGCGTTCAGGCCGGCGACGCACATGCGGCCAGAGCGCAGCAGATACACCGCATAGTCACTTCGCAGCGCATCAACCCGAACGCAACACTCGCGCATCATCATGTGCGAGTGTTGCCGCCGCTTAACCGGCACGGACGACGGGTTGCAAGCATCAAACCTCCCTCACGCAGACTTCAGGGCTTTCGCCGCGTCCTGTCGCGCAGCGCGCTCCTGCGCGTACGAGGGGCTCAATTCGGGCTTCAGATCTTCGCGCCTCAATGGTTCACCACAAGCCTCGCAGACTGTGCCGATGCCGGCATCGTGACCACACGTGAGATGCGTATAGCGCACCGCAACGTCCTCGTCCGGTGATTTGCACCACGTCTCGCCCCATTCGCGCAGCGCCAAAATGACAGGGTAGAACGCCCGCCCCATCTCGGTGAGTTCGTACTCGTAGCGGGGCGGCCTATCCATGTATTGCTTGCGCTGAATCATGCCGTCCGCTTCAAGCCGTTTGAGGCGCGCGGAGAGCATCTGCGGTGTTGCCTGAGCCTGCGCCAGCAGGCTGTCGAACCGTCGATTGCCCATGAACAGTTCTCGCACGATCAGCACAGCCCAGCGATCGCCGATGACAGCCTGTGACCGCGCGATCGGGCACAGCGTGTCGCTCACTTCGGGCAATGCAGCCATTCAAACCTCCCTCGAAATCGCAACGCCTGTTAAATATGATAATCATATTAATGATAGCACCCGATCGTGCTGTAACTCGTGCGCGAAGAGCACGCGACCTTGCGACACGCGCGGATCACAGGCTCCTCTCGCATTACTGTTACGCCGATGGTCGATCAGGCTTTGGACAGCTCGCCATCGGTGAGACGCCAGATGCCGCGAGGATTATCGTGCCGCAAGGCTTCCGGCAGCAGGTCGTCCGGGAACCCCTGATAGCACACAGGTCGCAGGAAGCGCTCAATCGCACTCATGCCAACTGAAGTGAAGCGGCTATCTGACGTTGCGGGAAACGGACCGCCGTGAATCGATGCGTATAACACCTCTTGCGGATGCGCGAACGCATTGACGACGATGCGTCCTGTGCGACGTTCGAGAATGGGCAGCAGGCGGGCAGCGAGCACGTAATCGGCCGGATCGATCTGCATCGTTGCCGAGAGCTGGCCGCGAAACTGCCTGGCGATGGCAATCAGTTGCTCCACGTCCTTCACACGCACCAGTAGTGCAGCAGGTCCGAAAACTTCTTCCGACAATGACGGATTCTCGAGCATGCGTGCGCCGTCGACCTCGAAGAGAACCGATTGACCGTCCCACGCACCTTGCGGTTCGCCGCCCGCTGCAACTCGCTTTGCACCCGCGTTGCTCTGGCGCTCCACGTTCTTCCGATACGCCGCGTTGATGCCCGGCGTCAGCATCGTGCGCGCTTGCATCGCTTCGACGCGGGGGATCATCGCATTCTTCAATTCGAGGTAGCCCGGGCCGTCGACGGCGAGCAGGATCGCGGGTTTCAGGCAAGCCTGACCGACGGTAACGAGCATGCGTTCGGTAAAGCCATCGCCGATGGCGCCGCCACGCGCAGCGAGCGCGGCCGGCAACACGAAAGTCGGATTGACGCTCGTCATTTCGGTGAAGACCGGTATCGGATCCAGACGTTGCTGCGCGCGCCGGAATAGCGCCATTCCGCCGCCTTCCGAACCCGTAAAGGTCACGCCCTTGATGAGCGGATGATCGACCAACGCTTCACCGATCTCATTACCACCACCACGAACCAGTGAAAACACGCCCTCATGCAGGCCCGAATCTCTGACGGCCTGCTGGATCACGCGTCCCATCAGTTCTGACGCGCCGGGATGCCCGTTGTGCGCTTTCAAAATGACAGGGCATCCGGCGGCCAGCGCGGACGCAGTGTCGCCGCCCGCGACCGAATACGAAATCGGAAAATTGCTTGCGCCAAAGATCGCGACCGGACCCAGTGCGATTTTCTGCATCCGATGATCCATTCGTGCGCGCGGCTGACGCTCCGGCTGGGCGGGATCGATTGTCGCCTGACGAAAGCGCCCCTGGCGGACGACGGTCGCGAACTGGCGAAACTGGGTCGCCGCCTTCGCCGCTTCTCCTTCGAGTTGAGCAACCGGCAAGCCGGTTTCGAGCGACGTGCGTTGCGCGAGCTCCGGCGTGATGGCGTCGAGGCCATCGGCGATGCGCTCGAGGAACGCGGCGCGCTCGGGAAGACTTGTGCGGTTATAGCTATCGAACGCGTCGTCGGCGAGTTGTGCTGCGCGATCGACCGCTTCGACTCCGCCAAACGCAAAGAGCGGCTCGATCTCGACATTCGTCGCTGGATTCAGCGCCTTCATAGTGCCCGCAGTGTCGGACACCTCTTGTGCGCCAATCAGTAGATTGCCGTTTAGTTTCATTCGTTATCCTTTTGATTCAGACAGGAACTGCGGCGATCAACTCGGCCGTCGTCAGGATTTCATGGGCGAAAGTCGGGCCATTCAGCTCATGTGCGGCGCGCATCATTTCCCTGGTGAAGGCGGCCGTGGCATCTCGCACGAGCGTGACGTGATAGCCCAGTTCCATTGCGAAGCGGCTCGTGGACTCAATGCACGTATTCGCCAGCAGGCCGACGACGATCACATGCGTGATGCCTTGCTGTTTCAGCTGAAAGTCGAGATCGGTGTTGGCAAAACCGCTTTGACCCCAGTGCTCGTGGATGATGATGTCGCCTTCCTGCGGCATAAAGTCAGGATGCCATTCACCGCCCCACGTCCCCTTTGCGAAGGTGTGACGTTGCTGCACGAGGCGTTGAGTCGGATTCGGATAATCCCAATTATCGTAATCGCCCGGTTGCCAGCGGCGATGCGGTACGTAGACAACCTGAATATCGGCTTTGCGCGCGGTGTCGACCGTGGCGCGGAGATTGTCGAGCAGGTGGACGTCTGCGGCGACGTCACGGAGCATCGGAAAGAGCTTGCCGCCATCCGAGAGAAAGTCGTTGTACGGGTCGACCAGCAGCAGTGCGGTGCGCTCCGCGTCATATATGGGGTTGGGCATTTCAGTACTCCAGTCAGAAGTGTGTGCGAACAGATTCGCGTCGCGCAGTCGGCGCCGGACTGCTTTTGTCGGACGATTCGTGACGTCTCACGCATCGCATATGGTGAGCAAAGAATATAACTATGATATTCATATCGTCAAGTGCGGCGCGGCTTTATTGACGATTTCTGGGAAGTTGACAATTCACGACGCCGCCGTTCACCGGACTGCGGAGCGGTGCCGGGTAGACGGGTCGACCGACCCCGGCGAGCCCACAGCAGCGTTTGCCCCTGTGGTAAAGCGTCGCGAACTGACGCCACCTGTCACAGAGAAACACTCATGCAAATGAGTGGATCGCGCTTGCCCGGAAAGGCTTGCTACCCACGGGTGAATCACATCACACGCCGACGTCCGCGTCGATTACACGATGGCTTATTGGCCTACACCCTGGTAAAGGACGAGACAGCGCGCGGCCCGTGCGAGGGCGTGTTAGACAGGCGACATCATGCTGGCCGCTGCAGGATCTTCGTTCGCCCTATCGAAAACGCGCATACGATTAAATCTTTTGCGATTGACATCCATCAACCCCTCCTTCATCATGCGACGCATGCGATCACATCGCATGCGATTTACATCCGCTTAACACCCTTATTCACGAAGGAATCCATCATGACCAAGATCGAACAAGTCCTCCACTCAGGCAACAGCCACGCCACGATCAATCGCGACCCCAATGTCCAGCGCGGTGAGCTCGGCGTCCTCGACCTCAAGCTGTCAGCGCCCGGCGGTGACAGCCGCGAGTTCATCGCCACCGAGCTGCACCCGAGAGCCGAGCAGTTGTTTTCGGGCGCGTGGTCGGCCTGTTACATCAGCGCGTTCGAGATTGCGGCCTCGATGAAGAAGGTCACGCTGCCGTCCGACTATTCCGTGGACAT
>JGI12635J15846_10001189_pt1 | contig 22794 bp, 19 predicted proteins | sample BlaSpr_A8_OM2_M2_FD_15846 | JGI IMG/M metagenome (IMG submission 15846) | reverse complement strand
GATACCGCGCTGGCACAACGCAAGTTTACAAGCCGCTCAATGCGAATCATCTGCTCGAATTGCCGCTACACATAATGGACACGTCGCTCTTCTACCCCAGTCATCTCGGTCTTTCTCGAGATCATGCGAAGTCCCTGGTTCGGCCGATTCTGGATAATGCGGTTCATTTCGGAGGCACGCTAACGATCAACTGGCACGACCGCAGTCTTGCCCCTGAAAGATTGTGGGGCGAATTCTATTCATACTTGACCAACGATCTAAGCAATCGCGGGGCGTGGTTCTCCACAGCTAGTCAGGCGACTGCTTGGTTTCGAAAGCGTAGGTCAGCCGAGTTTGAGACGGACAGCAGCGCGCCTGGTGGGGTTCGCGCTCACGTTGCTGTTGACCAACGCGACAATCTCCCAGCGTTGCGGCTGCGCATTCATGGGCTTCGGAAGTTAGGCTCGATTACTACCCACGGGTCTGAAACCTATGTGGACACGGTGATAGGCGAGAGCTTTGAAGCCGGAGTTCCCTCCGAGGCTACGAGATGAGTAAGTCGACGACGAGCATCGCCAGTAAGGAAGATGGATTGCTCCAACAGGACCGTTCCATTGTCGGACCTGATGACCGCATTCTGGTGACAGGCGCGGCCGGCTTCATCGGATCCCGCGTACTGCAGAACTTGTTGGATCGGGGTTTGCGTAACGTCGTCTGCTTTGTCCGGCCATCGAGTGAATTGTCCGAGATCGAGGCGATCATCGAGCGCCGTCCGCCCGATGCTCGAATCGAAGTGCGCAAAGGCAACCTTCTTTCTCGAGAAGACTGTGAAGCGGCGGCCAAGGATGCGGCAGTCATCTATCACCTAGCCGCTGGGACTGGCGAGAAGTCTTTTCCCGATGCATTTCTTAATTCCGTAGTGGCGACCCGCAATCTTATTGAAGCAAGTTTGCGATTTGGAAATTTGCGGCGATTTGTGCTGGTGAGTTCATTTGCGGTGTACTCGAATCGAGACAAACCAAACGGCAGAATTCTGGACGAGTCTTGTCCGATCGAAGAGCATCCAGAGCTCCGTGGCGAAGCATATTGCTTTGCGAAAGTCAGGCAAGAACAGCTGGTCAGCGAGTACGGAAAAAATTCCGGAGTTCCCTTCGTCCTTGTAAGGCCCGGGAGTGTTTATGGCAAGAAGGGAGACATTACCGGACGTGTAGGCATCGCCGCTTTTGGGCCTTTCTTGCATCTCGGTGGATCCAACAAGATTCCTTTTACGCATGTTGATAACTGCGCGGACGCCATTGTATTGGCTGGGCTGGTGAAAGGAATCGATGGCGAAGCGTTCAATGTGGTTGACGACAACTTACCTTCCAGCCGCCAGTTTTTGCGACTATACAAAAAGAACGCAAGAAAGTTTAGATCCATCTATGTACCCCATGCAATTAGTTATGCGCTTTGCTACCTGTGGGAGAAGTATTCGAAATGGTCCCAGGGACAATTGCCGCCCGTATTCAATCGCAGGCGATGGCACACGGAGTGGAAGAAGACGCGTTACAGCAATAAGAAATTGAAGGCCAAGTTAGGATGGACACCAAAGGTGTCTACTTCAGAGGGAATGCGGCGGTACATCGAAACCTGCAAACCGGATGGACGATATGCTTAGAGTCGCCATTGTGGGATGCGGCAAGATCGCCGATTCCCATGCGCTGCAGATACAGCGCATAGAGGGATGTGAAATCGTTGCGGTCTGTGACCGTGAGCCGCTCATGGCCAAGCAGCTCTATGAGCGGTTCCCGGTCAAGCAATACTTTACAGACCTTGCAGAACTCCTCGACAGGGCTCGGCCTGACGTTGTTCACATTACAACTCCAGCGGAAAGTCATTTCGATATTGCAAAATTCTGTCTGGAACATGACTGTCATGTTTACGTGGAAAAGCCTTTTACACTTTACGCCGAGCAAGCCGAGCGCTTGGTGGACCTGGCGGAGAGAAAAAGAGTCAAACTAACGGTCGGTCACAACGATCAATTCAGCCACGTTGCGCGGCGTATGAGAGCACTGGTTCAAAGCGGCTACTTGGGCGGTGCACCTGTTCACATGGAGAGTTACTACACCTATGATCTTGGTGACCCAAGTTACGCTCGAGCGTTGCTGGGCGACGAGAATCACTGGGTGCGCCGATTGCCTGGAAAGCTGCTTCAAAACGTGATCAGCCACGGCATCGCCAGAATTGCGGAATTCATTCCGAGTGATTCGCCCCAGGTGATTGCGCACGGTTTTGTCAGTTCTCTTTTAAAGCAAATAGACGAACGCGAAATCGTCGATGAGCTTAGGGTCATCATCAGTGAGGAACAGGGCACAACGGCCTACTTCACATTTTCTTCGCAGATGAAGCCTCCCATGCATCTGCTTCGGCTTTATGGACCGAAGAATGGCCTAATCCTTGACCAGGATCATGAAATCTTGCTCCGTCTGCGGGGCCAAAAATTTAAGAGTTACGCAGACATGTTTATTCCACCGGCACTATTTGCTAAACAACATCTGGGAAATTTGTTTACCAACGTCCGGCTATTCCTCGGCCGGGATTTTCACATGGATTCGGGGATGAAATATCTTATAGAGTCGTTCTATCGGTCGATCCGTGATGATTCACCGGTGCCAATTCCTTATCGGGAAATTCTACTCACTGCCAGGATTATGGACGCCATCTTTTCGCAGATGAGCTCGGACCGTTCTCATGAGCGGTTTGCGGCACTACCTCAGCCGGTTCCGTCTGAATAACCAGCTTGCGAAAGATGCGGTCATCTTGTTACGCGCGATATTCGAAGTAAATAGAGTGAATTGATCTTATGCCTTCCTCAGTGGCCCTGATCACTTGGTTAGTGCTTCTAGTGGCCTTGCTGCTCTGGGATCCCGCCAAAGAGCCGAAGACTTCGCCAGCTCTATGGGTCCCTTTGATTTGGATTTTCATTGCAGGCTCGCGTCTGCCTGGGCAGTGGCTCGGCGGCGAAGTTGTTTCGGTCCAAGCCCAGGCATTCGAGGAAGGCAATCCAATAGATCGAACGGTCTTTTTAGTCCTCATCGTTCTGGCACTAGGAATTTTGGTATCGCGGTCCTTCAAGTGGGGCGATTTTTTCGTTCGTAACACGGCCCTGGTTGCTCTGGTTTCCTTTGCCTTGGTAAGCGTTTTGTGGTCCGATTTTCCGTTCATCTCCTTCAAGCGATGGTTCCGAGACTTTGGCAACTACGCAGCGATTCTCGTTGTGCTCTCCGATCGAAGACCTTTGGAAGCAGTGCGAACAGTGCTTCGACGTCTTTGTTATCTGTTGATTCCATTATGTGTGCTACTCATCAAGTATTTTCCCAGCTTGGGCAAACAATATTCGGACTGGACGGGCGCAGGTTATTACGTCGGAGCGACAACCGGAAAGAATATGCTTGGAGCTGTAGCCATGATTGGGGTGATCTATTTTTTCTGGGATACGCTGACGCGCTGGTCTGACCGCAGAGAAGGCCGTACGAAACGAATCGTCATGGTAAACATTGTGTTTATCGCTATGGCATTGTGGTTGATGAACCTCGCCCACAGCGCGACCTCCGGCGTCTGCACGGTGATTGGCTGTGTCGTGATCCTGGCAGCTCGGAGCAGATGGGCCAAGAGTCACCCCAGTTTGTTCAGATTTCTGATTCCAGCAGGTTTCTGCCTATATATAATTCTAGCTTTCGGGCTCGATCTCAACGGGGAGTTGGCTCGGCAGGTCGGCCGGGACCCAACGCTCACTGATCGAACCGGCATATGGAAGCTCGTTCTTAGCATGCACACGAATCCCTTAGTGGGCACTGGATACGAAAGCTTTTGGTTAGGTCCTCGCCTCCAGCAAATCTGGAAAGTTTTTGGCCAGATCAATGAATCACACAACGGTTATCTTGAGGTCTACCTCAATTTGGGTCTAATCGGAGTGTTCTTTCTTGTCTGGCTAATAATCGCGAGCTACCGGAATATCTGCAGACAGTTTACTTCCGCACCTGCCTTAGCCTCGCTGAATATGGCTTTCTGGACTATGATGCTTTTCTATAACATGACCGAAGCAGCCTTTAAGGCTCATTTAATGTGGGACATGTTCCTTCTGGCAGTTATCGCCGTCCCTGTGTCGGCCGAGAGCTCCGTTCGCGTGGCGGCCCCGCTTAAATTCGCAGGTGCCCGTCCGCGACCTCTAGGAACTCCGCTTCGAGACACCAGCTCGCCGCAACTGAGAAAGCGTCTGCGCGGCCGAGTGGGAAATTGACTCCCGGTATTGGTTGATAATATTGGCCGCATACCAATCTGGGATGATAGAGCCAATGGAACTACCAGTGACACAACTCAGGAACCAAAGCCAGTTTGGACAGTCACTTCGACAAGGTGCTATCTATCAGCGTGCAAAAACCTCATGGATTTACGACCTCTATTGGCGTCTCGCTGATAGGCAAATTATCGATGATCGACGGAACGAAGTTGAGTTCTATCGGAATCTCCTGGAGGGATTCCAAGATGGTGACATAATTTTCGATGTGGGAGCCAACCATGGTTATAAGTCTGATATTTTCCTGAGGCTCGGAGCGCGAGTGGTTGCGGTGGAACCCGACGAAACCAGCCAAGAAATTCTCAAACAGAAATTCCTCAAATACCGACTAAAAAAGAAAAGATTGGTTGTGGTCTCAAAAGCAGTTAGCGATGGAAGCTCGCGAAAGACAATGTGGATTGACACGCCGGGAGGCGCGAAGAACACGCTCAGCCGGAAATGGACGGATGTCTTGCGGGATGATAATAGTCGGTTCGGATATAGACTTAGTTTTGGACAATGCAAAGAGGTTGAGACAGTTTCAATCGAACAGCTTATCGTTTCCTACGGTCTGCCCCTTTTCGTCAAAATCGATGTCGAAGGCCACGAATTGAACGTTCTGCGTGGCATGAAACGTCCTGTCCGTTACCTCTCATACGAAGTGAACCTTCCCGAATTCAGGGAAGAAGGTATTGAATGCGCCCAATTATTGTGGAACCTAGCTCCGGACGGCACGTTTAACTACACGTCCGCCTGCGGCAAAGGTTTAGTTCTGAATCACTGGGCTTCACGAGAAGAAATAACTGAAGCGCTTGATTCGTGCACGGACACAAGTGTCGAGATCTTTTGGAAGACCAACGCGAGAACTAGATAGGCCTCCGCTAAGACGATACGAGTCGTTTAGGGACTGTCGCCGATTCCTACTGGGTGATGTCATCTGAGTCGGAAAAAGGGCAATGGGTTTACTTAAGAAATATGTCAAATCTCGCACGACGCTGGCGTTGCGCCGCGCTATTCGTGAACTTGCGACCGAAACGTTGATCTATTTTCGGCATTGGTACTGGGTAAGAAAAGTGCCGCGGTTCGTTCGGACCTTACCGCTAAAGCTCAACCTTGGGTGCGGACCGAATTACAAGCCGGGTTGGGTGAATATCGACCTCTTCGCTTCAGGCGCCGACCTGCGGCTTGATTTGCGTAAGCGCTGGCCATTCCCCAATGGTAGCGCGACGCATATTTACAGTGAGCACGCGCTCGAGCACTTCGAATTCGCCGAAGAAGTGCCCCACTTCATGTCGGAGTCACTACGCGTGCTTCAAGACGCTGGCGTATTCGACGTGGGTGTGCCAGACACTGAATGGGCTATTCGCGCCTACGGCAATCCAGATCATGATTATTGGCGTCATGCGCCCATATGGCATCCTCTCGACTGCGAAACCCAGATAGATCACATTAACTACCATTTTCGCCAAGGCGAGCAGCACAAATACGCTTGGGACGAGCAAACCCTTAAAGGTGTATTGCAGCGATCGGGTTTCGAATTTGTGACCCGTCGCCCCTTTGATGCCACATTAGATACCGAATTCAGGAGAATAGGAACACTCTACATGCGGGCAATTAAACCGAGCACCGGCACTGTGCCATCGTCGGCCGATAAAGTAAGTATTCCGCCAACGCCAGATTAATTGACGACAACAGTCAAGTTCGTCGGGGGAGCCGGAGGTTGTGCTTGAGTTCCCCCATTTTGCAACGGGTCGGGATACGTATAAGGTGTGTAGCCCGGCATTGCCGAAAAGAAGTAATCACGGCCTGACACAATTATGTTGGACGTCGATGCTTCCGTATTCAGCAATGGACTTGGTAACCCCGAGCCCGTATTGTTCCAAGCATAACAACCATTCAGCACTTGATTGTGAATGACACATGGTTGATCGCGAAAAGGATAGACACCGCCGTTTGAGTCGAAGTTTCGTGTAGCCGTATCGCCGGGTATAAGGGCGCTGCAGATGGCATTTGAAGAAGCCGGAGTATCAGGATTGGCCGCGCAGAATCCAAACGCTGTAGCACTCGGCGTTGTGCCGCCGCCGACATTAATCCATGTGCAGGAGCCGTCTGATTGTGTTGCCGCCACGGTTTGATTCCAGTTCGGTTCGTTCGCGCCACTCACACAGCTGCCTGAGGCCTGATAATTAAATCCCCCGGTGCCGTTGCCTTGGCCCGGATTATTGGCGAGCGGCCCGACCACAGCACCCGCCCCGTACGGATGACTTGCTGACCAGTCCGGCGCGTTGAGCGTGTTGACATCGGAAAGAAAGTTTGTGGGATCGGAAGAAATAGGAGTCCAGTTCAGTCCCCGACCAGCGGAACCCCAGCTTCCTGACTCAATCGGACCCTGTTCCGACATTCGGTAATATTGGAGAGCGATAGGGCTGAAAGGGGTTGAGCCACTGACCGTGTTGTTGAAAAAGAGCAGTGTCCCACTTCGGATATTCATTACTCGCTCAGAGGTACCGGAACTGTTCGTGATGGTGTTGTTGTAGATCTCGCCTAAAATACATCCACGATACCAACCACTATCCGTTCCGTGCCAGCCGCCCATTTGATTACCATTTATCAGGTCGTATCGAATAGTGATTTTGCCGCCGTAGTAACAGTCGAAATACCCTTCGTCACTCGCATTGCTATAATTAGATCGGCTATCCTCTACGATGATCGACTGATTACTGCCAAAGAGCGTCGGGTCATTCCAATTAGCATATCCGCGAGTGGTAAAATCTCCACCCACGTTGATCGGGGTAGCAGCAGTACCCGTGTTCGTATCGTCTGTAAGATAGTGGTCAACTAGTCCGTAACCGCCACCCATGAAAAGCATGACGCCACCCGAAACGGACGTGTTTATAAAATGAATGTGATGCGCACGGAAGCTGACCTGGCCATGGGTTCCATACAATCCAATCGCGCCGTTACTATAATTGGTTCCCAGAATGAACGTGATCCCGGTGACGGTACAGAAAGACGTGTTTGAACAGTTGGATATATCGAAGCCGTGTGCGCCCCCGGAGAGCGAAATGTTTGTAGCGTCCACACAACTCGAGACTTGGACCCCCGGAGTACCATTGCAGACGGTCTGGCCTTGAATCGTGACCCCTTGATTCGACGCACATCCAGACGGAGGGGTGCTTAGGGTCATCGCGCTGGTCCATGTGGAAGTTCCGGCAGGAATAACAATCGTGTCGCCGCAACGAAGAGGCTCGGCGAAGCAGGCTTGTACGTCCACGAAAGATGTTGAAGCAGCAGTCCATGTAGGAGATGAACCAACACACCCAGCATGGCACGTACGAGGACAGCAAAATCCGATCATTAAGAAGACAAAAAGACCAAACGCCCTGGCCACAGACAATCCTAGCGTTTTATTTATGACCTGAAGCATGCAACCCCCATAAAATAACTTCCGCGATTGAGATGGGTATCCGCTATGCACGAACGGACCTGGTACCCAAACGGCCTTCCGGCGCTCCATCAAGTCTAGTGTGCTCGGGAATCACACGAAGTTCCACTGTACTGCCGGACAGTCTTGGGACAGCTTCAGGGGTTACGCTTCCTATCCGGACAGTATTCCAGTTCGATAACAGGACCAGACTGAACTCCTTTAGCTTCAAGGCGGCCATGTTAGCATTGAATAGCGTTCGGAAAGATTAACAAGAGAAAAGGCGCTATTAAGATGAAACCGTTGGTCTCGATTCTGATTCCTGCATACAACGCCGAACAATGGATTGTCCAAACCCTCCGGTCCGCTCTGGGCCAAACTTGGCCACGCAAGGAGATCATTGTCGTGGATGACGGGTCCCGCGATAGAACCGCGGAAACAGCCCGGCGTTTTGACTCAAAAGAGGTCTCGGTTGTGTCGGTAGAAAATAGAGGCGCGGCGGCGGCTCGTAACCACGCAATGCAACTAGCCCAAGGAGACTACATCCAGTGGCTGGATGCGGACGATCTTCTGAGTCCGGACAAGATCGAACGCCAGCTTGCAATGCTAAGAGAATCTGACAGCAGACGAGTACTGCTTTCCGCCCCCTGGGCACACTTCTATTACCGGACTCGATGCGCTCGCTTCCACCCGACATCGCTATGGCAAGACCTTTCCCCCGTCGAGTGGCTCTTGAGAAAAATGGGCGAAAACTGGCATATGCAAACGGCAACATGGTTGACCAGCCGCGAACTAGCCGAAGCCGCCGGTCCCTGGGATACCCGGATGATTAGCGACGATGACGGAGAATACTATTGCCGAGTTTTGTTGGCGTCTGCAGGTGCACGTTTCGTGCCGGAGGCAAAAGTCTTCTATCGAGTGACTTCGCTAAACCGCTGGAGCTACGTGGGCGACTCGAATGAGAAAAAAGATGCCTTGCTTCTTTCCATGAAGCTCCACGTGCAATATATTCGCTCGCTTGAAGATAGCCCTCGTGTTCGGCAGGCATGCATTACGTATCTTCAGACCAAGTGCATCGATTTCTACCCCGAGCGACCCGATATTATTGCGGAGTTGCAAAGTCTAGCCGCGGAACTTGGGGGTAGTCTGGAAGCACCCCGTCTGCGCTGGAAATATGCCTGGATGGAGCCCCTTTTCGGATGGAAAACTGCGAAATCGGCCGAAGCCATGCTTCCTCAATACAAAGCTGCATTGATCGCGCGTTGGGATAAGGCCATGTTCAGGTTAGAGACCCGCGAGCAGTCGTAAGCCATTCCGTCTTAAGGGTTTTAACAGAGCGGTCGGTTGAGATAGGAGAGCATTAACGTGTCTAGCCCAACCAGTCAAGAAAATAGGATTATCGGGATATGGAACGAACACCTTGAGGTCGCGAGGAATCTTCCGAAGCTTGCCTCGGCCGTTTCCACCGCCGTTGACCTGATATATGCATCGCTGGCTGCCGGCGGCCAGCTTCTCATCGCAGGAAATGGCGGATCCGCGGCCGATGCCCAGCACATCGCGGCGGAGCTGACGGGCCGCTTCTTCCTTGAACGGCGCCCCTTCCGAGCCCTCGCACTGCACGCGAACACGTCCAGCCTTACGGCGGTTGGTAACGACTACGGCTACGAGCAAGTGTTTGCTCGCGAACTCGCCGCCCATGGCCGGCCGGGCGATGTACTGCTGGCAATCTCTACTAGCGGAAACAGCCCAAATGTTTTGCGCGCAATTGAGGCTGCACGAGAGGGCCAACTTACCGTCATCGGTCTTACCGGCGAAAGTGGCGGACAAATGCGAGGAGCCTGCGATCTTTGTTTGTGTGTGCCTTGCAAGTCGACGCCCAGAATGCAGGAGATGCATATCACTATCGGCCATGCAATCTGCGAGATACTGGAAGAAAGACTGGCGAAGTTATGACGGAGAATTGGTGGGTGAGCTTCACACGCAATCAGGAGAATAAGGGTTAATGAAGGTTTGTGGCAAGGATATCGCAATGAAGGGAAGGCTGCTGCGGATAGCACGCCTCGACGGAGATGAATTTACGTCTTTTGAGGATCTCGACACATTGCTGAAGGAGTTGCAGAAATCCGGAACCCGAGTCGATTTGTTCACTTTCTTTCAGAAACCACCCGAAACCGCGCCAAAATATGATTACCCGATGGAGTGGGACAACCTCGCCTCCCTGTCTATTTCCACCTTCGACCATTGGTGGATGAAGCAAATCCACTCGAATGTTCGGGTAAAGGTTCGAAAGGCCGAGAAAAACGGGATCGTTGTCCGGGAAGTGCCTTTCGATGATGCTCTTCTTCAAGGAATCTGCGATATCTACAACGAAACTCCCGTGCGTCAGGGTATGCGCTTTCCCCACTACGGAATTGATATTGAGAAGGCACGGCCCTACGCCGGAACGTTTCTAGACCGCAGCATTTTCATCGGCGCCTTTCATAATAACAGCATTATTGGTTTCGCCAAGTTGGTGATCGACGAGACTCGAATGCAAGCAACCGTGTTGCACATTCTCTCCATGGTTAAGTACAGAGACAAGTCTCCGACCAATGCGTTAATAGCCCAATCAGTCCGGTCGTGTGTGGAACGTGGGATGAAATACCTGACTTACGGGAAGATGGTTTATGGGAAAAAAGAAGGTGACAGTCTGACCCTGTTTAAAAAAGGTAACGGGTTCGAACGCGTTGATGTGCCGCGATACTACATCCCGCTATCTCTTGTCGGCGCAGCTGGGTTCCGTCTAGGCCTACATCATCAGTTCGTTGAATTCCTTCCAGAGCCCGTATCTGCCAAGCTTCGTGACTTACGTAGGGTTTGGGTCAGTCGCAAGTTGAACGGAGCGAAGTCGAGAGAGTAGACGCTCAGGGATATAGGCCGTTGTGATATTGAAATCTGCGAGGCTCCTCGGCTTAACCAAGGTCGAGGGGATTGGGTCAGTTAACGATGTCCGAAAACAAGATTCCTGAGATCTGCGTGACCCTCCTTACCGGCGGCGGCGACAGGCCTTACGTATTTGGCCTGGCTAGCGAACTCGTCTCGAAGGGAGCCACCATCGATTTGATCGGCAGCGACGAACTCGATTGCCCTGAATATCACGCGAACGCCAAATTGCATTTTCTGAATTTGCGAGGTAATCAACGCCGCGACGCCAGTTTCGCAACCAAGGTGTCTAGAATATGTAAGTACTACGCCCGCCTGATTCATTATGCGGCAACAGCCAAACCGAAAATTTTTCACATTCTTTGGAATAACAAATTCGAGCTTTTCGATCGAACGTTGCTAATGCTTTTCTATAGGATGCTGGGAAAAAAAGTCGTTCTGACTGTCCACAACGTGAATGCGGGAAAGCGCGATTCCACAGACTCCATGGTGAATCGACTAACCTTGCGGATCCAGTATCGCCTGGCAGACCATATCTTTGTCCATACTCAAAAAATGAAACTCGAGTTAATGGAGGAATTCGGAGCGAAGGTGGCTCAAATCAGCGTCATACCCTTCGGCATAAACAACTCAGTCCCGAACACAAGCCTCACTCAAGCGGAAGCGAGGCAACGGCTCGGCATCGCCCCAAATGAAAAGACGATTCTGTTTTTCGGCGCTATCACACCTTATAAGGGTATCGAATACCTCGTCGCCGCCTTTCAACAGCTCTTAGGCCGACATGACGATTACAGGTTGATTGTAGCCGGCCGACCTAATAACTGCGAAGACTACTGGGCCGCAATTCGCGAAGCCAGCCGTGACGGCATACAACGCGGGCTAATACTTCTTAAGGGAGAGTACATCCCGGATGAAGAGACCGAAGTCTACTTCAAGGCCGCGGACGTCCTTGTATTGCCTTACCGGCATATCTACCAGAGTGGGGTTTTGTGTTTGGGATACAGTTTCGGATTGCCAGTTCTGGTGGCCGATGTTGGGTCTTTGAAGGATGAGGTCGTGGAAGGTAGAACCGGATTTGTATTTAGGCCGGAGAATCCAGGTGATTTAGCGAAGACCATGGAACGGTACTTCGAAAGCGATCTATTCGCGACCCTAAATACTCGCCGAACGGAAATAACAAACTATGCGGCAGAGCGACATTCCTGGGATGTGGTCGGCCAGCTTACGATTAACGCCTATTTACACCTCATGCGATCAGCGTCATCCCCGGAACTGTCTAATCGTGAGGCGGCGAAGGCTTCTCCACTAGACTAATTTGTTAGGGATTCCCAAATCCGATTCCTGACAGCGCCATCCTGTTACATAGGTGGACACGGTCTTCCTTCATGAATAAAAACAATTTCATTTTCCACGTATATTGCCACCGGCGCATTTTCTGGTCTGTCATTCCGGAGTGCGACTAGATCATGACTGCAAAATTCACTTCTATAGGGCGCAGGCTGCTTTCTGGTTCGGTGCTGCAGATTGGCAACCTCGTAGCAACAGCCGTTGCCGCATTCTGCGTGATGCCGTTTATCGTGCATCATCTTGGGGACCGAACATACGGATTCTGGGCTCTCGCCACCTCATTCATCGGGTACTACAGCTTGTTAGACTTCGGCCTTTCGAGCGCCGTTTCACAGTACATGTCCATGGCGATCGGGCGCAATGATGACGCCGAATGCCGCGGCGTCTTCAATACGGCCTTACGAATTAATCTCTTGCTCGGTGCCCTTGCCTTGGTAGTGACCGCGGCCATCGTCGCGATTACTCCCTGGTTCGCTCACAATTCTGAAGATGCTCACCTATTTCAAAGCGTAATCGGCATTCTGGGGCTGAACGCGGCGATTGGACTCCCTATGAGGGTTTACGGGGGTGTCTTATACACGAAATTCCGATTTGATATTCAGTCCTGGATCACAATACTCAGTTTGGTTTTGCGCACAGGTCTCATCGTTTGGGTAATTTTATTGGGATACGGATTGTTGGCTTTAGCCTGGGTGACATTATTGGCCACATTACCAGCCAATATATTGCAGATTTTCTTCGCGAGACGTGAGGCATCCTGGGCGAGAATCGAAAGTAAAGCGGTCGAACTTAAAATAGTAAAGAGCTTGTCTTCCTATAGCATCTACACTTTTTTGGCCTACATTGCCGATACCATACGATTCCAAATCGATCCTCTTGTCATTTCAGGCCTTATCGGGCTGGCTATGGTTACGCATTACCGGGTCGCCGGAGTGTTCGCACAATATTACATGCAGATGATAATTTTTTCAGTAGGCATGTTGCAGCCGGTGTTCAGCCGGCTCCATGGCGCGGGAGACCGACCTGGCATCGAGAAGGTCTTTTATTTTGGCACCAAGCTTTCATCTTGCATTTCCATTTTCATCTGTCTCGCTCTCATTGGTTGGGGAAAGCCCTTTATAATTCGTTGGATGGGCCTGGCATATCAGGACGCCTACTGGCCTCTGGTTGTCTTATCGCTGGCCGTTCTATTGGATGTATGCCAGAAACCGTCAATCGACCTGTTGTATGCGACATTTAACCATCGGTTTTATACGTACACGAATTGGGCCGAAGGAATTCTCAATCTGGTGTTCAGCTTGCTTCTAGCCAAGCCTCTGGGCATTGTCGGCGTCGCGTTGGGAACCTTGATTGGGGCGTTTCTTATCCGAGTTGTGCTGCAGCCTTGGTGGGTTTGTAGAGTCAACGGAATCGGATACCCAATCTATATGAGATTTCTCGGACGAAATCTGTTGTACTGCACCTTCTTAATGGGAGCGGCCACCGCAATCTCGGCGTGGGGTCTGCGGCCGAGTTACCCACTTCTGGTTGCCTCTGCAATTTGCGCCACATTGATATATGCAATCGGTTCTTGGCTGGTGGTATTCAATCCCGTCGAACGTGAATATTTCAAGGCCGCAATAAGAAAGAGAAACGGGCAGAAAGATATCGATCCCGCGACGGCCGTGGCGGTTCCGTGAACAATAATAGGTCCATAATTTCTAGCGATAGATGTGTGGTGACTCGTGGCTGATCCGCCGAAAATCACGGTCATCTTGTGTACCCATAACCGCGCACGAACTTTGGCGACGGCTCTCGAGAGTATTGCTGTGCAAAACATTTCGGAGTCTGTCGGCTGGGACATCGTGGTTGTCGATAACAATTCCAGCGATGAAACTCGTCGCGTAGTTGAGGATTTTCAAAGACGGTACCCAGATCGCTTCAGTTACTTTTTTGAAAAACAGCAAGGCATATCTCATGCTCGCAATACTGGGATTCGAGAGGCCCACGGAGAAATTCTGGCCTTTATGGACGACGACGAAACTGCGGCTCCCGACTGGGTTCAGAACCTGACCGCGAATCTGCATAACGGTGAATGGTCCGGAGCAGGCGGGCGTATATTGCCACAATGGAATTGCCCTCGTCCGCGCTGGCTGTCTGACCGGAGTGTCCTTACGATGGCGCCCCTTGCCATGTTCGACCTAGGAACGAAAGACGGACCGCTTGCCGAGAGTCCATTCGGCGCCAACATGGCATTTAGAAAAGAAGTCTTCAACACTTGTGGGGGATTCCGGACCGATTTGGGCCGCATCGGCAAAGGAATGCTAAGCGGCGAGGACAGTGAGTTCGGCCGTCGCGTGATCGCGGCGGGAAGGCGCCTTCGGTACGAGCCATCGGCTGTGACATATCACCCGGTCGAAGAGTTTCGCGTACGCCGGAAATATTTTTTGGAGTGGTGGTTCAATAAAGGACGGTCTGACGTCCGCGAATTTGGAAAACCGCCTAATAGCTGGCGTTTTCTCGGGATCCCAATCCGGTCATTTCGTGGGTTGCTGTCAGAATCCGTGCGATGGATTTTTTCTGTCGAGCCATCCCAGCGCTTCATTTGTAAGCTCAAAGTTTGGAGTTGTGCCGGGCAAATTTGCGAACACTACCATCAATCGCTCGAAGTGGAGAACGACAGAACCGAACGTAGTGCCAAATTTTCCCCGCCGGCGAACGATGGCAAATGATTCGGATGATTTTCCGAGTTTTAACTTTCGAGGCTTTTCCTATACCATTTATGGAATTGAACCCTGAGATCAATTGCGTCGCCTGTTTGAGTGTGGCAACCTCCGGCGATGATGCTGTAGTTGTAGAAAGACCGATGAAATTTTACCAAATAGATCCGACAACCGACCCCCGCTGGGCAGAGTTGATCGAGCGTCACCCCAGATCCTCGATATTCCATACGGTCGGATGGCTCAAGGCGCTTCAACGAACCTACGGCTATGTGCCGGTGGCCTTCACCACATCCCCGCCGACCGGCGAGTTAAAAAATGGCATTGTATTCTGCAACGTTAATAGCTGGCTCACCGGGAACCGTCTAGTATCTTTGCCGTTTTCAGATCATTGTGAACCGCTTTGCGACTCGATCGAAGATATGAACTTCTTGATACGGCAGCTGCAAACTGCTTCGGTCAAACGGAAATGGAAATATCTGGAGATTCGGCCGGTTCACGGAAATTTCGGACTGGCGGATAATCGCGTCGCCTTTCTACCAGGTCCTAGGTATTCCCTGCATAGACTCGACCTTCGCCCAAAGATAGACGTTCTGTTTCGAAGTTTGGATAGAGATTCTGTTCAGCGCCGAATACAGCGTGCTCGAAGGGGAGATCTGGTTGAGAAGTGCGGAAGGTCCGCCGATCTGCTGAAGGATTTTTATGCATTGTTTGTTACAACCCGACGTAGGCATCGCCTGCCTCCTATTCCCTACGACTGGTTTACAAAGCTCATCCAGTGTCAAGGTGAAGCACTCGAGATTCGTGTGGCCTACAAGGATAATGTCCCGGTTGCTTCTATTCTCACTTTGGAGTGGAAGGACGTCATCTATTACAAGTACGGGTGTTCCGATACAAGATTCAATAAGTTTGGGGCCATGCCATGGCTTTTATGGAAAGCTATTGAAACCGGCAAGCTGAAGGGAGCCAACGTATTCGATATGGGCCGCACGCAAGAGGACAATCCGGGACTCCTGGCATTCAAAAACCATTGGGTTCATCAGCCCGAACAACTAGTTTATTGGAAATTTCCGGATTCGTCTGCTGTAGATTCATTCGATCGCTGGAAATTAAAAATGGCGAAGCGCATATTCTCGTACATGCCTGGCAGATTACTTACCATCACAGGCAGGCTGATTTATCGCCATATCGGATAGAACTAGCGAATTTAGAATTTTCGCTCTTGTGGCTTATAAATTGAGGCCCCGAGGGCCTTTCAATTAGTTGAAGTGGCGTGGCCCTGCAGGTTCTACGCTGTAGGGTGAAGAGGCGAGATTAACCCGTGATTCGAGCGCTCTTAGACTATTACCGCCTTCCTGCCGATTCGTTCGGCGGTGAGTCTCCAACTATCGATTTTCCGTCGGGAGAAAACGGCTTCTTTGAATTCGGCGAAAAGAATATCTGCTATGGGCGAAACCTGTCGGGCGTCGCTGCGAACGTAGAAGACGCCGGCAAATTCGATGCGTCCCAAGATGTCCAGACCGACGGCAAAACCATTCGTCTACCTTTTGATTTTACCGAAGTAATTGAGAATCTCCGCCGCGAACGTTACCGGCGGAATATGAATACCGATAGGAAATCCTTCTCCGCGAGTAAAATAGTCCGCAAGATTTATTATCTGGTCCGTGAGTGGCTGCCGGTTCGGCTCCGGCGTCAATTGCAGAAAATTTACCTCCGCAGTTGGAAGGAACTTCCATTCCCCGGCTGGCCGGTGGATTTCACCGTAGATAATCTTCACGACGAGCTCCTGCGGCTATTCATGGAGAAAAGCGGGGCGAAGAGGGTGCCGTTCATTTGGTTTTGGCCACAGGGCGCTTCTGGCTGCCTAATCATGACTCACGACGTAGAAACTTCAGCGGGGCGCGACTTTACCACCGACCTGATCGAACTGGACGCTTCCTACGGAATAAAGGCTTCCTATCAAGTCGTCCCAGAAGAGCGTTATAAAGTCCCGGAAGATTATGTACGGCATATTCGGGCTCACGGATGTGAGTTCAACGTACACGACCTGAGTCATGACGGGCAGCTGTATCAGAAGCGGGATATATTCCTTCAGCGAGCCAAAAGAATTAACGAATACAACAGAAAGTACAACGCGAGCGGCTTCCGTGCGGGAGTGATGTACCGCGATCTCGACTGGTACGATGCCTACGATTTTTCCTACGACATGTCCGTCCCAAATGTTGCCCATCTGGAGCCGCAGCGTGGCGGCTGCTGCACGGTGATGCCGTTTTTTGTCGGTGAAATCCTCGAACTTCCCCTCACCACCACTCAAGATTATTCGTTGTTTTATATTCTGAACGATCACTCCATCGATCTGTGGAAAAGGCAATTAGATCTTATCAGACAGAGAAATGGCTTGATGAGTTTCATTGCCCACCCGGATTATTTGATCAACCGAAAAAATCGCACCGTATACGAATCCTTGCTGAACTACCTTCGCCAGATGATTGTGCGCGAAAATGTTTGGGCGGCCTTGCCTGGGGATGTCGATCGCTGGTGGCGGACTCGGAGCCAGATGAAAGTAGTGTCGCGCGAAGGCGGTTGGGAGATTGAAGGCCTCGGAAAAGAACGGGCTCGCTTAGCCTATGCTGTCTTGGATGGCGGTCGTGTAAAGTACGAACTTGCTGAAGTTGCTCAAGAGAACGTGCATAAGTAATCGCGCTTTGCCTGGTGACCTAGAAGGTCTCTCACTCGATTGATTATGAATCCGAATAACCGCGCTTATCCCAATGACGTCGGAGCTGTCGTGATTGGCGGGGACTTCCAGGGGCTGGGCATAGCCCGCAGTTTAGGCCGCCACCGAGTGCCGGTCGGGGTGATTGACGATGAACTATCGATCTCTCGCTTCTCTCGTTATACCTCTTTTGCAGATAAGGTCTCTTCGTTTGGTGACGCGGCCAAAACCGTAGAAATTTTGCTCGAATTGGCACGAAGGCGAGGACTGGAGGGTTGGGTACTTTATCCCACTCGAGACGAGACGGTCGCAGCTATCTCTCAAAATAAAGAGGAGTTGGAGAAAGTCTATCGAGTTCCGACTCCCGGTTGGAACACGATCCAACATCTCTGGGACAAACGAAACACTTATGATTTAGCTGGTCGGCTTGGAATCCCAACGCCTCCCACGCGCCAGATTCGCGATGTAATGGAGTTGAACGACCTCGCGCTAACGTTTCCTGTGGTAATCAAACCCTCGATTAAGGAACACTTCGTGTATGCGACCTCAGTCAAAGCCTGGCGCGCCGACAATCGCTTGCAGTTGAAGGAGCTCTTCAATCGCGCATCACGATTCATGTCCATCGACGAGTTGTTGATTCAGGATCTAATTCCTGGCGATGGAGGTAACCAATTTTCCTACTGTTCGTTTTTTAAGCGAGGTCAAGCGGCCTCAAGTCTCGTCGCCTGCCGCCGGCGGCAGCATCCCATTGAATTTGGAAAATCAAGCACGTACGTTGAGAGCATTGATCTGCCTCTACTGGAAGAGTATTCCCAGCGATTTCTTCGGGCCATCGATTACTACGGCTTAGTCGAGTTGGAGTACAAATACGATCCGGCAACTGATCAGTACTGTCTCTTGGATGTAAACGGACGAACCTGGGGTTACCACACGATCGGGCGTCCTGCGGGCGTGGATTTTCCTTATCTTCTTTTTTTGGACCAGCTGAACACACCGGTCGAGCAATCGCGGGGAAAGGTCGGAATCCGCTGGATTCGCTTGATCACGGATCTGCCCACCGGTCTGTTAAGCATCCTGCGAGGCAAACAACACACCGGCGCTTATGTTCGCTCGCTTCGCGATTTCGATGAAGAGGCTGTCTTCAGTCGCGACGACCCGATGCCCGGCTTAGCAGAGATCGCGTTGATTCCATATTTGGCGATTAAGCGCGGGTTCTGACGAGAGAGAATCCCTCAGTTAAGTGCTGAGGTATTATTCTCGTAAGAGACTTTGAAGTCGAAATGGTTGCCTTGATGCCAAGTTGGCGCCGAAAACATCCAAGGTTTGACCATTACGAATCGACTTCATCTGAGAGAGAAATTGATGCCAACCTGTGATGTGGCAATCATCGGTGCTGGTCCTTATGGTCTCTCTGCGGCCGCCCACTTGCGGAGGGTCAAAGGCCTCGATGTGCGGGTATTTGGCCAGCCCATGTCATTTTGGGACCGTCAGATGCCGCGCGGAATGTTGCTCCGATCCAATTGGACGGCCACGCAGATTGCTGCTCCTGATTCCGGTTTAAGCATAGAAGAATTCCAGCAAGCAAACGCGGTTAAATTCTACATGCCAGTGCCGCTCGAACGCTTCGTCGAGTACGGAAAATGGTATCAGGGTCAGGCGGTACCCGATCTGGATCGTCGTGAAGTCGGTCGAATCGAAACTCGCGTAAATGGATTCTGCGTAATCCTTCAAGATGGTGAGATGTTCCACTCCCGTCGCGTAATCATAGCCGCTGGCATTGGTTCATTCGCCTTCCGGCCGTCGGAGTTCCAAAACCTGCCTTCGTCACTGGTGTCTCACACTTCCGAACACCGCGACCTTGGTACATTTGCTGGCAGGAGAGTTTTGATTGTCGGAGGCGGGCAGAGTGCACTGGAATCAGCGGCGCTTCTGCGCGAAGCCGGCGGCGAACCCGAAGTAATTACCCGATCTCCGAGAATCCACTGGCTGCAGGGATGGGCGTCGAAGACTCTTCATCACAGGTTGGGAGGATTTATTCGGCGACTTCTGTACGCGTCAACCGATGTCGGACCGGCTGGTATCAGCCAACTCCTGGCTCGACCCAACTTGGTGAGACGGCTTCCCCGCAGCTTACAAAATCGTTTACGTGACCGGGCTGTGCGTCCCGCCGGCGCTCGGTGGCTGGTCGAGAGACTTCGGGACGTACCTATTAGGCTTGGCTGCAGAGTAAAATCGGTAGATGTGATCGGCGATCGCGTAAGGGTACGCCTGGACGATGGCAGCGAGCGAATTGCCGACCATGTTTTGCTAGGTACAGGATATCGGGTTGATATTTCCAAATATGATTTCTTATCTGCGGAACTCAAAGAGGCCATCCGCTGTTTCAACGGCTACCCAATATTGAAAGTGGGGCTGGAAACGTCGGTTGCTGGTCTGCACGTTCTAGGGGCGCCTGCGGCCTGGAGCTTTGGGCCTCTGATGCAATTCGTGTCGGGAACCCACTACGCCTCGCAAGCGTTAACGCGCTATATCAGGGAGCACTCCAATGCCGGCACCTTCGAGTCTGCGACTATCCACCAGCCAGCGCTAGACGAGACTCCTCAGACAATCAACAGCTAGTTCGAACAGGATGATCCTCTCGATGAGCAAAACTCAGATACCGCAATAGCCAGCTGCCGCCTTCGGCGATGATAGCCCCAACGTAATCTGGAGCAGGTGCAAATGACTTCAAGCTCCATTGCGAACGATCGGCGCTGTTCAACTCTGCTGGTAGCCCCGGTGTAAGCGAGACGTCAAAACTCTCAAGCGGGATAGACAGTCCATCACCTTGGGCCTTGACATACGCTTCCTTGCGGGTCCAGCAATGAAAAAATCCTTCAGTTCGCAATTCCGGGGGCAGTTTGTTCAACTCCGCAACTTCCCTCTTGGAGAAATAACGTTTTGCTATATCCTCACCCGCAATTTCAGGGCGGATTAACTCAATATCGATTCCAATTTCACGTTCGCGAGTTATTCCCATGACCGCGAGTCCATGCGAGTGCGAAAGATTAAAGCAAATAGAATGACGCAATCCGCCGTTAGAGAGTGCAGGTTTCCCGCGAGGGCCGTAAACGAAATTAACGGTGTGCGGAGGGCATCGCAAATATCGCCCAAGTACATCGCGCAGGATTCCACGCGCGGCAATAAATCGATTTCGATCGCGACCAAAGATAAATCGTTCCGCTCGGATCCTCTCGTCGTTTGCCAGTAGGCCTTCAAAATGCCGTCGCGCCGCCGAATCAATCTCGAGTGATGCTCGCCAAATATGTACTTCGTTGACCGGCAATTCAGGGGTTTCAATTGGAGCAACCCAGTGAACTTCGGCGCTCATGCGCGTGCTAACCGCGGGGCTGCAATTCGAAACTTCTCTGCTTTTACGGGGTTTCTGGATATGTTTACCATGGGTCCTAAACGCCCTAGTACCGCAGTACTCTTGTAAGAGGCTAATCTCGTATGTATCATTGTTTTACAGGCTAGCAAAGCCGGCTGCGCTTTGCTACCTTACGGACACGGTTGCGTGTCCTTGGCTGTGTTGCGTTCTATGGTCACAGACGATCCCATCTCGCCCGCTTCTCCGCTTTTCAGCGTAATTATAGGTGCGTATAACGACTGGACAGCACTAGATAGCTGTCTTGCTTCGCTTGCGCTGCAAACGGGGCCAACTTTCGAAGTCATTGTCGTGGATGACGGCAGTGATGAATCTGCGCCTGAATCTATTCGCTGCTGGGAACGTTCTTACCAGCTGACAATTGTCAGGCAAGCACACGCCGGCGTCGCGGCCGCTCGCAATCGCGGAATCCAGTTATCGAAAGGCTCAATCCTGTTGTTCGCCGACGCGGATTGCAAGCTTCAGACAAACTGCTTGTCGGCCCTCGCCACAACAATCGCTGACACTCCGGAGCACAGTTGTTTTCAACTCCGCTTGGTTGGCGACCGCTCCACGTTCGTTGGCGAAACGGAGGAGCTACGCCTTACAACGCTTCAGGAGAGCCTCATTCAGCCAAACGGCTGTATTCGTTATTTAAATACTGCCGGTTTCGCGATTCGGCGCTCAAGAGTGAACGCCGAGGGTTTTGCCTTTGAACCCGCCGCGATTAGAGCGGAAGACACTCTCGTGTTGGCCAACCTGATGCAGGGCGGCGAACTCCCCTATTTCGTTGCCAATTCAGTCGTACAACATGCCACTTCGCTTTCGTTAACGGATTACTTCCTCAAGGCGCTCTGGTCCGCATATCAGGAAGGCAGAACCTACGACATTATCGCTTCGATGGGCGTAAGAGTGCGCGCTAGCTATCGCGAGCGCCTGGATATGTTTTTATCCATGTGGAGAACGTCCGAGCAGAAATCGATTCAGAGATCGGCCTGTTTGCTTCTCGCGTCCAGACAACTGATGCGGCTGATGACCTCTTTTATTTATCGATTTCTTCACGGAACAGTCCAACTTTCACATCTCGACAATCTATTCTTGGAAGACGCTGCCTCGCGCCGCTTAAGCGCGCTGGTTTTGCCGAATAGCACCCACGTTCAAATTTCTGACCCTCTGGGTTCCAGATACCAGAGCAAAGTTCGTTAGATTTTCGAGTTCTTGGATCGCGCCATCATGCGAAAACAACCAGCTTCCGCGCCAGAACTCTGCGCTGTACGCTACGCTACAAACGAGTCTATTTTGGGAAATACCTTTCCATGTAACAGTGGAACTCGACGACCCGCAATTAGTCATCGCCTTTGTTTTCAAGAGGTTCTGGGGACTTTCAGTTGGTCCGGGAATTGCACAATTCGTTCTCGGCATGCAACTTGCATCCGATTCCGAAGCGCGCTTCGCAAATTGCGCCGGAATTGAGAACAAATGGATTCAGAAGTGACACCCACTACAAACGTCATGGCGGAACCCGTCGCCGAACTGGCCACCGCCACAACCAACAATGTTCAGGATGCCACCTCCAGAGCGCTTGCTCGCATTTGGCAGCAGCTGCTGGGCGTTGAGTCTGTAGGTGTCGACCAGAATTACTTCGATCTGGGCGGAGATTCCGTCCTGGCCGTGCATTTATTCGCGGAAATTGAGAAGGTGTTTAAAGTTAAGCTCCCGCTGGCCACGCTTTTCGAAGCGCCCACCATCCGGGAACTGGCTGGAATTCTTCGCAGCGAAGCTCCGTCAAATGGGTGGTCCCCGCTTGTCACAATTCGAGATTCAGGTTCGCGTCCTGCATTTTTCTGCGTTCATGGCGCTGGCGGAAACGTTTTAATTTATCGTGAGCTCTCGGAAAATTTGGGCTCCGACCAGCCGTTCTACGGATTGCAATCCCAGGGTTTGGATGGTGCCTATCCGCCACTGACACGAATCGAAGATATGGCG
>JGI12635J15846_10001188_pt1 | contig 22820 bp, 14 predicted proteins | sample BlaSpr_A8_OM2_M2_FD_15846 | JGI IMG/M metagenome (IMG submission 15846) | reverse complement strand
AACAGCAAGCTTCCGAAGCCCTGCGGCTGTCGAACGGAAGAGATGTGGAGTCGGTCGCTGCGATCGCACTGGCGCTAATGAATGATGCCGGTCAATCTTCGCGGCTGGTTGATGATTTGGTTAAGCGATATCCCGAAGACACGGTGGTTCAATTCAACTATTTACCGACCATTCGCGCTGCTCTGGCATTGCAGGCGGGCAACGCGGCGAAGGCAGTTCAAGAGCTCGAAGCGGCATCCCCCTATGAGTTGGGCGTCCCTGCTTTGCCATTTACGCTTAGCCTTCATCCTGTTTATTTGCGCGGGGAAGCGTATTTGGCTCAGCATCAGGGCACAGCGGCTGCGGCGGAGTTTCAGAAACTTATCGATCATCCCGGAGTGGTGCAAAACGAACCGATGGCTTCGTTGGCGCATCTCGGCTTAGCACGCGGGTACGCGATTGCGGGAGACAACGGCAAGAGCCGCACTGCATATCAGGATTTCTTCGCTCTGTGGAAAGGCGCCGACGGGGACGTTCCGATCCTGAAGCAAGCGAGGGCGGAATACGCGAAGCTGCAATGAGATTTTCCAACGCAGAACTTTCATCTTGACATGTCACCTGAAATAAGAAAAGACTCGCGCCACACTGTCGCGCGACATTCCCCCTTCTGCCTAGCCGACGCACGCCCGTCTTGACTCTCTTCAACGATGAAGAGCAGATTCCTCCGAGGCTTGCGCCTCGTTCGGAATGACAAGATTTAAATGATGCGGTTGTGGAATCCCACTTCTCGCAAACGCGGCGAGAAATGGGGCACCCACGGTCCATGCTGATCGTTTCAGGGATGCAGTCCGAACGTGCGATTTATTGCCTCGCAAAGAATGCGAGGCATTCGCACGGCCCACCCAGATCCTTCGACCGCCAAAGGAGGGCGGCTCAGGATGACAATGGGCTTTGAACCCCTTGCCGGGCGTGGGCTGGATGGATAAGATGGTTGCCGCTTTCGAGTCCAAACAAAATTCTGGGCAACTGAAATCCCGCAACTGGGTTCGTATTTAAGTTTGGAGGTCCCATGAGACGAATTTATTTGAGCATGCTTGCCGGCCTTTTTTTGATGTGTTCGGTGTGGGGTCAAAACGGTTCTGGCCTGGCGAAGAGGCTTACTAATCAGGACATTATCAGCATGGTCGGGATGGGGCTTTCCGACGACGTCATCATCGCCAAGATTCGCTCCATGAGCGCGGCGGGAGCCGATAGCCTGAGTTTCGATACCAGCGTTGAAGGGATGAAGGCGCTCAAAGCTGGGAATGTTCCTGACTCCGTAATTAAGGTGATGCTGAATCCCGCTCCGCCGCCGCAAGCGATCAACGTTATGGCTGCCACTCCGATGACGGTTGACCCGAATTTGCCTCCTCCTGAGGTGGGAGTGTACTGGAAAGATGGACCTAATTTTGTGATGGTGCCGGGGCAGGCGTTAACTCAGACCAAGGCTGGCGGCAGAGCTGGCAGCATTTTCACGGATGGATTGAGGAACCAGCATTGGGATGCTTATGTCGACGGCCCTACGTCCAAGAACGTGGTGAGGGAGCGGCGTCCGACGTTCTATTTGTATGTTCCCGATGGGGACACTTCGTCGGATTACGTGCTGATAAAGCTAAATCAAAAAGGCAATCGCAGAGAGTTTCAGGTCGGGTCGTTCGGCGGGATTACGGGGGGAAAGTCGGGCGTCCAGAAGGATAAAGAAGTTTCTTTTACCGCTGAACATATGGGAATACGAATTTACAAAATTACCCTGGCTGAAGACCTGAAACCGGGGCAATATGCCTTTTTTCTGGGAACGGGCGAGTCCGCCAGTATGTCCGGTGCGATGGGCGGAAACCGTTCTGGAGGGATTGCTGCCGGCCGGATCTACGATTTCAGTATTCCGGAATAAGAGCGGCACTAATTGGGTGGCCCATCGTTTGCGTTCTTGTCTTTGCAAAAGGTGGGAATCCCAAACGTCGACGCCAAGTTTTTGATTCGTATCGGCCAAAACCCACCCGTAACTTCGGTCACACGTCGCCTTCCGTTATAATAGTCATGTATGCCGATCTTGAAAGACATTGCTGCCATCGCCAAGGGCATGAGCATCACCTTTATGGAGATGTTTCAACCGACGCAGGTGGAGAACTATCCGGACGGACCGGGGCCGCTTCGAGGCGCGAAATTCCAGGAGCGATATCGCGGAGTGCACGTCCTGCAGCGCGATGAGAACGGGCTAGAGAAGTGTGTAGCGTGCTTTCTGTGCGCGGCGAATTGTCCGTCGAATTGCATATACATCGAGGCGGCGGAAAACACGGCTGAGAATCGGGTAAGCGGCGCGGAGCGATACGCCAAGGTTTATAACATCGATTACAACCGCTGCATTTTTTGTGGATACTGCGTGGAAGCTTGCCCCACGGACGCGATCACGCATGGTCACGGTTTTGAAGTCGCCACGTTTAATGCCACCAACCTGGTTTACCGGAAAGAGCAAATGCTGGCGGCCATGCCGGCCCACATGGGAGCCAATGCGGTATTCAATCAAACCGAGGTCCTGGGTGGCGCTCCGGCTCTACCGGTGCAAGGGAGCTAAATTTCTTAAAGAAACTCTGATTTGATTGAGACGCCGGCCCCCAGAGCGTGGGTCGGCGTTTGTGTATGGAACCCGTCGTTGGTCGTGCGTCGTTGGTCGTTGGCGGATCAATGAAAGCGGGTGCCCCATTTCTCGCCGCTGTTGCGAGAAGTGGGAATTCCGGTCAGAGTTAGCCAAGTCAACGACCAATGACCAACGACAGCCTTTATGTCTGATTTTCTCCAAACCGTTAGTGAGCGCGTTGTCATTTACGACGGCGCCATGGGGACCAATATTCAGAAGCGTAATCCTACGCTTGATGATTATTGGGGCAAGGAGAATTGCAGCGAAGTTTTGGTGCTGAGTCGACCGGACATTATTCGGGACATCCATGCGGACTTTTTTGGCGTGGGATGCGACATCGTCGAGACCAATACGTTCGGCGCAACGCGGTTGGTTCTGACTGAATTCGATCTTGCAGATAGAGTCGCAGAAATTAATCTAGCCGCAGTCAAACTGGCCAGGGATGTCGCCCAACAGTTCTCGACCAATGGCCGGAAGAGATTTGTTGCGGGATCAATCGGCCCGACCACGAAACTGCCCTCGCTTGGACACATCCAGTTCGATGCCATGGTCGCGACTTACGTGGAACAAGCGCTCGCGTTAATCGAAGGCGGCGTTGATGTTCTCCTGATTGAGACTGCGCAGGATTTGCTTCAGGCCAAAGCAGCGACGGTGGGCGTGTTTGAGGCAATGCAAAAGGCCGGAAAGCGGTTGCCGGTGACGGTGCAAGTCACACTGCAAGAGAGTGGGACGATGTTGCTGGGCACGGAGATCGGCGCGGCGCTCACGGCGCTCGAGCCGTTCGACGTGGATATCATCGGCCTGAATTGTGCCACCGGACCGGCGGAGATGAACGATGCGATCCGCTATCTCTCGATCAATTCGACGAAGCAAGTTTCCGTTTTACCTAACGCTGGACTGCCTCAGAACGAAGGCGGACATGCCGTCTATAAGCTCAAGCCTGAAGAGCTGGCGCAATATCACAAGCACTTCGTCGCCGATTATGGAGTGCGAATCGTCGGCGGATGTTGTGGCACGACTCCGGAACACCTGAAAGCGGTTGTGGATGCCGTATCTGGCATCGAGCCGGCGAAACGCGATGTGAAGCCGACTGCTGCGGCTTCGAGCGCGTATACGTCAGTGACGCTTGATCTCGACCCTAAGCCGTTGATCGTCGCCGAGGAAATGAATACCACGACTCGCGTGGAGCATTTCAAGAATCTGGTGCGCGGCAAGAAATACGATGACATCCTGGCATTGGCGAAGAAGCTGGTCACCGAAGGCTCGCACATGCTGGACCTATGTTGCGCGATCGTCGGCGAAGACGAGAAAGACTACATCACTTCGATTTTGGAAAAGGTCGCGACCCGTGTACCGGCGCCGATTCTCGTGGATTCGACCGAAGCCGATGTCGTCGAAGAAGCACTGAAACGCATTCCAGGAAAAGCCATCATCAATTCGATCAACTTGGAAGATGGCGAAAAGCGCACCTCGAAAGTGCTACCGATGGCGAAGCGCTACGGCGCGGCAGTAATTGCGCTGACCATCGATGAAGACGGGATGGCACTAACGGCTGAGAAGAAAACCGCCATCGCAAAACGGATTTACGAGTTGGCGACAAAGAAATATGGCATCCGTCCAGTAGAAATCATTTTCGATGCCCTTACGTTGCCGATCTCAACCGGCCAGGACGAGTATCGCAACGCCGGAGTCGAAACGCTAAACGCAATCAAGCAGATCAAGAAAGAATTGCCCGATGTGAAGACCATCCTAGGCGTCAGCAATATTTCCTTCGGGCTGGACGCCTATTCGCGGAGAGTGCTGAACTCCGTCTTCATGCACGAGGCGGTGGATTACGGCTTGGATATGGCCATTGTCAATTACACAAAGATTTATCCCTTGTACAAGATTCCTCAGGAGGAAGTTGAGCTTGCTCGAAAGCTGATTTATCACGACGTTTCTGATGGCGATCCGCTGCAGAAATATATGCAGCACTTCGCCGGTACCAAGGGGAAGGCGCAGGCGTCGACCGCGGCACACGTTGAGACTCTGTCGGTGGACGACAAATTGAAGTACGCCATCATCAACGGCGAGAAGTCCGTCGGCGAGGGGGCGCACAAGCAGTCTCTGGAAGCGTTGTTGGAGGACGCGCTCAAAGACTACACGCCACTCGACTTGATCAATACGGTGCTGCTCGACGGAATGAGAACGGTTGGCGAATTATTTGGTGCTCGCAAGATGCAACTGCCTTCGGTGCTGGACTCCGCTTCGGTGATGAAGCAGGCAGTCGCTTATCTTGAGCCGAAGATGGAGAAGAAGTCAGGCTCGCAGAAGGCGACAATCGTTCTCGCGACGGTTAAGGGGGACGTCCACGATATCGGCAAGAATTTGGTGGACATCATTCTCACCAACAATGGATATCGTGTGATCAATCTGGGGATCAAGCAGGCGGGTGACATTATTATCAAGTCCGCCATGGAGCACAAAGCGGATGCCATCGGCCTCAGCGGCCTGCTGGTGAAATCGACGCTGGAGATGAAGTACGTGATTCAGGACCTGCAAAGGCAGAATCTGGATTTTCCCGTGATCTGCGGAGGCGCGGCTTTAACGCGAAAATACGTTGAAGATGACCTGCGCAAAGAATATTCCAATGCGGTGTTCTACGCTGACGACGCCTTCGCTGGCTTGCACATCATGGAAGACCTGGCCACGATGAACGGCAAGCGCCAGGCGCGTCTCCAAGAGGGACGCACCGTAAAGGAGTATGCCAAGGCGGCCGTTGTCGATACGGAAAGCGGACCCGTGTTTGCGGAGCGAAGCGCAGTCGTGAGCGATTCGCCCGATATTCCTGTCCCTCCATTTTGGGGAGTGCGGGTGAGAAAAGATTACGATCTCGGCGAGATTTTTCAATACATCAACGATACCGCTTTGTTCAAGAATCAGTGGCAGTTGAAGACGGCGTCGCAGGAAGATTATCTGCGGCTGGTGGAGGAGAAGTTTCGTCCGATCAAAAAGCAACTTCAGGACGAAGTTATCGCGAGTGGGTTGTTTGATCCTAAAGTTGTGTATGGATATTTTCCGGCGCAGAGTGATGGAAATGACATTGTTGTGTATGAACCCGGACACGGCGCGACACCTGTTTCTCCGCAAGCGGAATCGCGGGCGGGGGCGCCCGCGCCACACGAGCTGTTGCGATTTACGTTTCCCCGGCAACGCGAGGGGCGCAAGCTTTGTATATCGGACTTTTTTGCTGCTAAGAGCTCGGGCAAAATGGATGTACTGGGATTGTCGCTGGTCACGGTTGGATCGAGGGCGTCCATGGAAACTCAGCGGCTCTTCGAGATTGGCGAGTATACGAAGTATCTGTATCTCCACGGGCTCAGCGTGGAGACCGCGGAGGCGCTGGCGGAATATCTGCATAAGAAGATGCGCGAGGAGTTGGGAATCGCGGGCGAAGATTCCCCGCACACTCGCGATCTTTTCCACCAAAAGTACCGTGGTTCGCGGTATTCGTTCGGATATCCGGCGTGCCCGAATCTGGAAGATCAAACCAAACTATTCGCGCTGCTGCATCCTGAGGAAAATGTTGGCGTGAAACTGACCACTGGATTTTTGTTGGAGCCGGAGCAGTCGACGTCGGCGATTGTGGTACACCATCCCCAGGCAAAGTATTTTGTGGTGTGAGATGTCTCCCCCAAGAGAATCAAGTAGTACAACCATGTTGCACAGAGTTTCAGCTAGGGTAATTCCATGGTAATCATGAAATTTGGCGGGACATCGGTTCAGGACGCGGAAGCGATCGACCGCGCCGCTGGAATCGTGCGCAGCCGGCGCAAGCAAACTCCCGTCGTCGTGGTGAGCGCTCTGGCGAAGGTTACCGACCAGCTCGTCCTCATCGGTCAGAGAGCTTCCGAGGGAAATGCGGATTCCGCAGCCGAAATAGTTTCCGCACTGAGGGAACGCCACTTTAAAGTTGCTACCGATTTGCTGGGAGCTCGAGGCTGCAAGGAGATTGCTCCGAAGCTTACGCAACTGATAACCGAACTTGAGGACTTATCCCGAGGGGTTGCTGCCGTCCGCGAACTTTCGCCTCGCAGCAGCGATACTTTGCTCTCTTTCGGCGAACTGCTATCCAGCAAAATTGTCGCTGCCGCATTTGCTCTACGGGATCTAGACACGGCATGGGTGGACTCTCGGGACTGTCTGGTTACCGACGCGAATCATACTGCTGCGCGTCCTCGGATGGACGAAACCCGAAAACGCTCGCAATCTAAAATCAGCCCTCTCGTCTCCAAGGGAAAGATTCCGGTCATGGGAGGCTTCATAGCGGCTACTGCTGATGGAATCTGCACGACTTTGGGCAGAGGTGGATCAGACTTTTCCGCGGCGATTGTAGGCGCTGCTCTCGACGCCAAACGCATCGAGATTTGGACTGATGTCGAGGGCATGATGACTACCGATCCACGGCTTTGCTCCGATGCTCGCACTATCGAACGAATCAGTTTCAACGAGGCGGCGGAGCTTGCCTATTTCGGTGCGAAAGTTCTTCATCCAGCGACTCTCTTACCCGCGGTGCAACGGAACATTCCAGTTTACGTTTTGAACTCGCGCAATCCGGCCGGCAAAGGAACTCGCATTACCGCGCACGCCCCGGCCGGGAAGGAAATGTTCCGCGCGATAACCGCCAAGACGAACATCAGCATCGTGAACGTGGTCGCCTCTCGCGGAATCATGGTCCACGGATTTTTGCGTTCGGTATTCGAGGCGTTGGATCGCTACGGTGCCTCGGTTGACATCGTCGCCATTTCGGAAGTGAGTATGTCTTTTACGATGGAGACGAAACGGCTGCCCGAAGCTCTCCTGGCGGAACTAGAGAAGATTGCTGACGTGACTAGCGAAGACAAACAAGCGATCATCTGTCTGGTTGGCGAGGACATTCATGGACGCACTGGCATTGCAGCCAGCGTCTTCAGCACAGTTGCCGATGCTGGAGTCAACGTGCGAATGATTTCGCAAGGCGCTTCAGAAATAAATATTAGCTTCGTAATCAAAGAGGCTGATGTGCCCCATGCGGTGCAGCAATTGCATGCTCATTTCTTTCCGAACGAATTCGCAACGGGGAGTAGAGCGGTAAAGAAACTGGCGCCCCACTATGGGGCCGGACCAATCAATGGGAATGGCTCGAGACAACGTTCTCGCCCCGCATCGAAGACGACCAGATCCACTCGGGCAAAAAAGAAATGACAACCCTGTCCAATGATCCGCTCGCGGCCGTGACGGAATCCCGACGGGGGAGGAAGACTACGAACGTGGCGATTCTCGGCTTCGGCACGGTGGGTCGATCCGTCGCCAAGATTCTATGCGAGCGCCAGGCCGAAGGGTTGCGGCTCACTCACATTTACAACCGTGGCGTTGCACGCAAGAAAGTCGATTGGATTCCCAACAACGTTCATTGGACCGAGAACATTGAGGATATTTTATCCTCCGACGCCGACGTCGTAGTCGAACTGGTTGGCGGGTTGCAACCTGCCGGAGACTGGATTCGGCGCGCACTGGCATCGGGCAAATCGGTGGTGACGGCTAACAAGCAGTTGATCTCCTATTTCGGACCAGAACTGATCGCACTGGCGCATCGCGAGAAGCGTCACATTGCGTTTGGAGCGTCTGTTGCCGGAGGCATTCCCGTAATCTCGGGTCTTCAGGAAGGACTCGCGGGAGACAGACTGTCGAAGATCTACGGAATCCTGAACGGTACGTGCAACTACATTCTTAGCCAGATTGAAAATCGCGGCATCCCGTTTTCCGAAGCCCTGGCTGAGGCGCAGACACTCGGCTATGCGGAAGCCGATGCGAGCGATGACGTTGACGGTCATGATGCTCGCGCCAAGCTAACAATTCTGACTCGTATTGGATTGCGTAGTAATGTCGTGCCCGACCAGATCGCGTGCGGCACAATCAGAATTATCGGCGCCGTGGATTTCGAATATGCGCGCCAGTTGGGATGCACGATTCGCCAGGTTTCATGGGCCGAACTGGAAGGCGATCACTTGTACGCCGCAGTGCGCCCCGCGCTGGTCAAGCTTTCGTCGCCCCTGGCACGCGTTGAAGGAGGGCAGAACTCGGTAATGGCGACTGGGAAGTTTGGCGGAGAAACGGTTTTCGCCGGTCACGGCGCGGGAGGCAATCCTACAGCAGTTGCAGTCGTGTCCGACATTCTGGCCATCGCTGGATCGCGGAGAGACGCGACAGTTGTCGTCGCCGAGGCGCAGAATCTCTCGCCCAGCGTAACCGCCGATTTCACGACCAGGCACTATCTAAGATTCACGATCACGGATCGTCCGGGGATTATTGCAACTCTGGCGACGATTCTTTCAAAATGCGGTATCAACATTGATTCGGTGTTGCAGAAGCCAGGGTACTCGAAGTCGAGTCTTCCGTTTGTGATTACTCTGGAGGCTTGCAAAGCTTCGCTGGTCGAGAAGGCGCTGGAACAAATTGCTCATCTGGATTTTCTTGTGCAACCCGCGATCAATCTTCCCCTGCTGGATTGAAGCTTTCGCCTCAGAACTTTTCTTTCGCCCCTTCGGGGCTCGGCCATTTTCTGCTTTATCCCAGGGCTTCCGCCCCGGGCTGCGTTCTTGCGCCGCTTTGCGGCTGAGCGACCGCACCGTTCCTGGATTCAGTCGTGGATTGCAGCAGAGGCGATTGCGGCTACCAGGCCGGGGATCGTGTATTGCTCCGCCTCAATATCAGCTCTAAGGCCGAGTTGCCGAAGCGTCGCGCTCGTGATGGGACCAATGGACGCGAGGAGGATGCCGTCAAGCTGTTTGAGATTTCCTCGCGGGGCACTACCCTTGAGTAGAGCTGTGAAGTTTCTTACCGTCGAGGAACTTGTGAAAGTGATCAAGTGCGGGCGTCGTGTTTTGCTTTTTAGTACAGCGTTGAGCCGCTTGCGCGAAGATTGCGGGACGATGGTTTCATAGGCTTCGACGACGTCGACGTGCGCTCCGCGCTTGCGCAATTCTTGCGGAATGACATCGCGCGCTACCTTGGCCCGTGCCACCAACACTCGCTTGCCCGTCACGCGGTTGCACAGGCTCTTCACAACCGATTCAGCAACGTATTCCTTGGGGACAACGTGAACTTTTACGCCGTGTTTTTGTATGGCGTCGGAGGTTGCGGGCCCGATAGCTGCGATTTTCAAACGCGCAAGTTTGCTGTTAGTGGCGTCAAGCCTTTTTAGCCGCTCCCACACGGCGTCGACACCATTGACGCTAGTCAGGATCAGCCAGTCGTAGCCTTCGAGATTTTGCAACGCATGATCGAGAGGTTTGTAAGAGCGAGGCTTGCGGATCTCGATGAATGGAATTTCGAGGACCTCAGCGCCGATATCGCGCAGAGCGGAAGAGAGTGCGCTGGCTTGATGGCGGGCCCGTCCGACTAGGATGCGGAGGCCAGTGAGTGGACGGGCGTTTTTCTTCATCACAGGAGAAGCAGATTTCCTTCGACTACGCTCAGGACAGGCTCTCGCTCATTGTATCTGCGGTATTGCCGATTGACGGGCTCGGAATGACAAGGGTTTGACTGTTGGGCTGAGTTCAGGGTTGTTGGGGCATCGTTACGCTCAGTCCGTAAATTTCTCGCAAGATAACATCTGCTCCCGCCTGGAGTAACAACTTTCCTACCGCTTCTCCAAGTTGGATTGGGTCGGTTCCGTCTTGGATTGCTCGCAATACTTCTGTGCCATGGGGACGGGCCACTACGCCGGTAAGGTGCAGGCGCTGGCCGCGAACTTCGGCGAGAGCGCCGATTGGGACTTGGCAGCCTCCTCCGAGCTTATTTAGCATGGCACGTTCGCAAGTGGTCTCGGCGCGCGCGGAGGCGTTGTCCAGGAACGTTAGGTGCTCGGCGGTGTCGGAGTCTCCTGCCCGGATTTCGACGGCTAGCGCTCCCTGCCCTGCCGCAGGGCACATCGCGTCAATGGATATTGTGCCTCTTATCAGTTCCCTTTTACCTAGCCGGTTGAGGCCGGCAGCGGCGAGAATGATGGCATCGTACTCGCCGTCTTCCAGCTTCCGCAGACGGGTATCCACATTTCCGCGTAAGGAGCGCATCTCTAGATCGGGCCTTATAGCTTTAAGCTGTGCCGAGCGGCGGAGGCTGCTGGTTCCGACGCGGGCTTTTTGCGGCAACTGGTCGATTGAGCCGTAGTGGACTGAACAGAAAGCGTCTCGCGGGTCTTCGCGTTCGGGGATGGCCGCGATTTCGAAGTCGGGAGAAAGTTCAGTCGGCAGGTCTTTCAAGCTATGGACGGCTAAGTCGACGCGATTTTCAGCCAGCGCCTCCTCTATTTCCTTGATGAACATGCCCTTGGTTCCGACATTGGCGAGAGCGACGTCGGTGATTTTGTCTCCGGTGGTCTTGATAATTTCAATTTCAATCTCGTGGCCGCGTTCGCGCAATAAATTGGCGATGTGATTAGCCTGCCACAGAGCGAGTTGAGAACCACGAGTGCCGATGCGCAAACGCGGCACTAACGATCCTTTCCTATATCGAGTCCCAGATCGAAAACAGGGTCGGAGGGTTCATCCTGCGACTCTTTCCCTTTATGTTTGTTTGTTCGCTGCTTCTCTTCCTTGAGATTGAAAATGCGACGGACCACATCCACCACCGCGGTGGCTTCGCTTTCCTTCGCTGCCGACTTCAGCGTAGCGACGGGGGTGTGCATGATCTTGTTTACGATCCCGCGAGTGAGCGCGTCGATCGCGAGTTCCTGTTCAGGGGAAAGTTGCCCGAGGCGTCCGCGCACGCGATCAATCTCGGCCTGACGGATGGTTTCCAGCTGGTCCTGCAACGACACAATTGTGGGCGTGACGGTGAGCGTCTGCAAACGCTCGTGAAAGCGATCCACTTCCAGGTTAATAATATCCTCGGCGCGGGCGGCTTCCTGCTTCCGATCGGAAAGATGCGAAGTGGCGGCTTGCTGCAAATCGTCGATGTCGTAAACGAAAATGCCGTCCATCTTGTTCATCTCGGGGTCGACGTCCCGCGGGACTGCAATGTCGATAAAAAACATGGGCCGATTCTTGCGCCGGCTGAGGAATAGCTCTCCATGTTCGCGGCGGAAGATGGCATGCGGAGCGCCAGTCGAAGTGATCACGATATCGGCACGATCGCAGGTGTCGTAGAGTTGCTCGAAAAGAATAGCTTCTCCATGAAATTTGTCTGCCAGATAGACTGCGCGCTCGTGAGTGCGATTGGCGACGAAGATGGAAGCAGCGCCGTGGGCGAGTAGATGACGAGCCGCAAGCTCACTCATCTTCCCTGCCCCGACCAGGTAAACATGCTTGCCGGCGAGTGATCCGAAGATCTTCTTGGCCAAGTCGACCGCAACCGACGCGACTGAAACCGCCGATGCGCCGATGCTGGTTTCAGTGCGAATGCGCTTGGCCACGGCGAAAGCGCGGGTGAGCAAGTAATCCAGATGCGAGTGTACGGCTCCGGCGGCTCTGGCTACGGCGTAGGCTTCCTTGACTTGCCCTAGAATCTGGGGCTCGCCAACTACCATGGAATCAAGGCTGGCAGCTACACGAAAAAGATGCCGGATAGCTTCGCGCTCTCGGAATTCGTAGAGATACGCCTCATAAGTATCAGGCTCGCTGCGAAAATATTCGCGGAGGAATCCTCGCAGGTCCGCGTGGCCATTCTGGCTATGGGCCAGCACTTCGACGCGATTGCAGGTGCACAGGATCAGGCCTTCATCAACTCCGGCGTGCCGCAGCAAACTTTCGAGAGCGTGCGGCAGCCGTGACTCGGGAATGTTCAGGCGCTCGCGAACTTCAACCGGCGCGCTCTTGTGATTCACTCCGATGAGCTGAAAGGTCACGATTGAACAACCTTATGAATCGCGCTGTAGTAATTTGCCGACCACGCGATCAATGCGGCGACGAAGGCTCCCGCGGCAAGGTAGGCAGCGCGCCGCCCACGCCACCCGGCATTCCAGCGGGTATAGAGCATGATCATGTACACAAGCCACATTAAGGAGGAGAGCAAAATTTTAGGATCGAGAAAATCGAGATGTCCGAAGGTCGCTTCGGCCACTACCATACCTGCAATCAGGCCCAATGTCATGAAGGGGAAACCGAGGAGGAGCGATCGATATCCGATTTCGTCGATCTGTTGCAGCGCGGGCAAGCGAGAGATTGCCCCCGGCCGCTTGGACTTCAGCCTGCGCTCCTGAATCAGGTACAAAAGACTGGCGCTAAAGCTGAGGAACAACGCGGCGTATCCCGCAAAAATGAGGGCGATGTGAGCCATCAGCCATCCACTGAGTACTCCGGGCGAGTTAACCAGAAAAGGTTGCTGATGAGTGGCGGATGCAAAGGTCAGAACGAACACCAGGGGAAATATAACGATGCCCGGCGAGGTAGTGTGGTAGACGAGATAGACGATCATGACAGCAACCATTGCCAACAATGCCAGCAACGACTCGGCATGATGCACCGACGCGAGGGTGAGCAGTCCCGAGGACAGCACGGTTTCGGTGAGCGAAACGAAGTGAAACACCATGCCCAGAGCCATGGCGGGAAGCGCTATTCGATTTAATAGACCAGTGGTTCTGACGAGTGCGAGGAGCGCATACAACAGTCCTAGGGCATAGAAGGCCAGCGCCACCCGGAGCCAAAGAATAGGCATAGTAATTTGAGCCTCAAGGGAAGCCTTGGGTTCAGTGTAATGATTATAGTCCGGCTTAAGCGCGTGTTTCTTGTGTTTGACGTGAGGGCGGGGCCAGCATCTTAACGAACGGTCGGCAACTAAGTTTGGGAATGTCAGCGCCTGGCGCGTTCCCCTTGTTCCTTGAGCTTAATGAACCACATGTAAATCTCGTCAACGCGCGTGATGTCTTCCGTGAGGACGGGCTGATCCGCATATTTGTGAACAGATGCTTCGTTGTGTCGTCGTTTTAGGTTCATGACGACTTGGTAGAGTTCGTCGACTTTCGCGTGCATAATACGCAAGTCACTGACGAGCCTGACCTCTTCGATATCCAGCCAGCGGCTTTCGACGGCCTCTTTCGATTGCCGGGATTTCATAGACGAAGTGGGCAAATACCCTCCTGCACTCTGAATTGTGTATACTCTGGCCCGAACACGGCGAGATTCAATAGATTATTTCAGGTGTCCGTAGAGTGACAATACAGTTAAGCCTGTACGAGGTCGACCCAGGGGCAATTTGTGGGTTCTCACGAGGACACGGGGGATCGCACTCTGATCGGGAATGCCTGAGAGTGGGGCTAAGAGGTGTGCTTCTAGATCTTTGTTCGAATTCGAGTCGCAAGGCAGGGTGTCATCTTCCCGCTTCCAATCGGTTAGCCGCCGTTATTGCCTGTCTAAAACGATAACCTCGCACTCAACTGGATCTGACGGCCGGGCGTAGTCGTGTCGGTGATCGTCCCAAACTGCGGCGTGTTTACGTAGCGATCTGGCGTCCCGAGGTTCGTATGGTTGAGCGCGTTGAAAAATTCACCCCGAAATTGGAAATTAGCCCGCTCGGTTAAGGCAAAATTGCGAGTAAGCGCGAGATCAAGGGTCTGCATGCCAGGACCGTAGACCGAGTTACGGCCCGCGTTTCCAAAAGTGTAGGCAGGTGGCGCAGTAAACGCCGCAGTATTGAACCATGCATCGGAACTTTGGGTCCCGTGCCCAAAAACGGGCTGTCCGGTGTAGTTGGCGCGGATGGGATTCTCACCCAATACCGTGCCGGAGTTTGCAGTATCGCCGAATACCGAGACGGTGAATGGGAATCCTGATTGAATTTGGTAGACGGTTGCAAGCTCCCAATTCTTCGTAACGCGACTAAGCACTCCGAGGTTTTTTATTCCGGGAAGATCGTACACTGCGCTTATAGCGAAGCGGTTACGGATATCGCAACTAGGTCCTTTTTCCGCCGCAAGATTGTTGTCATTCTGCGGGATAGTCGATTCGAACATTGGCGAGCGAAAATCAGGCGCATCGCTGAGATTCTTCGACCATGTGTAGTTTGCGAGCAGGCTAAGTCCATGAGAATAACGGCGGCGCAGGTTAATGTAGCCAGCGTCATACCAGCTCTGGGCGGTATTCTCCAGCAGGTTAATTGTGCTCACCGGAAATGTCATGCTGACAGCAGTGACCGTGGAGGGCAAAACTGTGTTCGGTACGAAGCTGATGGTTGGGAACGGACGGCGGGGTCCGAGAGCGCCTGGCCCGGGCGGGGCGTTGTTGATCAGATGAGCGCGCTGCAGGTGCACGCCGTGACTGCCGAGGTATCCGATTTCGAGAGTCATGTCAGACCCTAAACTCTTCTCTATTGAGAGACTCCACTGCTCGATATATTGCGGGGGCGCGTGCGGATCCATTGCGGTAAAGCTGACTGTAGTTTTCCCCAACACAGGGGGTCCGAAGTTGAAACCCTGATTGGGACCTGGATTAACAATGGACGCGCTCGGCGTGTAGTTGTCGCTTTGCTGGGTTTCCGGAAAAACGTAAGGCACGTTGTGGCGCTGATTGCACCAGGTATTCAAATCAACTGGGGTGTAGAAGATGCCGAAGGCCGAGTGCAAAACTAAACCGAGGTGAGGTATGGCCTGCGAGAACCCCAGGCGCGGGGCAATATTGTGGATGTTGGGATACATCAAGCCGCGGGGGTAGCCATTCTGTCCACCGATAAAGACCGAAGGGAAGCCATTGTTAAAGATCAAATTTGAGTTTGTGTAGGTCGTATCCACAAGAGGGTTCATGAATTCGTAGCGAAGACCGATTTCGATGGTGGTGGTAGGCGTGAATCGGAAGCTATCCTGTGCGAAGCCATCAACGTCCCACTGTCGAAGCTGCATTTGGGGAATGCCGGCCTGACGCTGCTTGACGGCAGGTAAACCGAGCAGAAAGCTGGCAAGGGCGGAACCGGTCCCATCATTCGTGAGCGTCTGCGTCGTGAACCCGTTGGTGAACTGGTAGTAGCCTCGGTTTTGAAAAAATCCCCACATAGGCCAGATGTACCAACGGTAGCTGCCGCCGAACATTAGGTTATGGCGGCCGTGCTGCCAGCTAAGCTGGTCACGGCCTTCCAGGATCGTGTCCCAAGCCTTCATTGGAGTGGCGGCGTAATTGTCGCCCATCGGCGAGTAGCCCTGAACGCTGAAAAACGGCGACCCGTAAGCCCCAGCGCCGCCGAACCCAACACCCTGGATGCCAAGTTGGGCCACGATATTGTTGGTATTGTTATTTTGGGAGTAGCGATGCATCGCCAAACGGGAAACCGTGATCGTTGCAGTATTCAGAATGCGAGGATTGATAATCCGATTCCAGGCGATGAGGCCCTGCTGCGAAAAATTGTCGTTGAACGTGCCAAAGCCCGGCAATAAGGTACCAATGCTACTGGGAGCCATTTCCCCGGGCATAAAGCCAGTTTCAGAGCTGGCCGAGTAGCGGCCAGTGAGATTGTCACCTCGGTCAAACTCGTGGTCGATCCGCACGGTGCCCTGATTGTTGACCATAAGTTCATTGCGGACGTCCATGTAGTTATTACAGTCAGTGCCTGCTCCAACTACTGTCGGCGCGCCCATCATGGCTTCTCCGCAGGGCATAGTTCCGGGCGGCACATTCGGCTTGGGCACATAATTTTGCAGAAATTGCTGGGCGGCGGCATTGATGCGGCCTTGCGGAATCACATTGTTCGCGCCATTCGATTGGAACTGGCTTCGCAGGAACTGGGAATTGTTCTTGCTTACGGGCTGGCTGGGATTGTAGTTCGGATTAGGATGCGTCGTGGATGGGTCGAAAATGTTTACGCTGCTTTGGCTGAAGTCTCCGTTGACTTCCGCTTGTGTGGGCAGGGTGTCGAACATGGTGTCCGTCATCGCGTGACGGAAGCTTTCGTAATTCACGAAGAAGAATGTTTTGTGATGGGTGATGGGTCCCCCAAGCGTCGCGCCGAAATTATTCTGGACCATGTGATTGTTACCCATGGAGTCGAAAGAACTCGCATCCATGGCGCCGTTTCGGAGATATTCGTACACAGCTCCGTGGAATTTACTCGAGCCTGAGCGAGTCACAATATTGATTTGGCCGCCACCCGCTCCACCCATTTCGGCGGAGTAGCTTCCAACTTGAACTTTGAATTCCTGAACTGCATCAGGCGAGGGACTGAGATTGAGGGTATTGAAAGTGGGATCAGTGTCGGTGGTGCCGTCGAGGAGAAAATAATTTCCGTTGGGGCGGCTGCCGCCAATGCTGACAGCGGAGCGCTGGCCGGGACGCCAATACAGGGGATTCATATTCCCGGTCTGCGCGCCGTGGCTGAGATGCGCGCCGGGCACGGTCAAAACCAGATCAATCAGCATGCGACCATTCAGCGGCAGACTATGAACGGCCTTTGATTCCACGACTTCGCCAAGGCTGGCGTCCGTCGTCCGTAGTTCCTCTGGCTGACCCGCCACGTTCACAGATTGCGGAACGGAGGCAAGCCTCAGATTTAACCCGACGGTCAATCTTTGTGCGACTTCCAGCTTCAGAGATTGGGTGAGCACGACAAAACCAGGGGCGGTGAGCTGAAGCGTGTAGGCGTCGGGCACCAAGCCTGGGATGTCGAAAAGGCCTTGCTCGTTGGTGACCACCTGCCGGACCGCGCCGGTGTTGGCCGCGGTTACCTGTATCGCCGCTCCCGGCACAACCCCGCCTTTGGGGTCAGACACACTGCCGCTGAGGACGGCGTAATTACTCTGGGCGAATGCCGAGAATGAAAAGCTAATCAGAAAAAAAACAGACAGGTTCGCAATGACTTTCCTTGGCACCATAGCCCCCTGAGAATCTTGAAGGTCACGCATAGATAGAGGTCGAGCGCGAGCAGTAGTATTTCTTGCCCGTCTCGCGCTCGGCAGATACGAATTGCAGGGACTGTATCGGGGAAATCAGCAGGGATCAATAGTATTGAAACACTAGGAAACGCTGCGGCATTAGAGGCGGACAAGGGATGCAATGCTGATCGAAAAATGCTTGAGAGTGGGCTAAGAGACCTGATTCAAGATCATTCTTCGAATTCGAATAACAAGGCTAGGGGGTCATTTTCCCGATAACCAGATAATTCTGCGCAGGGACTCCAAAGGCGTCCGCAACGCGGTTGAAGAAGGCGAACAATGCCGTGACGTACACCGCTTCCGCAATCTGGTCTTCTGTCCAGCCTACGTCTCGTAACTTCTGAACATCTTCAGCTGTTGAACGATAAGCGGCATCAGTGATCAACTTCGCATAATCCAACAGAGCGCGCTCCGCCGCATTAAGGCCTGCTTCTTCAAGCTTGCCTTCGAGAATTGCGGATACGCATTGATCAGTGGCTCCCTGGGCACGCAGGAAGTAGGCGTGACTGTCCAGTCAATATGGGCACCGGTTCAAATAGGAGACGTAACTGGCGATCATCTCTTTCTGACGTCGAGAGAGATGTCCCTCAGAGAAGTGAACGGTGTTGGAGAACTCGACCACCTGGCGCAGGAAGTCAGGACGCGCGCCGAAGCACTTAATGATCCCTGGCACCTGTTGCCTTCCGGAACCTGCGCGCCAGAAATCGTAAGCGGAGAGTGTGTCGCCCGCAGCCTCGGCGTCTTCAGTGACTTTGATTTTTGTCGCGGGATTCAGAGCTGAAGGCTGCGTCTCCGGACCCTTAGCCTTATCGTCTTCGGGGTTACTCTTCGTCATGCTTATATTCCATCGAACTCAGGCAGGCCGGCGCCGGAAAAACTCATAGACCGGCAAACCAGTGGCAAGCACAAGTGCGCCAAACAGCGCCTCACGCGGGCTTCTTACTCCAATTAAGACCAGCAGTATCACGATGAGCAGTAAGAATGCAATGGGCGTGAATGGATACCCAGGAGCCAAAATTGCGGGACTGCCATTGGCCTTATCGCGACGCCGCAACACGAACAATCCCGCCGCAGCCAAGCCGATAAAACCTACCGCCGCGAAAATGACATAGGAAATGATCTGCTGGAAGGTGCCGATGGCAACGAGCACGCAGGCGATCACACCCTGAATCAGAATCGCGTTTGCAGGGGTGTTGAATTTCGGATGCAATCTTGCCACTGAACGCAGAAACAACCCATCCTGCGCCATCGCATAATAAACACGTGGAGCGGACATCATGAATGCCGCCAGGCCACCGACCACGCAGAGAATCACAATCGCGGCGAAGACGATGCCGCCCGCCTGGCCAAACAATATTTCGCCGGCCTGCGCCACAAAGGTTTCGTCCGAGGTGACCTTGTCCAATGGAACGACATACCAAAAGACCATGCTCACCAGAATGTAAACGCTGGTTACGGTCAACACGCCATAGAGCAAAGCGCGCGGCAAAGTTCGACCGGGGTCACGCACTTCTCCGGCAATTTTGCTGACGTCCCACCAGCCTCCAAAAGAAAAGAACGCGCCCACCAAACCTGCGGCGAGAGCAGGAAGAATCGGCAGAGATCCCGGACGCCGGGCCACAAAAGGCACAAAATTCGACCATGCTCCCAGACGAAAAGCCATGGCCCAAATAGTAAGCAGTGCTAACACGCCGAGTTTCAACCAGGTGATCCATCGCAAGAATCCGGCACTCAGGCGGATGCTCAGTATGTTCATCAAGCAGAGCGCCCAGATTACGGTCGCAGCGGCAAGCTTTACGGCGAGACTTGAAGACCAGTGGAAAATATAGGCTGCATATCCAGCGGCACCCATGGCAAGGGCAGCGCTTAGTCCGGGATCGAGGACGAGAAGGCACATCCAGCCGTATAGAAACGCAACCCTACGGCCGAAAATTTCCCGTAAATAAATGTACAACCCACCGGAGCGCGGAAAGCGTCCCGCGAGTTCTCCGTAACAAAATGCGCCACTCAACGTCATCGCGCCGACTACCAGCCAGACCACCAGTAGCCACAGAGGAGACCCCAACGACTTGGCCATTCCTGCAGGGGTAAGAAAGATGCCCACGGCGATGGCCTCTCCCGCCACGGCAGCCGTGGCTGAAGCGAGGCCCAACTCCCGACGCAACTTGTCCTTGGGTGTGGGAGATCCTGTTGACGTAGCAACGGACATTGTTAGAGGCGAGGCCATTCGGCTATGAACAAAGGCGAGCGAGGAGAAGCACCGATAGCGACATAAGAAGTTTTCGAGAATCTAAACGAAGGACTATGGGAGGACAATACTACAAAACCAGTAGCACAGTCACAGCGCGGCTGAAATCCCTTGCATCATCGAAGTTCTCCGCTCGGCAACCATAGTACTAGTTTTGCATTATTGACCATAAAATTCTCCCGCCTATAATCGCGGCACTTGTTTTCAGCCACGATCTCGCAGGGCCTTCGGAAATGCCTGCTTGCGAATGATCTCTTGCAACGTTCAAACGATTTGTAGGAAAGACGAAAAATGGGGAAGCAGATGAGTAGGTTGAGAAATCTGGCCTGTGTGATGCTGACACTTTCTGCGGGCTTGAATGTAAGTGCGCAGCAAATCACGGGAAGTATTCGCGGAACTGTAACGGATCCGACTGGCGCCATCGTGCAGGCTGCCACGGTCACGGCAAAGCAGGTCGAAACCGGCCTAACTCGCACGGCAGCGACGGATCGCCAGGGAGCCTACGTGCTTGTCGAGCTTCCGATCGGTCACTACGAGTTGCAGGTTCAAGCGCAAGGATTCCAAGAATACTTACAAAAAGGAATTTCGCTTGATGTCAACGAGACCGCGACGGTCAGCGTCCGTCTCAAAGTCGGGTCGGCGGAGCAGCGAGTTGAAGTGAATGCGGATGCAGAGTTAATTCAAAGCACTGTCACCAGTTTGGGACAAACGGTGATGCAGCGCGAGATCACTGATCTGCCGCTGGATGGCCGCAATTTTGCCCAGCTTGGCGTCCTGCAACCGGGCGTCGTGCCTTTGACGGCTGGCCTTCTCCAAGCTGGCGGAGGATTACGGGATAATCAGGGTTACGCGGTTGATGGCCAGCGGCCCGAGTCGAATAACTTTCTGATTGACGGCGCCGATAATGTCAACAACGTAGATGCTGGTTTTGTGGTCAAGCCGCCCATCGATGCGATCGCCGAGTTCAGAATCCTGACCCATAATGCAAATGCTGAGTTTGGTCGCAACACTGGTTCCACCACTAATGTTATTACGCGTTCTGGTTCGAACAGTTTTCATGGTGCTCTGTGGGAATTTCTGCGCAACGATGCTTTCGACGCGTCGGATTACTTCGCTCGAAGCGTTCAACCTTTAAAGCAGAATCAGTTCGGCGGCACTTTTGGCGGGCCGATTGTCAAGAGTAAGACTTTTTTCTTCGTATACTACGAGGGTTTCCGCAACCGGCAAGGGGAAACAGGTTCAGCGACCGTCCCTTCGCTGCTGGAGCGCCAAGGCAATTTCTCTCAGCTTTGCGCCCCGCCAAACACATTCATGGGCGGCGTGTGCGTTACTCCCGGTGGAAATCTCTTCTTCCCAGGGCAGCTCTTCAACTTTTCCAGCGGCCGGCCGGTTCCGGTACCAAACAACATGTTGCCGGGTCCCTTTAATCAGATCTCGCAAAATGTATTGCCATTTTTCCCTTTACCCAACCGCGGGCTGAATACGTTCACAACCACGCAGACGCTAAGCGAGAATAACGACCAATTCGGAGTGCGCTTAGATCAGTATCTTTCCGCGAAGGACACGCTCAATTTTCGCTACATGTACAGCTCCGGCCCCACAACCAATCCTCTTTCTCCCGCGGGGGCGAACGTACCCGGATTCCCCGTGAGTCAGGACGATCGTGCGCAGAACTTCACGGCTCAGGAAACCCATATTTTTTCGCCGTCGATCATCGGCGTCTTCCGGTTTTCCTATCTACGCAACAAGTTTCTTTTTGACGGACACCTCAATCACCAGCTACCGTCGGACCTGGGTTTTCAGTACCAACCTAGTCTCGCCGCGGCCGTTGGCCCGCCATTCATCCAGGTCTCTGGGTATGCGTCCGTGGGCGACCCCATTACGGGGCCGCGTAACACGTACCAGAACACTTTTGACTATTCGGGTTCTCTCAGCTGGGTTAAAGGCAAACACGAACTGAAATTTGGCGGAGGCTACCGGCACGACAACATCAACGCATTACAGGGCATAGCTACCAACGGTTTTTTTGTGTTCGCGACCTTTCCGTACAGCGACGGATTTGCCAGTTTTCTCTCCGGCCAGCCCGTCTTCTTCTTGCAGGGTGTCGGCAACTTCTCGCGTGGAATACGGGGGCAAGCGTCTGATGCGTACGCCCAGGACACTTACAAAGTCACGCCGCGCCTAACCTTAAACGCCGGACTCCGATACGAGTTGGTGTCTCCGAATACGGAGATTCACAATCGCCAGAACCTGTGGGTTCCGGGCGCTCAATCCAAGGTGATGCCGAGCGCGCCTGCGGGTCTGCTCTATCCGGGCGATCCAGGTGTACCGGCGGGGTTGATTCCGACTGACAAGAGGGCATTTGCTCCACGTGTGGGACTTGCCTGGGATCCAACTGGCAGCGGGAAATGGGTGGTGAGTGCTGCCTACGGCATATTCTACGAGCCTTATTACACGGGCCAGGGCGGGCCGCTACAATCGCCCATCAGCGCACCGCCGTATCTCCAGACCCCGCAGGTGAACATCCCGAACTTCGCCGATCCATATGCCGGCCGAAATCTTTTCAATGGCGAGTTCGCCGAGCCCATGACAATTCTGACGCTTTCCCCAAAGCTTCCCTTGCCCTATGCGCAAGACTGGAATCTCAACATTCAGAAATCGTTCGGCAGTGACTGGCTGGCGCAAATCGGCTACGTGGGAACGACGGGAACCAAGCTTCCCCGGTTCATAGAAGGAAACCCGACCGCGTTTATACCGGGCGTCGACGCAAGCGGCAATCTGATATCGAACGAGAACAACGTGAACCAGCGGCGGCTGTATTCAGGGTGCACGCTGGCACAACCAAATGGCTGTGTCTTCGCTTCCTCTGGCTTGATCGCGGGAATCGCGAACTCGTCTTATAACGCGTTGGAGGCTAGCCTACGGAAACGCTTTAGCCACGGCCTTTCCTTCCTTGCTTCTTACACCTTATCGAAGTCCATCGATGACGTTTCCTCATTCAACATCACCGGCTCGGCCTCGCAACCAGTCGCGGGAGAGAATGACCTGGC
>JGI12635J15846_10001187_pt1 | contig 22822 bp, 15 predicted proteins | sample BlaSpr_A8_OM2_M2_FD_15846 | JGI IMG/M metagenome (IMG submission 15846) | reverse complement strand
CCACGTTGATCTGATCGAGGGCGCTGTGGCGGCGGCCAGCATAGTCGCCGGAATAGGTGAGCCAGTTCTGCGGCTCTTTGGTGGAATTCAGGAGGCGGTCGAAGGTGACCTGAGCGTGAGCGGGACATAACATCGTCGCGAAGTGAAGCAGAATAGAAATGAAAAAAAGGCCGAGTTGAACTCTGGCGAATTGTTTTTTCTTTGCGATCTTCGGGAATACTGCGCGTGCTTCGCGGCTAAAAGCTTTGAACCACGAAGGCCGCAAAGGATGGCCGCGAAGATCGCGAAGAAGATCGTTAAGAATGACGAGCGAATCGGTCATTTTGCCCCCACGCTGAATAGAAACGTCACGATGTCTTCCAGATCTTTGTCGCTCAGCGAGCTTGAGTCGTAGGGCGGCATCATTGACTGGCGGCTTTTCTGGAAGGAACGCAGCTTGTCTTTTTCCAGCAGATGGATACGTTCACTCGAGTCCATGATCTGGACGCTGAAGTTGTCTTCGTTCATAGCCACGCCGCTGATTTCCTTGCCATCGGCGGTGACCACTGTGATCGATTCATATTCCTGCGGAAATTCTTTAGTGGCTTCCGTCAATCCCCAGGCCAGATGGTGGCTGGGGTGGCGCACCGAATCGATGATTGACTCGCGAGTTCGCGATCCTCCGGCGGAAGTTAGATCGGGACCTAAGCGCCCGCCTTTGCCTTCGACCATGTGGCAGAGCGAGCAGTTGGCGTCCCCGTAAAACAGTTCTTTGCCATGCGCGGCATCGCCCAGCGGATTGGCTGGGGCTTTCACTTCCACGCTGCGAATGTAGGCGATGAGCTGCCAAATCTCGTCATCGGTCATACCCACGCCCTGACCATTGGTGCCGTTGGCGGGCATGGCGGTTCCGGCGATGCCATTGCTGATGACCTGAAACATCTCTGCGTCGGAGTGGGCATGCTTTTTCTGAGCGCGGGTCAGGTCAGGGCCGCGTCCGCCGCCGTGCGCTCCCAGGCCGTGGCAGAGAGCGCAATTGATGCGGAATTCGTATTCGCCGGCTTTGGCTGCTTTAGGATCGTTGGCGAGGGGGTTGCGGTCGTCGGCGTGGGTAACACTCGACACGAGGCACAACAATAAAAGTGAGGACGCGAAAGATCTTGCTGAGAAAGAATTCCTCACCGCGGTTCCTCCAAAACGAAAATGGGGCCAGCGCAGGCCAGCCAACGCGAAATTAACGGATAGTATCATCGGCGCTACTCAGCCAGCGCTGTGGATATCACGGCGGGATACTGCTGAGGGATATTAGGAAGGAGGATTACCCCGCTTTGTCCATTTTTACTGTTGCGCCGGGCCGGGGCTTCGCTTCGGGAGTCCTGATATGCTCGGGGCGGAAGCCTATTCCGATGATTCGCGCGCCAATCTGACGCAAACGGGGAAAGATTTGCAAGAGTTTGAAGGGGAAAGGAACGGTGATTTTTTTCTGCGCGCCCAGGATGCGGCGGATGACGCGATTTTGAATGAAGATTTGTAGACGCTGCGTGGCGCGGGCGGGAAACTCTCTACGGTGTTGTACGGCGCGCAGATCATCGCTCGATACGGTGCCATCTAAGAGTTTGCTGCCCAGAAGATTGGCTGCGGCGACCGCATCCTGAATGGCCAGATTGATGCCTACGCCGCCGACGGGCGACATGGCGTGGGCGGCATCACCAATGCACAGAAGGCCGGGTTTGGACCACTGTTGCAGATGATCGACGACCACCGTGAGCAGGCTGATATCGTCCCAACTCTTCAGCTCGTCGAGTCGATCACGCAGGAACGGCGCCAGGCTGGCCAGTTCGTCGCGGAAGCGGGGCAGGCCGCGCTGCTTGATTTCATCGATGGCGCCTTTAGGGATGAGAAAAGCGCATTGCCAATATTCGCCGCGCTCGATCATGACCAGCATTCTGCCGGCTTCGATGCGACCGAGGGTGCGTGCGGGATCGTCGGGGTGACGACTGATGCGCATCCAAAGAACGTCCATGGGCGCTCCGAGATTGATGACCCGGAGACCGGCGCACTGGCGCACGATGGAGTGGCGGCCGTCCGCGCCGATGACTAAAGTGGCGCGGATCTGNACAGGGCCGGTTGGCGTGCGAGCGATCACTCCGATGACGCGGCCGTTTTCGGAGATGAGGTCGATGGCTTCCGTTTGCCTCATCAGATGAAAGCCGGGGAATCGGCCGGCCTGCTCTGCGATGAAATCGAGGAAATCCCACTGTGGCATGAAGGCTATGAATTTGCACTGCGTGGGCAGATGGGAGAAATCGGCAAGGGTTATCCTCTCGTCGCCGATTTGTCCGGCGAGTTCGCGGGTTTCCTGGTGGGGACGCTGTAGAAATTCGCGCAGGATTCCCAGTTCGTGCATCAGTTCGAGCGTCGAGGGATGGATCGTGTCTCCGCGAAAGTCACGCAGGAAATCCTTGTGCTTCTCCAGCACGGCCACGTCAACGCCCATGCGCGCCAGCAGATATCCCAGCATCATTCCGGCGGGACCGCCGCCAACGATGCAACATTGGGTTTGAATGGCTTCGCTCACATAGTTTCTCGACGCGCGGAACGTCAGCTATGGGCAGTAGGGTGCCGCGGGCAGCCAAAATGTTTCCTTCGGTTGTCGGTCGTTCCTCCGCCGTACATGTCCAGCGGGCATCTGGGACCTAAAGTTTCGCGCCCCTACACTGTAATCCTCCCCTCGATTGCCGATCTAACAGGCAATTAACTGGCTGAAATTTCAGCCTTTCCAGCGGAAGGCCTGGGGTTGAGGCAGGCCCAGATGGGCCAGCACACGATAAGCAAATTCGCGCGCCAGTTCATCTAATGAGGCAGGCCGGTAGTAGTAGGCGGGGATTAGAGGAAAGATCGTGGCTCCCGCATCGGCGGCGCGGTAGAGGTTGCGGATGTGGATTTTGTTGAGCGGCGTTTCGCGCACGCACAGCACCAACGNGCGCTGCTCTTTGAGGCAGACATCGGCGGCGCGCTCGATCAGGTGCGAAGCGATGCCGTTGGCGATGNGGGCCAGGGTACCCATGCTGCACGGAATTATGACCATGGCGTCGGCGGGATAAGAACCGCTGGCCACGTTGGCGCCGATATCGGCGTTGGATTGCTCTTTGAACTTCCGGCTAGCGAATTTGGATTTATCAGAACCGGTTAACGCCTTGCTGCCGAGAATTTGCGAGAGCAGGTTGGCACGGCCGGAGATTTGAAGTTCTTCGGCCATCACGCGCAGGGCGGAATCGGAAGCGATGAAGTTGACGGTTTGAATTCGTGCGTCGGCGGCTGCGGCGAGGAGCAGTTCGCGCAAAAAAATAGAGCCGCTGGCTCCGGTGGTCGCGATGGTCAGATTTTTAGGCGGCGAGTTGGGCACTGCGGCTCCGACTGGGGATGTAAATGGCGACGACGTTCGAGCATAGGGAGCGCGTACGGTGGAAGTCAAGGTGAACAGACAGGCAGAGAGTTTCGTGGAGGACGGAGAGAGCCTTCGAGCTTTGCTCGAACTGGACAGCCGAGGGCGGCTGTCCCTACATCTGCATTGCAGATGAGAGCTAACTAGGACCTATGGCTACGACCGCGAATCTACGATCCCGACGCAGCGCCGCGCAACTGCACGCGTTGGCCGGAGTAGAGCGCGAAATTCGCGCGCAGGATCCCTCCAGCCGCAGAAAATATCTGCGCGAATTCAGCGAGGCTTTCCGCACCTACGATTCGCTGCTCGATCCGCAGCAACTGCGGGATGCGCTAGCTTCGGCGGACATCATCCTGGTGGGCGATTATCATGCGTTACCGGCTTGCCAGCGCTATGCGGCATCAGTCATCGAGCAACTGGCGCTCATGGGACGTCCGGTAGTTTTGGGAGTGGAGACGATTTTTGCCCGTGACCAGCACATCCTTGACGAATGGTGGCGGCGCGAAATCGACGAGAATGAGCTGCGCGAACGCATTCGCTTCGATCTGGATTGGGGCTACGATTGGGCGCCGTTCCATGAATTGCTGGTTGCCGCGCGCGATCATGGGGAAGCGGTATACGGGCTGGATTGCCTTCCGCGCGAAGATTTGCGAAAGATTGGTGCGCGCGACCGCCACGCGGCCGCGAAGCTGGCGGAAATCCGCGACGCTCATCCCAATGCCGCAATCGTCGTGCTGTTTGGAGAATCCCATCTCGCTCCGGGACATCTTCCGCAGGCGGCGCGACAGGAAGTTCCCGGTGCGAACCTGCTGACTGTTCTGCAAAATGTGGATCCGCTTTACTGGCGCGCCGCGGGAGAACGCCGCGACAAGGTCGAAGCGGTGCGAGTCAGCGACGATGTGTTGTGCGTGTTCAATGCCACGCCGCTGGAGAAGTATGAAAGCTATCGCCTGTTCCTGGATCGCTGGGGGCATTTCGATGGCAACCCGGATTTCGCGCCGACTTTTTATAACCTAATCAATAGCCTGGCCGCGTTTCTCGAGATGAACCGCTATTCGCCGCATAACGGCACGCAACCTCGCTATCTGGTGGATTTACTGCCGGAAGTGCATAGCTACTCTTCCGACGCGATTTTTCACCGCCTGCTCTCGCGGCAGGGGCCGGCTCAGGAAGAATGCGAATCGCTGTTGCAGCAGGTGGAAGAACGCGGCAGCGCATACCTGCCGCAGATCAATGCCTTCTATGTGCGCGAATTTCAGATGGCCAGCGCCGCGGAAGACGCTACGCGCTTTCTACATCAAGCATGCCAGGGCCTGCCGCAACGCGTGAATGGCCGCGCTGGCAGCGGCAATAGTAACGTTACGCGTGGCAATGCCGCAATTGATCGCTTTTACGCACGGATGATTGAACAAGCCGTGGCACTTTTCGGGTCACGGGTGCTGTGCCCGTCAAGAGCTGCCGAGCACGCAGGAGAAGAATTCATTTTGTCCCGCGCGGCGTGCGAGAGAGCGGCGACGGCGGCAAATCGTGGCGACGGCGGCAAATTCGAATCTTCCGCCAGAGAGTGGGGCAATCGCATTGGCAACCAGATCTATTCGGCGTATCTTTCGGGCCGGGTGAAGAAGAGCGGGTTGCGCCGACTTTTCCTGGCACATCTGAATGAGCCGGGAACCGCGCGCAAGGTTTGCATCGCCGTAATGGCCAAGGGACGCTGCGCCGCACGCAAGGCACAGCCGTAGGGGTGCTTTTCGGCCCGCATCATCATCTCCCGCCTATTGTCATCTTCAGGTTCCGGCCCGGGGCCTGCTGTTTTCCGGCCATGTTACTGTCGTGCCACGCACGTTGGAGCCATTCCCCGTGGCCCTTGCCCGTCGCATACTCATATCACAGGAGAATGCCGTGGTACGAGTCTGGCGCGAATTGTGGTCGGAGGAACGAGGGCAGGACGTCGCGGAGTATGCGGTCATGCTTGCAGTGATCCTGGTGATCGCGGTGGGTACGATGCAACTCATCGGCGTCAACGCCAGTAACGTTTTCTCGCAGATTGGCAGCGCGATTCCCTAAGGGCAAAAGGCGGGACCAGTTTCCGGATGTGGTTGTCTATGTTGTGACTTGATTCACGGACACCAATCCGTAGCCAAGCTTGGTCATCAGTTCGCCCCATGCCGACTCAATTCGGTGCACACAGGTTGCGGGCAGGGAAGTCCGCCAACCGCCAGCTTTGGCTGCGCGAATGAAGGGGATGTCCTGGCGGCGGCCCCGCGTCGCGACCCACTGCTCCGATTCCAGTTTCTCCAGCTCTCGCATGCGGTCCGCGGAGCTCAGTTCCACCGCTTTGTGCAACCGCGCCTCGTCGGCTTTGATCCCGAGAAACAAAGCGATGCGCACTAATTGCGCAACCGTGTCCTGCATCATATCTTCGTAGCGCAACAACAGAAAATTTTCCCGATTCCCGCGAGTGAACAGCCAACTGGAAACGTTCTCCGACCACGTGCCCCAACTGGAGGAGATCAGGCGGCCGACAACGAAGTCTTCCACGTAGCGCTCCAGCGGATGATTGTCCTCAATCTGCCGGTATTTGCGCTGAAAGTCGTAATACGAGAGGGCAACATTGCGGGGATCGCGAACGATGTAAATGATCTTGGGATAGCGGTGGTCGAAATATTCGTGCGTCTTAATGATGCGCGGCCGCGGCGTACGCTTCAAAGTACGGTTAGATTGCGAAGCGGTGTCGGGAATCAACTGCTCGATGTTGGCGAAGCTGACATTCTTATCGGGATGAATAAGATTGGCAATCAGGAAGCGGGTCCACGTATTGCCGGAGCGCGGGTAGGAAACGACGAAAGTGTCGTCGGGATAGACGGCGAAGTTGCGCTCCGCCTTGTCGGTGCCCAACAAATAGCTGGTCACAACTTTCAGTCCGTGGATCATCGAAACAAATCGCCCTTTAAGTAGTGTCTTCACCGCTTACGCATTCTTCATATCTACATCGATCAAACAAGAAGTGGAAAATCACATGGCCACGGATGGCGGCATTGCGCCTGGTTCGGTGCCGAACTGCGGGTTCGGGGCACTGCCCAGAGTGAAGACGATGGTCGCGCCGTCTACGATGTCGGCGTGACGGAACCATAGTTTGTCGTGGGGCTTGCCGTTGAATTTCATCGATTGAATGAAGTGATCGCCCGGAGAATTCCGTTTCGCCTCGATGACCAGGGTCTTGCCGTTTTTGAGTTTAACTTCGGCGCGGTCGAACAGGGGCGTTCCAAAAACGTAATTGCCGCTGACCGGGTCCACAGCGTAGAAACCAAGAGAACTGATCACGTACCACGCCGACATTTGCCCGCAATCTTCGTTTCCGGCAAGCCCGTCCGGTTGATCGTCATATTCCAGATCAAGCAGCCTGCGGACGCGATCCTGCGTTTTGTGCGGAGCGCCCGCGTAGTTGTACAGATAGGCCATGTGATGACAGGGTTCGTTGCCGTGTGCATACTGGCCGACCATGCCGGCGATATCGGGCGGCGCGTCCGGAGGCAGAACTGAACTCGTGGTGAAGAGTGCATCCAGTTTTTCGATAAATGTCTGAGGACCGCCGAAAAGTTTGATCAATCCGGCGGGATCGTGCTGCACGGTAAAAGTCGTCTCCCAGGGATCCGATTCCGTGTAGTCGCGCCACTTCTTGGAATATCCCATCTCAGTCGAATTGAAGGGCTCCGACCATTCGCCGTTTTCGAATTTCGGCCGCATGAAGCCGCTGGCCGCGTCGAACAGATTCCGGTAGTTTCTGCAACGTTCGGTCAGGAGTTTCGCGTCGTCCGCTTCGCCCACCGCTTGCGCAATATGGGCGACGGCCCAGTCGTCGTAGGCGTACTCCATTGTCTTGCTGACGGACTCTTCTTCTTTGTCACAGGGAATGAAGCCCAGCTTGCGATAGTAGCCGAGGCCCCGGTAGTCGTCGGCTAGGGCGCGCCTTTTGAGTGCGGGATACGCTTTGCTGAAGTCGATCCCATTGAAGCCCTTGACGTACGATTCCGCAATCACCGAACTCGCGTGATAGCCGGTCATGCAAAAAGTTTCCTTGGCCTGCAAAGGCCAGATGGGCACGCCGTCGGGACTTTCCTGTCCCATGCGAATCAGGCAGTTGACGAAGTCCGGCACACGATCGCCGAGGAACAGCGTGTACATGGGATGCGCGGCGCGAAACGTATCCCACAAGGAAAAGGTGCTGTAGTTGTGCAGGCCGGGAGGAAGTTGATGGTTCTTTCCGTCCATGCCGCGATACTGGCCATCGACGTCGTCAAACAAAGTAGGCGCGACCAGCATGTGATAAAGGCCGGTGTAGAAAATCTTTTTGTGTCTCGCGTTCGCGGTTTTGATTTTGATCCGCGATAAGTTCTTGCTCCAGGCAGCGTGAGCGTCGCGGCGCACTTTCTCGAAATCCCAGCCCGGAATTTCGGCCTTCACATTCTTCAACGCGCCTTCCGCGCTCACTCCGGAGATGCCAGTTTTGACCAGGATCACTTCGCCTTCGGTTGTTTCAAAATGCATCAGACACTTCAGCGATGTCCCTTTCGCCTCGCGCACGCTCGCATCTAGGCGTTTTTCATCGGAGACGATTTCCGAGGATGCAAAGGGTTTGGAAAACTGCATGGCGAAATAAATCTCGCGGCCGGGAGCCCAACCTTTTACACTGCGCCCGCCGGTGATGGTGTCTTTTCCTGCGATGTTGAGATTCGCCCACAAAACCGGCGCATTGCCGAAAGCATGAACCAGATCGAGAATGAAGTGGCTGCTGTCGCTCTCGGGAAATGTGTAGCGATGGATGCCCACGCGTTCGGTGGCGCTCAGTTCCGCATGAATGTCGTAATCGCGGAGCCGNACCGAGTAGTAACCGGGTTCAGCTTTTTCTTCTTCATGACTGAAGCGCGACCGGTAGCCTTCCCCCGGATTCTGCCGTAAGCCGGGCATCGTTTTCGCCGGACCGGTGCCTGGCATAAGCAGAAAATCCAGCATGTCGGATGCGCCCGTGCCGCTCAGATGAGTGTGGCTGAAACCCATGATCGAACTATCGGAGTAGTGATAGCCCGAGCACCAGTCCCAGCCGTCGTTGTAAGTATCCGGACTGAGTTGCACCATGCCAAATGGGACGGTGGCGCCGGGATAAGTGTGGCCATGGCCGCCGGTGCCAATCGCGATCTTCACATGCTGCGTGAGATCCTCAGAAGAGGAGGATGCTTCAGCCGACGCCGAAGGCTCCGGAGGCTGAACCGCGGCGAACACAGGCGAACGGAAGAGGCGCGAGACGGGCACGGCTGACAGGGCTGCCATGAAATTGCGTCGGGATATCATCGTTTTCCTTTTTCAGGATACAAGTTCAGGCGTGCATCCGCTCCCAAGGCTAACGGAATATCCCATCAGACACAATTTCAGGAATCGACGTCGTTGACTGTCAAAACAGAATCAGAATCTGGTGAGGACAAGGCAATCGCCGTGACGAACTCGACGACTACCTTGTCCTCATTCCGCGAATGTGGCTTGAGATAACGCTCGCCATCGCGAAGTGACCACGATCGCGGCGCCTCTATTGAGCCGTATACCAGCGAACGTAGTCGACTAACATCGGCTGCGGATTGGTCAGGCCGCTGGTCGATCCGCCCAGGGTGCCACCGATCGCCACGTTCAAGATCGTGAAAATATTCTGATTGAATGGCCAGGTATCTCCCGAGGGCAGGCTGCTGGGTGTAACCGTGAAGAACGGAGACGATGCATTGTCCACAAAGAACTGCATCTCGTTCGCGGTCCAGACTATCCCGTAGGTGTGGAAGGCAGTGTCCGCTGCTTCTCCGCTGGGGAAGGTGTAGCGTTCGCCGATTCCGTCACCTCCGGTCTTAGCAGTGTGAATTGTGGAATTGTTGCCTGCCGGGCCAGCGCCACCATCCACTTGCGGAGACCAGTTCTCCATGATGTCCGCTTCTCCGCAAGTGGGCCACGGAACCGTGGTGATGTTGCTGCCCAAGGTCCAGAAGGCGGGCCACAGGCCTTGGTTTGTGGTATTGGGGAGTTGGATACTGGCCACGAGAATGCCATACGTGAAGTTTTGCTTCCCTTCCGTCTGCATGCGGCCCGATAGCCACGTGCCACCTACATTTCTAGGCTGGATCACGAGGTGCCCGCTGCCATCGATATAGACAGGAGCGGTGGAAGTGCTGAAGGTTGTGGGGCACTGGGACGGATTGCCGGAATATCCCGGAGGCCCGCAGTATACTTCGACTTCTCCGTTGCCCCAGCCGCCGTTATTTCCGAGGTCAAAATTCCACACGGTGGTATCTGGAGAACCCGCGGCGCCGTTAAATTCCTGGCACCATTGCGGCGTGTATGTGGTTGACCCGACAGTTATGTTGGAAACGCCGCTGCAAGAGCCGGTTCCACCACCGCCGCCGGACGAAACCGTGAAGTAGTTGATGTTCCAGCCAGCGGCGTCTTGGTCGAGGGTCAACGTCTGCACGCCCGCCGGGAGTGTTACATCAGCCGTGACGTTGGTCCACGTTTGATAGCCGCCAGTGGCGGGAACGGCCACAGTCCCGCTGAGATCCGCACCCGCGGAATTCGCTAGATGGAACGCATCGCCGACCGCGCTGGGAGCGGCTACGCGGAAGGTGACTGTGTAAGTCCCGGCTGTGGCCACGTTGACGGTGTAGCGGAACCACTGCCCACTGGCTGTCCAGCCGAGGTCATAGCCACCTCCGGTATCAGTGGTTACTTCGAGATCGACGCCGTCTGAGCGGTAACTGTTCGCGCTCCCATTGGTGGAACTCACGTCATAGCCAACACCCTGGCCGCCGGTGTCGTAATTCTCAGCCTGCACTGTGCCGGGGATCGCAGCCGGAGTTCCGCCATATGCGCCTTCGCCCGAAGAACCAGACGTGAAAGTTACGTAATTGATGTTCCATCCGGCGTTGTCCTGGTTGATGGTCAAAGTCTGCTGGCCTGCCGACAGGGTGACTGTGGCCGTCACATTTTCCCAGGTTTGCCATGCGCCGGTCGCAGGCACGTTGACGGAGCCGCTCAGGTTGGTTCCCGAAGAATTAGAAATGTGGAATCCGTCGGTCACTGCGTCGAGCGCGGCCACACGGAAAGTAACTGTGTAAGTTGCCGCTGTGGCAACGTTGACGGTGTACTTAAACCACTGGCCGTTGGAAGTCCACCCAAGGTTATAGCCGCCCCCGGTGTCGCTGGTCACTTCCAGATCGACCCCGTCGGAGCGGTAACTGTTCGCTGTCCCATTGATCGAAGTAACGTTGTATGCAACGCCCTGACCGCCCAGATCGTAGTTTTCGGCTTGCACCGTACCGGGAATTGCCGCGGCAGTTCCGCCGTAAGGCCCTTCCGTCGTTCCAAAGCTGGTGTAGTTAAGGTTCCAGCCGGCGTTATCCTGATCAATCGTCAATGTCTGCGTACCCGCCGACAGCGTGATGGAAGCTGTAACATTCGTCCAGGTTTGCCAACCGCCGGTCGCGGGAACGTTGACCGAGCCGGTAAGGTTAGTCCCCGATGAATTGGAAATATGCAATGCGTCCGTTACAGCGTTGAGAGCGGCGACGCGGAAAGTGACCATATAAGTGCCTGCGGTTGCCACGTTGACGGTGTAACGGAACCACTGTCCACCGGCCGTCCAACCCAGATCGTAGCCGCCTCCCGTATCGGTCGTACCTTCCAAGTCGATGCCATCGGAGCGGTAGCTATTCCCACTCCCGTTGACCGAAGTGACGTTATAGGCGACGCCTTGGCCGCCTGTGTCGTAGTTTTCGGCCTGAACCGTGCCGGGGAGGGGGGCTGGGGTGCCGCCGTAAGGCCCTTCGGCTGCCAGAACGAAATTCGTCAGGCAAAACAACAGAGCTGTGCATAGTGTGGGGGAGAACAAGCAGGCTTTTCGCATCGGTATCCTCAATTCTTTAATTCTTTGAACATCTCGTAATTGGCGTTATGTATGCCTTTATGAAAAAGCGTTCGACCACGGTAGAAGGTATCGATCATCGCCGCAGGCGGTATGAGCTATCCCGGCTTTCATGTCATAGACTGAAGCTTAAGACCATAGGGTCAAATACCGATCCGTGGAACTTATTAATCCTTATAAGACTCCCTGCGATTTCACCGCCACCAGAGAATCCTTCGCAAACATTTGACGATGCCGGTAGACACTAATCCAATGGAGCTATAGGCGAAACGTTATCCACGTTACATTCCGGTTTTCGGAACAGTTACATGGAAAAGTTACATTGATCTTTGAGCGGGTATATATTCGGTCGTAGATCAGGCCAAGACGCCTGAGGCTTGGAATTGTGGATAACTCGACAAATTAAAACTCGAATCGAGGTCGAGGCCAAATGAACCGCCAATAACATGGCGGTGGAGATCTTGCGGCATGACAACTTGGGGAGCAATTCCTCATCCGGACCAAGTCGATCCGGGGCGTAGAAGAAAGGAGCGGGCGGCGTTAGAGGCGGTACTGACCTCTGGCACTTTTATAGGCAGGGTGCGGTTAGCCAACCTGCTCCAATATATTTGCAAAAAATATTTCGAGGGCACCACCGATGCCATCAAGGAATATTCCATCGCGACGGATGTCTTCGGCCGATCCCCATCATTCGATCAGGCCACGGACTCCATCGTCCGAGTTGAGGTTTTTCGCCTGCGAAAGAAGCTGCGCGAATTCTATGAAGGCGAAGGCGTGGATCAGCCCATAGAGATTGTCGTCGCAACCGGGCATTATCGTCCTGAGTTCGTTGATCGCGCTTCGCGAGCGCCGTTGCAGGGTCCGCCGCGCAATTCGATGCTGGTTGCGACGTCTGCGAATCCAGAACGAGGGCTCGTGAGCAGCGATCCTTCTCTGACGGCAGAAAAAGAAAAAGCCCGGCCGACAAATCGCATCCATCTGCAAGATCGTCCACCAGGTTTGCTGCGCAAGCGCCTATCGAGCCGACGAGAAGTTCTAGTCGTCGGCACGATTTTAGCTACTGTTGTCGGCGCTTCGACACTGTTGTGGATTAATCGCCATCGGCGCATGAGCGCTAGCGACGCGATGCGCGCATCCTCATCTTCCGTCGCTGTTTTAGCTATGGGGCCGGAAGTTCGCATTCGATGCGGATACTCGCGACCAATCTTTAAGGATGCGGAAGGAAATGTATGGGCTGGGGATCGGTACTACACCGGGGGCTTCGTCACGGAACTGCCCAACCAACATATTGCGCGAACCCGAAACCCGGAGTTATATCTTACGGCGAGGACGGGAGTCTTCGCCTACAAGATACCGCTCGCTCCAGGCACTTATGAAGTGCGGCTCCATTTCGCTGAGACCACTTACAGTCCAGCCAGTTCGCTCGGCGGCGGAGAGAACAGCCGCGTATTCGATGTTCAACTTAATGGAAGGCCGCTTCTAAGGCAATTCGACATTGTTTCGGATGCGGGAGCAAATACCGCCGATGTGCGCGTATTCCGGGATATAACCCCCAACAAGGACGGCTACCTTCACCTTGACTTTGCCGGTTCACTGGGTCTGCCGCTTATCAACGCGATTGAGATCGTGCCCGGCTTGCCCCATCGTCTGCGGCCAATTCGCATGGTGGCTCAGAACAGTTTCTTCGTGGATGCGGCAGGCAATCTGTGGATGCCCGATACTTACTTCAGCAGCGGCCAGCTTGCGTCAGATAAGGTTGCGATTGCCGGTACTCCGGAGCCGGGCTTATATGCCGGTGAACGGTACGGTAACTTCAACTACGCGCTTCCGGTAGATAACGGAACCTACAAGCTGACTCTCTACTTTTCCGAGAAATACTGGGGATCGGATATTTCGAAGAGAGCTGGAGTGGGCAGCCGCGTCTTCGATGTCTTTTGCAATGGCGTGGCTCTGATGCGCAACTTGGATATTGTGGAAGCGGCAGGTTCCGGACGCGCGTTGGTCAAGAGCTATCACGGCCTTCGCCCCAATGCGCAAGGCAAGCTAATTGTCTCCCTCGTTCCCGACGTCAACTACGCCAGCGTGGACGCCCTCGAAGTGGAACAGGAATCGCCTTGAGCATCCCTTTGGGACTCAACCTACTGCAACCCTGCTGGGTAACAACTATCCGCAATCCCGAAAAATCGGGCCGCNGCAAAGCCGCTCGGTCGAGGCATATGGCTGACGGCCAAGCCGACGAAGACCCGAAAAGGGGCAACGATCATTCACGTGGAAGCACCTGGCACTGAGGAACACACGGGTTGGAATATGTTGATTAGACTGTTGTTCGCGAGATACCGACGAGCTTCCAGTTGTCTCCTTCGTGACGGAAGTAGATAGTGACCGATCTCTTGCCGGCATTCTCGAGAGCGATTCGGCAACCAATATACGATCCCGCGGCGAGAGACTTGAACGTGTTTGGCATCGCAGGGCTTTCCGATGATGCAGGAGTGTCTTCTTTTTGTTGTGCTTCGTTGTGCCAGACGAACCAGCTAAGCTGATAGTGGCTTGGCGACGAAAAGCCATACTGGACTGCCAGATCGTCGAATGCCAGATGATCATCAACAATTCGAAATCCTTCCAGCGGAAGCACCTGACCGAACCAGGCGCGGCCAATCGCATCGCGCCTGGATTCGAGGACCTTGGTCATATAGTCCACAACCTTCGGATCCCGAAATTGCCCCTCTTCGACGATGGCGCGGATTTGTTCGTCGCGGAATGCCATCACGCGCTTGGCTCCCCAATAAGCATCGAGCGGAGTCATTTGCACAAAGGCTGGATTGGGATAGTTCGCTTTCCAAGTGAGCGGATCGAAAGCGGAAGCGGTGAAATTGCCGACGGCCGGCATTTCTTTCGGATAATGGACTGTCTCCCAGTCGGGAGCGGCCAACCCAAGGGTGGGCATTCTGCTCCATGCTATAGGAAGAGCAATGTATTCATGCCCGTGGCGCGGATCTTTGGCAATATCGCTGTCGCTGCCAAATGAGTCGCCAAAATCCAGCAGGTGATGCACGAATCTGGCGTTCTCACCTGCGCCCTCCAACGTGTCCAGACTGTTCTCGCCTTTGGCATCCGTATGGTTCAACCACGCAAACAGGACTGCGAGGCCCCGCAGATCGCGGCGCTGTTGGTGCAGTACCAGATCGTTCGGATCGTCCGAGCGAACACCTGCGTAGCGGAACGGTCCCACAATCTTCGGGGGGAGAGAGAGACTAGCCATGAGCCGAAGACGGCCGTCTGGTTCCCGGGGGACTTTATCGAAAATCTGTCGCAGCTTGGTTGCTGTAAGCCGATGGTCTTTTCCGTAGGTCGATTTCACCGTCGCCTTTTCGGAAAGGCGAAACTCTTCGGGGCGGCCCTCCAGAATGTAGTTCTCGGGCACGTTGTATCCCGCGGCATAAAGAAACAGGGCGCCCGCCACATCCGCTGCGGTGGCCATTTCAAGGTTCGATGGTGGATCTGCTTTCACGAAATAAAGCAGACCACGGGCGTCGCGAATACGGAAACCGGTGCTCACGCCTTCGGTCTTGGCCGCAACCACTGTGTACGGGGACTGGGGCGCTCCATGCGACCTCCCGCCTTTTTTTAGCGCCTCGATGCTGAGACTGCTGAGGTCACGGTTGGTAAACCAACTCGAATCCGGTACCTCGCCCAATGTGTTGATGCCCAATGAGTCAGTTGCCCCATGACTTTTGTAGCGGAATGAATTATGAGCGAAGTCATAAAGAGCGTTGATGTCTTGAACGTCGGTCTTGGGCACCGCCGCCACTTCGGGAGTGCGCGTTAGAGGATCGTCCGGCAGGAACCGCTGCGCGGAGCACGCCGTTACGCCCGCAAATGCAAAAACTAGAAGGTGCGGTAGAGCTTGCCGAAAATGTCGTTGAATACGAACCATACATGGACCCCTTCTGGTGAAAAGCCGACGTCGAACCGCATGATGCTGGCTTGTTTGTTTTTGAAGCGAAGGCCGAAGCCGCCATCCCCACGAAGATCGCGGATGCCGATGAGACCCGGCCGTTGATAGACGTTTCCCCCTTCGCCAAAGACTGCCATCTCGATCATCTGCGAGATCGACCAGCGATATTCCCCGCTGGCAACCGATACGCCGTTTCCATAAAAGCGATAGCGGTCGTATCCGCGAAGATCGTCTGGTCCGCCCAGAGTCGGCTGTAGATAGAACGGCACAATCTGATTATCTTCGGCGAAAGCAGTTTCATTGCGAACCCGGAAGACCAGAGTTCGCATGCCATTGGTGAGGGGAAGGTAGTATGCCGCCTGCGTTGCCAGGAGATGAAAATTCGCCTGATTAGCACTCTGATCGAAGAACTGAGAATCGTCAGCTTCGATCTGGAGGCCTTCAGGATTGCTGAAGCCTAGGTGGCTGAAATTGAGTTGGACCGTCGTGGTGCCGGTGACGAAGTTCGATTGTTGGGTGAGGCCAGGCGTGTCGGCCCCGGTGAACAGCGCTTGAGTCGTCGGAGTGCCGCTAAGATCGCCCGGTCCAACATGCACCAGCAATCCGCCCACCGTGTAGCCCACGGTCAATTTCTGATCGCACAAGTGGCTCAGTAGGGAAAGGTGCGCGGTTGTAAACTCCCGGTCGAAATCCGTCTTGTTGCTCTTGCTGGAATCCGCCCCCTCGCCGAAGTACCACACTGACGCGGAATTCTGGTACCCGCCATCGGCGCGCAGTTCCAGGTGACCGTTCGCCAAATCGTGGAAGTCAAGAGAGGCTGCTCCTCCATACCATTTACGAGTGGATCCGGCGACGTATAGGTTCGTGGTTAGATGGTCTGCAAACAGGCCCTGGCGTGTGTATTGTGGACCCAGAGAGAATCCGCCTCCCGTGGGTATCCCGCCAAATTTGAGGGCCGGCCCGTTTGTGTTAAAAATCGGCCCGAGTATATCTTTCTCGTAGTGATCAAATTTCCGCTCACCGCGAGGCGGTTTCTGTGGCGTCAAATGCTTCGCTTTTTCTTGTTCCGCATCGGCGATCGCCTGGGCCCGCGAGGTAGTGGCATTGGCAACTCCCGCGTCTTGCGCGCGTGCGCTAAGCGAAACCGCAACACTGCTTGCGACGAGAAGAATGGCGAATTGTCTGTCAAGTCGAATTCTCACGGACATCTCTCCTAACGGATCAAACTATTCCGGCGCTCTCGTGCGCCATCCCTGCGTATTTCGTCGTGGCAGCCAGATCCGGATCTGATTTCGCGCGGACAGTGCGAATACTTCGCCCGAGGCTCCGGCAGATCCACCAAAAAAAAAGCGAGCACAATGCCAACAGGAATAGACCAAGCTTCACCGGAAGCTGCGGATTTATAAACAAAAGAAAAGCCAGAATGCCAGAGGCGCAAAGATCTCCCAACCGTTCCCCGATGACATCGATCAAAGGCCGCACGGTCGCTCGCTCCTGGTCGGGAAAACAGGCGTAAGCCATCTCTGAACCGAAGCGGAAAAGTGAATTCCGCAGCGCATACTCCCCGCTANGCAAGCACGTGAATAGCCAGAATCCGGGTGCGAATGCGAGCAAGCAACTGGCGATGCCGACAATCGCGGGGTGCAAGTGAACAAATGCCAGGACCAATTTCTTTTGGAAAAGACGGCTCACCGCAAGCTGGGAAACGAAGGCGCAAATGTTGAGCAGGCTTTGGAAAAGACCAAGAAAATGCAATCGATCGGACTGGTAAACATAGTGCTCGGCAACTCGTATGCGGAACATCAGATCCAGCAGCGTAGAGGTCATCGCTGCTACTACAACAAGCAACGCGAACTTTCTTAACAATTTGTTGGGCAGATAGGCTTGATTCTGGATATCTTGAAAGGAAAAGCCGTGCCTGGATACGCAGTCTTCGTTGTTATGGAACAGGAGCGCCACCACCGGAATCAAATTCATCGTCGCCAGCATCAGATTTGCGCTCCGGAAGCTGGTAGCGGCCCGCAAATGAGTTAGGCCAACGCCAGCCAGAATGCTTGTGGCTGTGCCGAAGAGCATCACAGACGGGATCAGACGACTCCGGTCGGCATGACAACTGCTTGCCCAATCGCCGATAAGTATCCAGATCATTGAGAGGCCGATCAGCGTCGATGCAGACACTTCGATGAAAAAAAGGCTGTACAACCAGGGAAACCGGCTGGAGGCGAGCGCAAACAGCATCTCGATCACGACATTGATGCCATATATTGCGCGAGCGATGCGCGCCCGCCGCCTCGACCGAAGAAGGTTCGAGACCGTGAGGCTTACGATGATGGAGACGAAAGTGCTCCACAATGTGAGGTAAGGGAGCGATTGAATCGAAAGATGGCTCCCTAGAAGGGAGTCACGAAATGCCCGGCCAAAAATGAAGTGTGTCATCAATGACGCGTAGGCGAGCAGGAGCAATGGCAGACCTCGGAATGTCCCCGTTCCCGCGAATTGTTTAAGGGCCCTCATCACTCAAGTCTCGCACGCTTCAGCGCCCGCCATTAGTCCGTTAACCCTCTGTTAGCACTCCTGGGATTTTTTGCAATGCTCCCGGTAGAGAGCGCCAGCCACCAAGGTCCAAAGCACCGTAAAGGCGATCGTGATGATGGCGAACGCGTTAAGAGAGGCGTGCAGTCTAGTTCCCAAAAAAATGATGCCGGCTTGCGTCACATCACCCAGCCTGACGCAAAAGGTCTCAATAGCCGCCTTGGCTTTGTATTTCGCTTCGCGCGAAGTTGGTAGCAGCAGCGCATTACGCACGGTGTTCTGCAACGAATAGTTTGTGCCGTTCTCCGCGATCTTGAGGTCACGAACCACGCTCATGATGGGAAGGACAAGGATTGAGCCAAAGGTCGCGAATGAGAGAGCCGGCAAAATAAATAGAGACTTGCGTACACCGATGTACTTGAAGATCCGCGATACGAGAAAGGCCTGGATGACGAAGGACACAAGATTGGTCCAGGCGTAGTAATTCGCGTAGTACGCTCCTATATAGGCACTCCGTGCGGCCATAAATTGCTTGCCCGCTCCCACAACTTCATTGGCGTGGTTCACCACAAGCTTGCCGAGAATGAAGTCGCCGGAAAGGCTCACGACGTTGAGCAAAATCGTTAGCACGGCAATGAGCCTGAGATAAGGGTCAGATATCAGTAGTTGAAACCCTCCCTCTTTGCCCAGCGTCTCAACATTTTTTTTCTGCTCCCGTTCTCCTTCGCGCTCGGAGATCACATGGCTCGCCCAACGGGAGAGCCCAGCGCAGAGGCAAAGCGCCCCGGCGGCGATAAGCATCACGTTGTAAGGGCCTAATGGCTTAATGATCTTGCCCGCAATCCAGGCTCCGCCCACTGCTCCTATCGAAGCGCCGACACCCAGCATCGGAAAAAGTCTTTTGCCTTGCGCTTCGGTGTACAGGTCAGTGGCAAAAGCCCAGAGTTGTGCCACGGTGAATACGTTAAATATTCCAACCCAGATGAAATACGGCACAGCTTCATGAGTGCCCCGGCTTCCCAGGTAGGCGAATAGCAGGAGATTAGAGGCAAAAAAGAGAGATGTCCACCGAAGGAGTTGATTGCGATTTATTCGCGTGGCGATCCAGCCGTAAACCGGGACTACGCCAAACAGCAAAACCGCCTGGGCGGCCGAGGAGTATGCCTTCACCTCGGCCCCCCCTTGGGCAAGGATCAAAGACTCTCGTACCGTCTTGAGCAGATAGTAGCCGCCAAGGAGCACAGTGAGATCGGCGGTCAGCAATACTGCGCCAAGCCCCTCGCCGGCACGGAGATCCGTGATGATGGAAAGGAGGCGCTCAAGGAGACTCTTACGAACCGGTTCAAACTGCGGGCCGGAACTGCTGGCTACTGAGTCCTGCGACGGCACTAAGGCCCGATTGCTTCCCATGGTCACTCTTTGTTGCGCAGCGATGGCTCTTTACTTCCCACTCCAAGAAGCTTGACATCGGTCTTCCATCTCTTGCCAGACCAAATCCCCTAGCAATTACCCTGTGGTTTTCTACAGGTGCTTTTGTGCCCTGTTGAAAATGTTTGGCAATTGTGACGAGACCGCAGTGAGATCAGCAGTCAGCAACACGGCACTGTTTGACTTGCAAAACTCATGCCATAGGATGTACTTATAGAAGGTTGTTGATAGTAAGTGCAGAAAGTAAGTGCAGAAAGCAATTGCGGAGTGTCAATTGAGTGTCATGACGTTGACAGTGTCTGGCTTTGCGTCAGTTCGCACCGTGCTTTCCGCGACTCCGCCGTAGCCGCCGCGGTGCAAGCCGGCCCGAGTATACCTGACGTTTTTGATTTTGCGAAAACGCATCTAGATCCGAATGTTACGAAATGAAATAATGTCTCAGGCACGCAAGGGTTCAGGCAAGCAAGGGTGATGACTCCGTCACCTGGATCGGCAGGGTGAAATGAAAAGTCGCGCCTCCTCCACGGTTGGCGCTTGCCCACAAATGCCCGCCATGCGATTCAACAATAGAACGGCTGATAGCCAACCCCATGCCGCTGCCCTGCGGCTTGGTGGTAAAAAACGCAGAAAAGATCTGGTCCATCTTCTCCGTTGGCAAGCCCACGCCCGTGTCGCTGACCGAAAACTGGAGCTCACCGTCCCGCAGTTCCGACTTCACCGTAAGTTCTCCGCCGGAGACCATCATGGCCTCAATGGCGTTGAGCATGAGGTTCATGAACACCTGCTGTAGTTGCACGCGGTCTACCATGAGTCTAGGGAGTTCGGCGGAAAAGTCCGTGCGCATGGCAACCGATAACCGACTGGCCTCACCTTTCAGGAGCGTGAGTATTTCGTGGATAATTCCGTTCACTTCGACCAACTCACGTTGTGGAGGTGATTTCCTGTAGAACGAGCGCATGTGGTCGATGATCTCAGCCGCACGATTCCCATACTTNTCGATTCTGGCCGCCGCCGCACGGGCGCGATCAAGATTGGGCGGGTCGTGTGCCAGCCATTCGATGCAACTGTTGGCGCTGGTGATGGCGGCAGCGATGGGCTGCTTGATTTCGTGTGCCAGCGACGCGGCCATTTCCCCCAACGTGCTTACACGATTGATGTGCGCCAGTTCGGCCTCCAGTTGTCGCAACTTCTCACGCTCTTGCTCGGCAGACTTGCGTTCCGTGATGTCGGTCGAACTGCCCACGAACCCCTCCAAATCTCCGGAGTTGGAAAGGACCGGATGGCCAACCGTGTGGATCCACTTCACCATTCCATTCGGTAAAAGGATACGGAATTCCTGATCGTAATCGGTCTTTTCGACGGTCGCTCTCCTGGCAATGTCCTTCCACGTGAGGCGATCCTCCGGGTGGACGCGTTCGACAAATTCTTCCCAAGGCGGCGCTCCATCGGCCGGATCGAAGCCGTAATTGCGGTACCACTCCTCGGAGAGATGCACCATCGCCCGATCCACTGAGCGCCAAGCCCAGCTGCCTGTATGGGTCAGCCTCTGCGCTTCGGCAAGATGACTTTCACTCCGGCGCAGGGAATCCTCAATGCGTTTCCGTTCCGTTACGTCCATGGTTGTGCCGATGATTTCAACGATTTGGCCCGAGGCATCCATCACCGGGTGCGCAATGGTGTGAAGGTGCTTTATCCTCCCGTCCGGAAGAACGATTCGAAGATCAGCCTCCGAGTCAGTCCATCCCGTTTGCGTGAACTCCATTTTCTTTCGCTGATCGAGACTTGCTCGATCGTCGGGGTGGACTCGATCGCGAATGAGAGACCACACGGGCTTTAGTTTCGGGTCGAACTCATAAATGCGAAAGATCTCTTCTGACCAGAAGTGCTCGTCGGTGCGGACGTTAATCGTCCAACTGCCTGTGTGGGTGAGCCTCTGCGCTTCGGCAAGGTGTGCTTGCCGAAGCTCCAGTTCATGGGTCAGCAGTTCTTGCTCGGTGATGTCGATGGCGGTGCCGAGAAACCCCTTAAGCGATTCGCCTTGAACAACGGGAATTCCGACGCAACGAATGTAGCGTAGCTGGCCATCGGGGCGAACAATTCTCTTTTTCACATCGCAGCCACCGTTCTCCGCACACATTTTCCTTATGGTGTCAGCCATGAAGTCGCGGTCTTGGGGGTGAACGGTGGCCAGATACTCCTCAAGTGTGGGGGCCTTCTTCTGCGGGTCCAGGCCATAAATCTTGAATAGCTCCTGAGACCAGTACTCAAAAAAACCAGAGGGATTAAATGCCCAGCTTCCCATTTGGGCAAGGCGCTGCCCTTCGCTGATATAAAACTGGCTTTGTTGAAGTGCCTCTTCGGCGCGCTTGCGGTCAGTAATGTCCTGGACGGTTCCGAACATTCGATAGAGCCGGCCTGACGCGTCCCTTTTCACATCACCCTGAAAATGGGCGATGCGCACTTCGCCGTTTGGCCGAAACACACGACATTCGGCGTCGAAGCGGACTCCACCGCCGAGAGTCTCCGCCATACCTCGCTGCCAATCTTCGGGATGGATCTTTTCCTGACACGCAGCTATGTCCATGGGACGTTCCTGCGGCTGCATTCCAAAGATGCGATAAGTTTCATCCGACCAGTTCACTCGACCCGTCAAGATCTCCCATTCCCAGTGCCCAACATGGGTGATGCGCTGGGCTTCTTCAAGCTTGGCTTTGCTCTCCCGCAAATCGCGCGACAATCCCCCCATAGCTTCTTCCGCACGTCTGCGATCTTCGATGTCGGTCACGACCCCGTACCACTTGACGATGTTTCCAGCCTCATCTCGGAGCGGCACTCCGCGGTCTAAATGCCAGCGATATTGCCCGTCCGAGCGGCGGAAACGCACCTCATTCTCGTGAGGCTTGCCGGTAGCCACCGTTTCCATCCATTTACCTGCATGCCGCTCAAGATCATCAGGATGAATTGCCGCTTGCCACCCTGATCCGGCCGTCTGTTCCGCCGATAACCCCGAGTACTCCACAAAGTGCTTGTTAACGTAACTGTTGGAGCCGTCGGGCAGAGTACTCCACACTGTCGCAGGAATGGTGTCAATCACGTCGCGAAGCTCTTTTTCACTCTTGCGAAGAGCATCCCGCTGGCGCTCTAAATGGCGGAGTCGAAGGCGATAAACTCCAGTAAGAACTGCCAGGAAAAGAAACACACTCAGAGAGCGAAACCATACGGTCTGGTAATAGGCCGGGGCAACGCTCAAAGTGAAGGCAGTTTCTGACCCGTTCCAGAGCCCTTCGCTGTTGCTGGCGACTAACCGGAATCGATAGGAACCGGGCCCGAGGTTCGTGTAAACGGCTTCTCGCGCTGCAACCGGCTGGCTCCAGCTACTGTCGAAACCTTCGAGAAAATATCGAAAGCGAATCCGCCCCGGCGCCGCGAGGCTCAGCCCCGCNTACTCAAACGTGATTCGCCTGGGAGATGGAGGAATTCGAACGGAGGTGGCGAGGTCTAACCTGTTGTTATCGGCGGTGATCGCCTCAAT
>JGI12635J15846_10001186_pt1 | contig 22824 bp, 18 predicted proteins | sample BlaSpr_A8_OM2_M2_FD_15846 | JGI IMG/M metagenome (IMG submission 15846) | reverse complement strand
CCCACGCCGCCGGTCGCGTAGAACACCATTTCCCAGCCGTAATGGGCCGTGAGAAAAGTCAGGACGGGTGTGAACAATGCGAGACCGATGTATTGCGAGCTGATATAGGTCGCCGTCGCCCGCGCGCGTTCGCTTTTGGGAATCCAGTTCGCAACGATCTTGGTATTCGAGAGATAGGAAGGCGCTTCAGCGAGGCCGATCAAGGCCCGGCATACCAACAGGACTGCAAACGAGGCACCGGCCGTCGTGAAAAGATGATGGGAAGAAAAGCCCATCGCGAACGTACAAGTGCTCCAGAAGACGATTGCGCTGCCGTAAAGGACTCTGGATCCGATTCGATCGAGGAGATAGCCGACGGGAATCTGGCTCGCGGCATACGTCCACGTGAACATGGAAAAGAGCAGGCCGAGCTGCGTCGCCGAGAGGCCGAAATCGCCCTGGATCTTGCTGCCAGCAATCGCGAGATTTGCGCGGTCCATGTAATTGATGGCTGTGACTACAAACAGTAGAAACACGATGAAATATCGGGTCTTTGTTGGTTTCATGCTTTTGCTTTCAATACGTCGTTTGGAGGTCCGCGCAGACATGCGTCAGCAGCCACGAGAGCCGGCAATGTGCCGCTGTGCTCAGAGAGGAAATTTGATAACGGCATTCTTCTGCGTGCTGCGATAAATGGCCGTGAACAGTTCCACGGTCTTCCGGCCATCCAGCCCGTCGATCAGGGGTTTTGTATCGCTGGCTACCGCAGTCAGGAAATCGTCTATTTGCCGCTCGTGATAGAAGTACAGGGAGTCCGCGGAATGGAAGTGCTCCGCATCCGCGTTTTTCCACTTGGTGAGCATTTCTTCTTCGCCTTTGATCGTCCAGATATCGTTGTACGGCGGTTCAGTGATGGTCGAAACGCCCGCGATGAACATCGCGCCGCCGTCCGTCTGGACGCCGACCGACGCGCCGTTATCGCCGTGAACGTGGACCTTTCCGTATAGAGCCGGATTCTGCGCATTGCTCACCAGGATGTTGGCGATTGCGCCGCTTTTGAACTTCACGATGGCCGCCGCAGTGTCTTCGACTTCAATGTAGTCGTGGTTGACGTTCTTCCACACCCCGTAGATTTCGTCGATATCGCCCATATACCAGAGTAGTAGATCGAGCTGATGGGGCGCCTGATTCACGAGAACGCCGCCGCCTTCGCCGGCCCATGACCCGCGCCACGGATCGCTTTCGTAGTACTGCCGGTCCCGCCAGCCGAGCATGACGACGTTGCCGATCACGGGGCGGCCGATCTTGCCGGCATCGATGGCCTGCCTGATTCGCATGGCGGACGGATAAAAACGCCGCTGGCAGACGACGCCCACCGTCCGCCGGTGTTCCTCCGCACAGGACAGGATCGCGTCGCAGTCCTCAAGAGACGAAGCGAGGGGCTTTTCGATCAGGACATGGCAGCCATGTTTCAAGGCGGCGATCGCGACCGAAGCGTGCTGGGGATGCGGCGTGCAGATGCAGACAACGTCGACCTGCGCGTCCTCCACCATTGCTTCGACGCTGTCGAATGCACGCACCCCGTATTGGTCGCCGAAGGCGTTCGCTCTATCGAGAGAAGTGCTGCATACGGCGACGAATTCCGATTTCTCGAGATTCGCCAGCGCACGGGCATGGAAATGACCGACCTTTCCGCAGCCGACAATGGCCGTTCTGAGTTTCTTCATGGTGGTTCCCTTTAGACCTAGCGATGCGGCTGGCCGGTCTCTGCGTCAAGGAACATTTTCGAGTTCTGAGGTGAGCCGAAGTCGAACATGTTATTGATTGTGCCGGCCATCGCATCGAATGAGCCTTGCCCAACGCGCGCACCGTCCAGCCAGTTGTCTTCGATAAAGCGCAGAACAGAAGTCTGGTCTGTCAGCGTGTGATCGACATAGTTTGCCTTCGCGTACGGTGAGACGACGAGTAGAGGCAAGCGTGGACCATACCCGCAGCGGCCCTGTACGGGAACACCCGTTAGCCCATTGAGCGCTGTGCCCCGACCGCAAGCATTCGGACCGTTAATCGCATCCTGCGTGCTCGTCGACGCGTTGACAACGTGGGATACATGGTCATACCAACCGTCCGAATCGTCGTAGGCAAGCACAACCGCCGTGTCCTTCCAGTCGTCCTGCTGCTGGAGAAAGTTGATTACCTTCGCCAGGAATGCCTGTTCATCGAGAGGGTCCGAATTGCCGGCGTGCGCATCCTGGTATGCCGGCGCCTTGAGGAAACTGACGGCAGGCAAATGCCCCGCGCGCACCGCCGCGTAGAAATCGTCGATGTCATATTGATGATTCGCGCCGCCATCGCGGCTCGTGCCGATCGTCTCAACGGACGAGGGACGTGCGTGCGTGGGATTAGCGGTGGAAGCGTAGTACTGGAACGGCTGATGGTGGGGCACGTAGTCGGCCTTGTAGCCCTGCACCACCGGCGAAGACGAGCTACGTGCGCAGCCCGTCGTACCGTTCGCATTCGTTGTGCTCAGGTCAAAGCCACCTTCAAACCATCCCCAAGAGATATTCCTGGCGTTCAGCATGTCGCCGACATTCTTGCCCTGCATACTGATCGTCATACCCTTGGAGCACACGTCGCCCGTCGGATCCAGGTCACCGATGAGTGTCAGACCGCCTGCGCCGTCGCTGACGATGTTGCGATTGTTCGTGTGCGCGGGCGTCACCGTCGCCCCATTCGTCTGCCCGGAGATCAGGTTCAGGGCACCCGGCGTTGATGGACCGAACGTGGTGTCGAACGAGTTGTCGTTCAGCGCGAAGTGTTGCGCATAGTTCCACAGCGCGGTAACGGTGTTGCCGTCGTAATAGCCCATCACCAGCCCTTTCGTGTACAAGGCGCCTGCGCCACCTTTTGCCGAAGTGCGGCCGGTGTATTTCGGAAACAGGTCCAGCGCACCGTTATCGAATGCCAATTGCTCCGGCTTGTAGGCATGGTCTTGCGACGCCGTGAGGGCCTGTGAGCGATCCAGGCGGAACGGATCTGCGGCGTCGGAGCCGTTGGCGGGGTTTGTCGAATTCGGATTGGACCTGAGCAGGCCATCCAGTAGCCCGTTGATCCGTGGCGTATTAGGCAACGCGGTGAAGGCCGGCTCTCCGGCCAGGTTCAGCGCGTTTGGATACGTTCCAAAGTAGTGATCGAATGAAACATTCTCACCGAAGATCACGACGAGATGCTTGATTGGTGTAGCCGTCCGTATTTCCTCCGGGGTCCGGGACGCCGAGGCCGCTGCGACTCTCGACCCGACGTCGGCCTCGCTGCACGCCTGGAGTGAGATCGACAGACAGAGCGCTAGTGCGGTTGCCAGAGAAAGTTGCCGACGAATGGACATCATGTCTGTGTTTACCTCTTTAAGGTTTTTCAATGTGTCGCAATGCGGACGCCAGGCGCGCATTCCCGTTTGCGCCAGCGTCATGCCTGTACGTAAAGATTGCGGCTTTGTCACGTTCCAGGAAGTCCCGCGCGCAGCGGGAGCTAGATGGCGTTTGACGCACGCGCCCAAATGCCTATTCGCGGCCTCGTCTCGCGAGTAGCGGGAAAAACTCGCAATGCCCGATTTTTTGTCAAACGATGGTTGTGGTCAACCGGCACAAAATATGTCGTCCAATGACGATGATACATACCTATTCGTGATTCCGTGAACACCGTTCAAGTTACATAAGACGACATAAAGTTGGGCTAATGTAAGCATACAGGACGTACGTGTGCACGCTAAGTGGAATGAATCGATTTGTCGTCAACTGACGACAATATGTTTTGCTTTCGATGCGATGACACGCTGCTGTCACAGCGGCTCCGTAAAACGTCTCCGGCGTCGAAAGCGAGCTTGCCGGATAAGCGACGCGTCAGATCGATCCGAGTAACGTCGATGCGCACCTGGGCGAACAGGGGAATACAAACGCTAATTAGGCATCCTATTTGTTTTTGTTTTCTTAAGAAATGCGATTTTCGCAAGGGCAGTATTTTTCACAGACCTGGCACTACGAGCATGTGTAACAAGTCGGGATGTTTGCAACGATTGACGGAGAATCAACATGCCGCAAAGGCATATCGCAGGATTGTTGGTAGGACTGTTGAGTAGCGCGACCATGACCGTTGCGCATGCAGCGGATATGGCCATTTTGCAGGGGCACGTATTGTCAAGCGCGGATAAGCGTCCGCTTGCCGGCGCTCGAATTCAGATTCGCGAGACGGGGACGAGTACCACCACCTCGTCTGACGGCGCCTTCCGTTTCACCCAGGTTCCGGCGGGCCAGTACACACTGGTCATTACGCCTACTCGCTCGGCCGCAGTCGAACGTACCGTGGTGGCGCGAGCGAACGACGCCACAAGCAACGACGTCACCGTGGACGCAGCCGTCGCTTCGCTCGATCACGTGAGCGTCACATCGCAGCGCACCGCGAACGTTGTCGCGCGCGCGACCCAGCAGAACGCCGCGAACATGATCACCATCCTCACGGCTGCCGACATCGGGAAGCTACCGGACGTCAGTGCTGCAGAAGCCGTTGCTCGCGCGCCGGGCGTATCGCTTGAAACGGATTCGGGTGAGGGCCGATACGTCAACATTCGAGGTCTCGATACCAACCTGAACAGCACGACCTTCGGCGGCATCCACCTGCCGCCAACCAACCCGGCTTCGGCCCAGAACGGGGGACGTGCTGTCGCGCTCGATACAATTCCGGCCGGCATGATCGGGCAGATCGTCGTGACCAACACCAACAAGCCCGAACAGGATGCGGATGCGCTTGGCGGCACGATCGATATTTCGCCTCGCACGTTGCCCCCTTCGGGCAAGCCGTTCCTGGACGCCAAGCTCGGTTCAGGTGTCGAGACGCTGCGCGGCAGCACAACTCAGGACGTCGAGATGACAGCGGGCGCGCGCTTCGGCGCGCACGGCATTGCCGGTCTCGGTTCGGGCCTCACGTCCTATTCCGACGCGCCGTTCACCTTCATCGGTACCTTTGCATACAACCAGGACCACCGCGGCGTCGACGACGAAGAAAACGCCTATGTCGATGCGCCTGGCGTACCGAACAAGGCNTACGCGCAAACCGACCCGCGGTACTACAACTATCATCGCAAGCGCCTTGGCTACGGCGGCGAACTGGATTTTCAGCCTAACGCCGACAACAAATGGTACTTCCGTTACTACAACTTCGGCTATACGGAGAACGTGAACCGGCAAGACCTCCAGACCAACTTCAACGGCAATCCGGTCCAGAATGCGAACGGCACGCTCACGGATACGGCGACCTATGCGAAGGGATTGCGCGACGAGAAGGAGACGCTGCGAACGCAACTCTTTACGCTGGGCGGTGAAAACAAGATCGGTCCCGGCAAGCTCGACTATCGCGCCGGCTTCACCAGTGGAACCTACGACAAACCGTACGACCTGAATTCGACGTTCAACAACGGCACCCCAGCCACGGTGACGTATTACCCCGGGTCTGACTACGCGACGCAATCGATCGTGTCCGGTCCGAATCCGGCGAATACCGCCGGCTACACGCTGGGCCAGATCGTCAACTCGTCGCAGTACGTCAAGACCACTGAGTGGTCGAGCAACGTCAACTACACGCTGCCGACTCACCTCACGAGCGCCGAAGACGAACAGTTCAAGTTCGGTGCCGGCCTGCGCCGAATGACCTTCGCCAGCGCGCAGAGCAACTACACGTACGCGCCGGCTGCGGGAATCCCGCTGTCGCAGGCGGTGTTCGGTGGTCCGGATGTTTTCTACAACGGCATGTACAACATCGGGCCGTCCATCAGCGACGGAGTCATGAGTGGCCTCTATGGCGCTGCTGCGGCCAACGGCAACCTCACGGCTTACCCGTTGAAGGACGCTGCCGCGTTCTCGGCAATCAACGAGAACATCTACAGCATGTATGGCCAGTATCAGTTTGGCTGGGGCCGCCTGGGCGTGTTGGCGGGTCTGCGCGGCGAATGGACGCAGGATACGTTCAGCGGCAACCTGATCACCGGCAACGCCATCACGCCAAACCAGACGGCGAACAACTACTTCAACCTGTTTCCGTCCCTGCAGTTGCGCTACGACTTCACGCCGACGCTGGTGGGTCGTGCCATCTATTCGAGCACGATCGCGCGTCCGGGCTTTGCCCAGAGCAGTGCGTCGGTCCTGGCCGATCCGGGAACGGGAATCGTGACCACCGGCAACCCGAACCTGAAGCCGACCACCTCACAGAACTTCGATCTTCAGATCGAGAAGTATTTGCCGCATGGCGGGATCATTTCGCTCGGCGCATTTGACAAGGCGATGAGCGACTACGTCGTGGCCCAGTCATCCACCGTCCTCAGCTCGCCTTATCTACCGGGGTATTCGGGCCCCATCAAGCTCGTAAGCTTTGCCAATGTCTCGTCGGCACGCGTGCGCGGTGTCACCGCGAACTATGAGCAGCACTTTACGCAGCTGCCGGGGTTCCTGAGCGGCCTGGGCGCAGGCGCGAACTGGACCTGGACCAATTCGCACCTGGACATTCGCCCGGGCGAGGACCACACGCTGCCATCCGGTCCGCGCAATACGTATAACGCCAGCGTGTTCTACGAGCGCGGTCCGCTGGACATGCGCCTGTCGGCCTCGTATGTCGGCAAGAGCCTGTGGGCAGTGGGCAGTTCTGCCGCAACCGACATCTACACGGCATCGCGCTTCTCGCTCGACTTCGGCGGCAGCTATCAGATCAGAAAGGATGTGGGCATCTATCTCGATGTGCGCAACATCCTGAACACGCCGCTGAAGTTCTATGAAGGCTCGCCGGATCGCCCGATCCAGCGCGAATTTTACGGCCCGACTGTGATGGTCGGCGTGACGATCAACGAATAACTCCACAGGAACCGGTTCAAAATGAAACTCAAGACTATTGTTCAAGCCTTAACAGCCGTGAGCGTGGGCTCGGCCCTGCTGCTGGCCGGCATCGCGCACGCTGCACCGGCCGCGGCTCAGGGTCAATTCGAAGTCGCGAAGCACTATGCGTTAAGCGGCGCTGATGGCTGGGACTACGTTGGTTATGACGCGGTTCGACATCACTTGTTTATCAGCCGCGGCGACCACGTCCAGGTCGTTGATGTTAACTCGGGCCAGCTGGTTGGCGAGATCGCGAACACTGACGGCGTGCATGGCTTCGCATTTGTCCAGGACCAGCAGCGCGGCTTCATTACCAACGGCCGCGCCGATACCATTACGGTGGTCGACCTCGACACGTTGCGGACCCTCGAGACCATCAAAGCGGGTGGCCCGGACCCGGACGGCATCATGTACGCGCTCAACTTGAAGCGCCTCTACGTCAGCAATGGGCATGACAAGAGTGTCAGCGCCATCGACCCCACCACCGGCAAGGTCGTTGCGACAATGCCTGTCGGCGGCAAGCCTGAATCGCTCGCGATTGACAATGACGGTCGCATCTTCGTCAATGTCGAAGACAAGGGAGAGATCGTGGCGATGGACGGCAAGACGAACAAGGTGCTCGCCCATTGGTCGATCGCGCCTTGCGAAGCGCCGTCGGGACTCGCAATCGATCCGAAGACCGAGCGGCTGTTCACCGTCTGCGCCAACAACCGGATGATGGTGATCGATGCCCAGTCGGGGCGTCAGGTGGCCCAGTTGCCGATCGGCGGCCATCCGGATGCCGCCGGCTTCGACCCGGTACTCAAGACCGCTTTCAGCTCGAACGGCGCAGATGGAACGCTGACCGTGGTGCACGAAGACGATGCGGATCACTACACCGTGCTGCAGAACGTACCGACAGAAGTGGGCGCCAAGTCGATGGCGCTCGACAGCGATACTCATCGCGTATTTCTGGTGTCTTCGAAATTCGGTTCGACCCCCGCTGCGACAGCCGACAATCCGCATCCGCATCCGAGCGTCGTGCCCGGCACGTTTAACGTACTGGTCGCACAGCGCAAGGCGCAGAGCGCCAGCAACTAACGTATAGGCACTGCCTCAACCGTGTCAGCGGCGGTATCGCAACAGCGATACCGCCGGTAACGTCGGAAGGAGGCGCATTGAACACATCACTTACAAGGTAGCACCATGCTTCGCATTATCATCGACACATCGGTTCAGTCATTCGGCTTGTTGCCCTTGATGGCACTGATCTTTCTGGCCGCGCTTGCCATCATCGTCGAGCGCATGATTTTCTTTGGCACCTCCGTGCGCAAGGGCGCCAGCCTGGAATACGACCTGAAGCAAGTGGGGCGGGCCCGGGTCGATCAGGTCAAGCAGCTGATCGAGCATTACCGGGGATCGGTACAAAGCGAACTGATGAAGTCCGCGATCGAATCGCAGGGCCAGCCGGCCGAACACTTCGAGCGCGAAGTCGAAGAAAGCATCATGTTCCAGATGAGAAAGCTCGACCGCAATCTGTGGGTGCTGGATACGGCCGTGACGCTCGGGCCGTTGCTCGGCCTGCTGGGTACCATCATCGGCATGATCGGTTCGTTCAACATCTTGGGCTCGTCGGGGACCAGCGACCCGATGGCCGTGTCGGGCGGCATTGCCCACGCGTTGATCGCCACCGCATGCGGCCTGACGATTGCCCTGGTGGGTGTCGTGGCGCTGAACTACCTGAACAAGCGGGTGCGCATGGTTCTTCTGCAGATGGATATGATCAAGTCCATGCTGGTCTCCCGGTTCGCCGCGTGAATCGCGATCGCCTCAGACACTGGAGAACACCATGAGAAACCATCGCGCTCACTATTTTGGCAATGAAGAAAAGCCGCGCATCGAGATCATTCCGATGATCGACATCATGATGTTCCTGCTGGTCTTCTTCATGCTCGTCATGCTCAAGATGATCCAGGGCACTGGCCTCAAGCTGGAATTGCCGCAATCGTCAACCGCTGCGCAACTCTCTACGGTCGCCGTGACGGTGGGTGTGGAAAAGGACGGCGAGTTGCAGTTGGACCGCAATGACATCTCTGCGCCGCAACTGACTGCACGCCTCAAGGAAATGGAGGCCACGAAACAGGTCAATGTCACGATCGCCGGCGACAAGGGGGTCGAATATGAAACGATCATCAAGACGATGGATGTGGTGCGCTCTGCGGGGATCAGTTCAGTCGCGCTCGCGACCGATGCGAAGTAGCCTCTGGAGTCAGGCCAAATGAACGAGAGTATTTCCGCAAAATCCCGTGGCGCACTATGGCCGACCGAAGCGTCACGTCCACGCAGCGGCAATGCGATGACCATCGCGATTGTCGCTGCGCTTGCGATCGAGGGCGCGCTAATAGCGTCCGTGATATCGATGCGTGTGCCGGCGCCTATGCAGGCACACGCGGCACCCGTGATGCAAATGCGCCTGGTACAGGCCGTTACACCGCCGCCGCCACCTCCACCGCCGCCAGTCGTCAAGAAAATCGTGAGGCGGCAATCGGAATTGCCGGCGCCCAAGCCTATTGCACGACCGGTAGCGCCGGCACAACGGCACGTTGCAACGCCCGCAGTCGTACCGGTGCCCGCCGCACCCGCGCCGGTCGCGGCGCAAGTCGCGCTCTCCGGTCCCCAGGTTGCGCCAAGCGTGCCCGGCCCGGCAGCGCCGGTTGCTTCCGGCAACACGACGGCCACCCCTGCGGCACCCGCTGACATCGCAATTGTTTGCCCCGTCCAGGCCAGGCCGGAAATGCCGGCGCGCGCGATCGCCGAGGGGATTGCCGGCGCTGTGACGGCGCGCGCGACAATCAAAGGCGGCAAGGTCATCAGTGTGGACATCGTAAAGTCGACGCCCCCGGGGATTTTTGACGCCTCGGTACGGCGCGCGATGGCTCAGTACCAATGCAAGCTCGACGGAGGCGACCAGGTCGTCGTCGAACAGTCCTTTGATTTCAGCCAGACGGACTAGCTTCCTTGGCTCCGGGACGAAGTGTTTTCATGACCGCAAGACACGCAGGAGGAACGCGGCAGGAGGAGCGCGAGTTGTTTCAATGATGATTAACGGGTGGCTTGATAAAGACGGAAGTGACGAATCGGAGTCGGGTGCGGAGTCGGGTGGATCGGCAGACCTTCAGGCGGGCTACGATAAGGTGGGCGGAGCCCGCCAGCAGCGGAGAATGTGAGTCACCTCCTGACAGCCTGAGATAATGACGGAGTACGTTGGGTGCGAGAGGCGTTTGCCGCGCGCATGTTGACGTATACGTTATCAATCATAAGTCGTCGTGCAGAGATGTATTGGCGAACTGATCGACACAGGAGAGTCATGAAGGCCAACCTCAAAGATCTGGCAAAACCGCGTCACCGGCCAGGAGAAGCTCGGATGCCGGTCAAGCGCCCGACAAAAAAGACGCCGGAGCGTCTGCCGCGCGCTGAGCGCCAGGCGCGTGTGCTGGACAAGGCCGCCGAATATTTCGCGGAGCACGGCCTGAACGCGCAGACCCGCGCGATTGCGGATGCCTGCGGTGTGTCGCAGCGTTTGCTGTATAGCTTGTTCGAGAGTAAAGCTGCATTGATCGACGAAGTTTACAAACGCGAAATCGTCGGGACTTTCAATGCGATGTGGTTTGTTCAATTGAAAGACCGCAGTGTGTCCATTGAAAACCGGCTTAACGCGTTCTACCGCGAATACTACGACACGCTGCTCACCCGCCGTTGGCTCAGACTGTTCCTTTACTCCTCGCTTGAAGATCTCAAGATGGCGCCGACGTACACGAACGCGGTAGTGACGCACGCGCTCGAAATCATCGTCACCGAAACGGCCCACGAATTGGGTCGGAGCGTTCCGGCCGATCCAGCGCATTTGACTGAGGTTGGCTGGCTCTTGCACGGTGCCGTATCGCACCTTGCGATTCGCCGTCGCATTTATTCCAACGACAACACCACACCAACCGATGCCGTGATTGCAATGCACGTGCGCGCTTTTCTGGCGAGCATTCCGTCGCTGCTGCCCGCGCTGGAATCCGCCTCAGCGTGATGCGCCGCGGCGGGCAGTCGGCTCGGTTGACCGGTCCAGTCAGTGCGCCGGGCTTCTCGCGAGAGCGTCTTCGTCTCGCACGTGGCGTGCGCGTGAGTCTTCCTTAAGCAGCTTCGGTGGGCTCCCGACCTCTCTCGCGTCCGCTCGCCGACGACGGTCCAGGGGCCTCGCCGGCATCAAAGTTTACCATTTTCATCGTCAATCGACGATCGAATAGTGAACTTTCAGGCTGGTCAATTCTTCCATATCAACCGAAAAAACCTATTTAAAACAATATGATGTGTGCAGGAGCTCATCAAATGTCCGTCGTGCATGTCTTTTCAAAAAATATAAGTCGTCAATTGACGATTTGTTCTCTCTAGATTATCTTTGCTCCCCAAGAGGTAGCCAAACAGCGGCTACGCCACCGGTGACGGCGACGTGCAGGACCAAAACGTATGAAACCCGCAGTATTTTCGTATCACCGGCCTCGCTCGCTCGAAGAAGCGTTGTCGCTTCTCACGCTTTACGGGTTTGACGCAAAGGTCATTGCGGGAGGGCAAAGCCTTGCGCCGATGATGAATATGCGTTTCGCGCAACCGGCGCATCTGATCGATCTCAACGCGCTGCCGCAGTTCGCGGGCGTAACGCGTGAAGGCGATACGCTCGCTATCGGGGCGATGACGCGTCATCACGAGATCGCCACCAGCGCCACAGTGCGTGCCGCCTGCCCGCTGCTGGCCGACGCGGCTGCGACCATCGGGCACTACGCGATCCGGCAGCGCGGCACGCTCGGCGGCAGTCTCGCGCATGCGGACCCCGCAGCCCAAATGCCGCTGATAGCGAGCACGCTAGGCGCGCGCATCGATATTGCCGGGCCTGATGGCAGCCGCGAGATACCGGCAACGCAATTCCTGACCTCGGTAATGACCACCGATCTCGCCGCCGACGAAATCGTTCGCACGGTGCGCTTTCCCGCGCTGCGCGCGGGCGAGCGGCACGCCTTCGAAGCATATAGCCGACGGCATGGCGATTTCGCGATCGCCGCCTGCGCGGTCACGGCCGAGTTTGCAGGCAGCAAGTTCTCCGGGCTGCGAATCGGCCTGGGCGGCGTGGCGGACGTGCCGCTCGTGCTGGAAGAACTGGCTGCGGGTTTTGTCGGCGAAGCGGCCGATACGCGGACCGTCGCGAGGATCGCCGACGCGGTGGCCGGTGCCATCGATCCACACGATCAACCGGACATCAGTGCCGCTTATCGACGCGATCTCGTCAAGGCGCTCACGGCGCGCGCGTTGCAACGCGTGACGACTGCCGTCCCGCAAGACTCTTGAGTGCCCCATGGAAAAGAAATCGATTTATCTCAGTGTCAATGGCGCGCGTCACGAAGTGCATTGCGAGCCTCGCAAGCTACTGTCCGACGCGCTGCGCGAAGATTGCCGCTTGACCGGCACGCATGTCGGCTGCGAGCACGGCGTGTGCGGCGCGTGCACCGTGCTGATCGATGGCCGCCCGGCGCGCTCGTGTCTCACGTACGCGGTGCAGGCAGACGAAGTGCAGATCACCACCATCGAGGCCGTAGCGACGGCCGGCCGTCTGTCGCCGCTCCAGCAGGCGCTGCATGAGTGCCACGGTTTGCAGTGCGGCTTCTGCACGCCGGGCATCGTTATGACGTTTGAGGCGTACCTGCGCGAACATCCTCAGCCTACCGAGGCCGAGGTTCGCGAGGCCCTGAGCGGCAATCTGTGCCGCTGTACCGGTTATCAGAACATCGTGCGGGCCATCCTGCTTGCCGCCGGACGGATGCGTGCGGAGACGGCCCATGTCTGAGCAAGCGTTTCGTTACCTCAACAAGGCGGTGCCGCGCACTGAGGACTATCGCCTGCTGACGGGCTATGGTCGATATCTCGACGACATCGAAATCGCGGGTGCCCTGCATGTGTGCTTCGTTCGCTCGCCGCATGCGCATGCGCGGATTGTCTCTGTCGACACCACCGGCGCTGTCGCGATGCCCGGCGTCGTGACGGTCGTCACAGGCCGCGAACTTGCGCAATGGACGACGCCGATGCGTGTTGCACCACCGATCGAGGGTCTGGTGCCGGTTGAAATTGCAACAATGCCGATCGAAACGGTGCGTTTCCAGGGTGATCTGGTGGCGTGCGTGGTGGCGACGGATCGTTACGTCGCCGAAGACGCGGCGGAGCAGGTGATCGTCGAGTTCGCGCCGTTGCCTGTGGTGACCGACATGTGGCAAGCGCTGGATGCGGACGCCGCACAAGTGGACCCGATGGTGCCCGGCAACCTGGTATCACACCAGACGTACTCGCATGGTGACCAGCAGAGTGCGAACAGGCGGGCCTTCCGGGTGATCGAATCGACATTTCACCAGCAGCGCCAGACGCATGTGCCGATCGAAACCCGGGGCTGCGCAGCGCTCTGGGACGCTGGCCGCGACCACCTGACGTTCCATGTCGGGACGCAGGTGCCGCATCCTTTGCGCACGCAACTGGCAGCGCGTCTCAAACTCAGCGAGTCGCAGGTGACCGTGATTTCGCCTGATGTCGGCGGATCGTTCGGTCAGAAAATCGCGTTGTACCGCGAAGAACTGACCGTTGCCGCGCTGGCTCGGCATCTGAAGCGGCCGGTGCGCTGGCGCGAAGATCGCCTGGAGAATCTGACGGCCGCCGCCAATTCGCGTGAGGACTTCTGCCGGACCCGCGCCGCGGTCGACGAGCACGGCACGCTGCTCGCCCTCGATCTCGAGATGCGCGAAGACTTTGGCGCCTATTGCTTTTTTCCGGCGAACTATCTGGCTCGCGTCGTGGCGATGGTTCTGAGCGGACCGTACCGGCTGCAGGACTACGCTTTCGACGTGAAGGTCGTGTTGAGCCATAAGTGCGGCAATGCGCCGATGCGTGCGCCGATGTCCATCACCAGTTGGGTCATGGAAGGCACGATGGACGCGATTGCGCGGGAGCTGGCACTAGACCCGGTCGAGGTCCGCCGCCGCAACCTGCTGACGCCAGAGGAACTGCCGTACCGGACTGCTACCGGAGAATTGCTGACCGATATCACGCCGTCCCGGACATTCGAGGCGGTAGTGACGGCACTCGAATACCGCGCGTTTCGCGAACGTCAGCAAGCGGCGCGCGCAGCCGGACGCTATCTGGGGCTTGGCTTGTGCAATGTGGTCGAGCCGACTACTTATGGGTCGCGATTTTATAAGGCTGCCGGGATTCCAGGTTCGGGACACGAGGCAAGCTGGATTCGTATCGAACCAAGCGGTGTGGTGAACGCATCGGTCGGTCTTGGACCCAGCGGGCAAGGCTATGAAAGCGCGATGGCCAACGCGGTGGCCGAGGGCCTCGGCGTTGCGCCTTCGAGCGTGCGAATTCATCTCGGACACACCGATATCGCTCCATACGGGATGGGCAGCCGCGGAGCCCGCAGCGGCACCGCAGGCGGTGGTGCGCTCTACCTGTGCGCGCTCGACGCGCGCCGCAAGGTTCTCGCAATCGCGGCTGCTTGCCTCGAACTGCCCGACGACGATTCGCTACGTATGATAGACGCGCGAATCGAGCGCCGTAGCGGCGACGAGTGGACCGATGCCGGCTTGACGCTCGGTGACGTCGCCCGGCGGGCGTACCTGGATCCCACCTCTCTGCCGGAGGGTCTTACACCTGGCCTCGAGTTCCACCTGACCTACGATCCGCCGCCCATGACCTATTCGAATTCAGCTCATGCATGCGAGATTGAGGTGGATGTGGCCACTGGTGCAATCCGCATCGAACGCTACGTAATCGCCGAAGACTGCGGGACGCTGCTCAATCCAACCGTGGTGGAAGGACAGCAGCACGGCGCTGTGGCGATGGGTCTGTCCGGCGCGCTGTTCGAGCACATGCGTTATGACGAGACGGGACAGAACGTGACCGGCTCGCTCGCCGATTATCTGATCGTCACTTCGGCTGAATTGCCCAACTTCGAGATCATCCCGTTGCATACGCCTAGCCGGGCGACCGCCGCTGGCATCAAAGGGATGGCCGAAGGCGGGGTGATGGGCGCGCTCGGCGCGTTGACCAATGCGCTTAACGATGCGCTTGCGCCGTTCGGGGTCGTCGCCGACCGTCACCCATTGACGCCAATGATGTTGCGCGATCTGCTGCGCAACAAACTCTGACTGGACCAGATAATCATGAACCAACCTGCAAGCAAGCCGGCCATTGGCTTTATCGGCCTCGGCATCATGGGTGCCTCGATGGCCGCGCGGATCGCCGCGGCCGGCTATCCACTACACGTCTATAACCGTACGCGTGCGAAGGCAGAGCCGCTCATCGAGGCAGGTGCCCACTGGCAGCCGACCCCGAAGGCGCTCGCCGAAGTGTCCGACGTCGTGATCACGATCGTCGGCACGCCGACAGATGTCCACGCGTTGTATATGGGGGACGAAGGCCTGATCGTGCACGCGCGGCGCGATGCGGTGCTCATTGACATGACGACTTCAAGTCCGCACCTGGCCGAAGAGCTAGCCGTGCACGCTGCTCTGCGTGGCGTGCACATATTGGACGCGCCGGTGTCTGGCGGCGATGTCGGTGCGCGCGAAGGACGTCTGTCGATCATGGTTGGCGGTGCAAGCGCCGTGCTCGCGCGCGTGGAGCCAGTGCTGCGCTGCCTCGGCACCAACATTGTCCTGCAGGGTGGGCCGGGCGCCGGTCAGCACACGAAGCTGTGCAATCAGATCGTCATTGCATCGACGATGCTGGGCGTATGCGAGGGGCTGGCTTACGCCCGCAGCGCCGGACTGGACGCTCACACGGTATTGAGCGCGATCGGCGGCGGCGCGGCGGGTGGATTTCAACTGAACCACCAGGGCCCGCGAATTGCCAGCGGCGACTTCGCACCCGGCTTCTTCATCGAGCATTTCATCAAGGACATGCGGATTGCGCACGATGAAGCAGAACGTATGGGCCGTGATTTGCCGGGTCTGGAACTCGTACGCGAGTTGTACCAGCAGCTGCTCGAACAAGGCTGCGCGCGCAGCGGCACCCAGGCGCTCTTCAAACTCTACGAGCACTGAGGCATTCCGATGAAGCTCACTGATCAATGCATCCTGCAGGTGCCGCCCGAAGAAGTATGGCGAGCGCTGAACGACCCGGTCGTCCTTGAAGCGTGCCTACCCGGCTGCAAATCGCTCACGATGCTGGATGACCGGCACTTCGAATCGATCGTGCAGATTCGCGTAGGGCCGGTGGCGGCAACTTTCAAAAGCAACGTTGAACTGTCGGATCTTGACCCGCCCAGGGCCTACACGATCGCCGGCATGGGCAACGCTGGCGCGGTTGGCTTTGCCAAAGTCACTGCGCGGGTTCAGCTCGAGCCGCGAGCCGATGCGACCGTGCTGGCATACGACGCCGATGTCGAGATCGGTGGCAAGTTGATGAGCGTGGGTTCACGCCTGATCCAGTCTGCCGCGACCAAGAACCTCGACGCATTCTTCGGTGCGTTGAAGGCTCACATCGAACGAAATGTTGTGGCGCCATCAGACCACGCGCAAGCCGTGGAGCATCCGGTAGAGATATCGCCAGGCGGCGGTTCCGATGACGCTCCGCTGACTGGAATCGCGCCGCAACCCGAGCCCCTCGCGCCAGGCTGGCCGCGCTGGCTGGTCGGTGCAGGTTCGGGTGTCGTCGGACTGGTGGTTGGCTTTCTTATCGGGCATGCGGGCTGACGAGTCCTTCCATTGGCAACCGCGGTCGTTCAGTAGTTCAGCGTTTGACCAGATCGATTCTTCATTCGACCGGAATTCTCATGAGCAGAAAAATAGTCGTCCTTATTGTATTGGCGGGCTTGTCAGAAGCGGCACAGGCACAAAGCAGCATGACGCTGTACGGCGTCGCGGACGATGGCGTTACCTACACCAACAATCAGGGTGGTCATGCCAATTACCAGACCTTTAGCGGAGGCCTGGGAGGAAGCAAGTTTGGCCTGCTTGGCAGCGAAGATCTGGGCGGAGGCACTCGCGCAATCTTCCAGTTGGAGAGCGGCTATGACCTGAACAGCGGCAAGCTCGGCTACAACCAGCGGCTATTCGGCCGTCAGTCATTTGTCGGTTTGTCCGGCGTCTACGGCAGCGTGCGCCTCGGGCGGCAGTACGACTTCATGGTGACGAATCTGCAGTCGCTGAGTTCCGCGCAACTTTTCGGCGGCTCGCTGTCGTCGCATGCGGGCGACGTGGATGGTATCTGGGGCACGTATCCGGTCAGCAACACCATCAAATATGTGAGCCCGACGTACCACGGTGTCTCGGCGGGCGCCCTGTATAGTTTCGGGGGCGTGCCTGGATCGATTGGCTCGTCCCGGCAGTACGGATTCGGCGTGAGCTACGCAAACGGACCGCTGAAGCTGGCCGCCGCGTACCTGTATGTGAACAACCCGGCGGTTACGCGTTTTGACGGCACCGCAGGGGCTACAGCGGGGGCTGCCTTCACCAATCCGGTGACGAACCCGATTTACAGCGGCTATGCCACGGCGCATAGCATGCAGACCCTCGGGGTCGGCGGCAACTACCAGTTTGGTGCCACGACGCTTGGCGCGCTGTACACCGACACGCGCTTCAGCAACGCAGTGGCGACTGCGAGCACCACGTTCCAGGGCTCAGCGACGCTCGACTCGTATGAAGCATTTGTCAGCCATCGTTTAACGCCCGCTGTCATGGCGGGAATCACGTACAACTACACGTCGTCGCCCCGTGCGCACTACAACCAGGTGGCAGCGGGTTCTGAATACTCGCTCTCCGCGCGGACGTTTACCTATCTGATCGTCGCCTGGCAACGCGCCAGTGGGATCGATTCGACCGGGCGCGCGGCCGTGGCAGATTTGACTTACTTGTCGCCGTCCTCGACGCAGAATCAGGTCGCAGTGCGCATGGGTATCCGGCACAGCTTTTAATTGGGATCGCAATGCGGATGCCGGCCGGTGGCGAGCACGGCTGCACGCATGGCGACCGATTTCATTAATAGAGGAGTGCATCATGTTGGTGGAAATGCGTACTTATCAGATTACGCCGGGCAAGGTTGCCGAGTTTCTGGGGATCTACGAGCGCGAAGGGCTCGACATTATTAGTCAGTATGCGCGGCTCAAGGGGTGCTGGACGAAAGATTCCGGCACGTTGAACTCGGTGGTGTTCTGCTGGGGCTACGACGATTACGCACATCGCGCCGCGCAGCGCGCGAAACTCGCAGCCGATCCGCGCTGGAAAGCCTTCACGCAGCGCATTCTTCCGTATCTGGTGCATCAGGAATCGGTGTTTCTGACCCCGGTGCAGTTCTGCCCAGCCGACTGAAGCGTCGGCCATAAAAATCCCGGTCGCTCGAAGTGCGGCAGCGCCTGCTGTTCAGCGGTTTGCGTATGAGGTAATCGATGATCAAGGCCGAATTGGTCAACCAGACGATGACGTGGCACCGCGCGCTGCACGCACACACGAACCGGAACAGCAGGCATGTCCCGCTTCGCGCAGCGAAACGGTTGCCTGTGATATTCCAACGTGACAGAAACATAGACGGGAGCAGGGGGATGCGAATCCTGGTGATAGAGGACGAATTCAAGGCAGGTGTGTACCTTAAGAGTGGTTTGGAGGAGTCTGGCTGTCGCGTCGATATTGCGATGGATGGCGCCAATGGCCTCTTCCTCGCGCAAAAAGAAAACTACGACGTCATCGTGATTAACGTCATGTTGCCGGGCATGGACGGCTGGACCGTGCTGAAGGCGCTGCGGGTGACCAACTCGACGCCCGTGCTGTTCCTGACGGCGCGCGATGACGTAAGCGATAAGGTGCGCGCTCTCGAACTCGGTGCCGACGGTTGCCTCGTCAATCCGTTTGCGTTCGTTGAGTTGCTGGCGCATGTGCGGGCGCTGTCGCGGCGAGGACCGCCGCGCGAGAGCGAATTGATCACCGTCGGTGACCTCGAAATGGACGTCAGCCGGCATCGTGTACGGCGCGGTACCGCGCGCGTCGATCTTACGCCGCGCGAGTTTGCGCTGCTTCAACTGCTCGCACGTCGCCATGGAGAGGTACTGAGCCGCACGCAGATCGCGTCCCACGTGTGGGACACGAATTTCAACAGTGACACCAATGTTGTGGAGGTCGCCATTCGCCGCCTGCGCGCCAAGATTGACGACGAGTTTCCTGTCAAACTGATCCGCACGGTGCGCGGGTTCGGTTATGTGCTGGAACCAAAGGAACCCGGCTGATGCGAGGCGGATCGGCGGCTTCGTAGTGTTGCGCTGGATTTCACCTCCCGACCCGGTCTGGAAAGCGGCGAATGCTAACAGCCCGTAGGCTTGAGCCGCTCCACATCCAGCCCGAACGTCGGGCGCAGCCGCGTGCCGACCACGTTCCCAAAAAACGCTGCCACGAGCCATAGCCAGCCGTGAAGGCTGCCCGAGACGATGCCGCTGAAATACGCCCCGATATTGCAGCCATAGGCGAGCCGCGCACCGTAGCCGAGTAGCAGCCCACCCACGATGGCTGCGATGAGCGAGCGCAACGGTACTCGCCATACCGGCGCGTAGCGGCCGGCCAGCGCCGCGGCGAGCATGGCGCCGAGCACGATGCCGATGTCCATCACCGAGGTCACGTCGCGCGAAACCGGCGCCGCGAGTGCCGCGGCGTTGGCCTTGCTGGCCCAATACGGCCAGCTCGCTACATCGAATCCCGCGATCGAGGCTGCCTTCGCTCCCCACAGCGCGAACGCCGACGTGATGCCCCAGGGCCGCCCGGACAGCGCGAGCGTGACGAAGTTGAGGAGGGCGAGCGCAATCGCCCCGGCCATGAGCGGCCAGGGCCCATGCAGCCATGGTGACGCGTGCGGCGGCTGCGTATGCGCTGCGACGAGCCGTCCGTGGCGGCGCTTTTCGATGACGACCGTCAGCGCCGCGATGGCTGCGAACACTATCCAGTTGAGCGCGAGCGCGGGCCCGGCGCCGAGCGTCTTGACGAGCGAGATCGGCTGCAAGGAGGGCAGCGCGGTCCAGAACGGCAGGTGGGCAGTCGCCACGACCGAGCCGACGATAAACGCGGCGAGCGTCACGATCATGCGTGTGCTGCCGCCGCCCACGGTGTACAGCGTGCCGGAGGCGCAACCGCCGCCGAGCTGCATGCCGATACCGAACAGGAACGCGCCGACAATGACCGAGGTGCCCGCCGGTGACACCAGCCCGGTGACCGGCATGCCGAAGAGCGAGCCGGCCGCGAGCGCGGGAAAGAACAGCGCGACTCCGACGGCGAGCATGACCATTTGGGCGCGCAGTCCGGCGCCGCGACCGTCGGCGATAAACAGACGCCATGCCGATGTGAAGCCGAACGCGGCGTGATAAAGGGTGACACCGAGCAATGTGCCGACCGCGTAAAGCGCGGCCTGGCGGCCACTGACGGTTTGCGCCAGATACAGCGCACCGGCGACGATAAGGAGCGCGGCGACGCCTAACGGCTTGGAGTCGACGCTGGAACGGCGTGGGACCGGGGAGGCGAAATCCGACATTGGAGGCTCTGCACAAGTGATCGAGAGGCTGTTATTTTCCCGCGTTTAGCGACAGCGCGCAGAAATGCGTCTGGTTGAAAGGCGCAGCGCGGATGTAAGCGCCGCTGCCGCAAAGGATCAACGCCAAACTGCAGCAGCCTGCTGGTTGTCCTGGAACTACGACGACATGCGGGATAGTGTCGAAGGCGAGAGCGAGGTCGAATACAGGCGGGAGGAGACCGGGCGTCATCGAGGCTGGCAACCCGGAAACGCCGTCCGCTCAATAAGAAGCGCGTAAACCGTTTGCGTGACAAGGGGGTCTGGCACGCCAGTCTTGACCTGCGAGAGAAATTCCACTCGAACGTTCATGTCGAAGGCCGAGGCGATCCGACTCGTCGTTCAACGGGAACAGAGTCATGCCTTGGTGATCATGCCGGCAGCCCCAGCCGCGATAGCGCACACTTTTTGCTTGGAGATAGAGATCATTGGGAGGACGACGCGCGAGATTAGGCCGCGACGTGGCGGCAGCTCCCCGGCCGGTCAGGGAAAAGTAGCTATGCGAGCAATAAATGACAACGTACGTGCTGCAATTTTTTCCGTGACGATCTCACTGCTTTCGGCATGCGGCGGGCACGGAGGCAGCTCGAGTAATGGCAGCGCAGCCACNCCGGCAGGCGGAATCAATCTGCAAATTGTCTCNTTCGGCGACAGCCTTTCGGACGTCGGGACCTACGCACCGATCGCANGCGCGGTTGGCGGGGGNCGTTTCACGACCAATCCNGGACAAGTNTGGACTCAGGATGTCGCGCAATACTACGGCGATACGCTAAGCGCTGCGTACACGATCGACTTCACNCATAAACTTAGTGCGCAGGGCGGCCTCGGCTATGCGGAAGGTGGTGCGACAGTGGCGACGCCGGCAAACTTGTACGATTTCCTCACCGGCGTGATCGGCGACATCGAAATGCCTGTCAATCAGCAGGTTTCAAGCTATCTGGGCGCTCACGGGAGGTTTAACTCCAATCAACTGGTGCTCGTGTGGGCTGGCGCGAACGATGTGCTTCGGGCCGGGGCGCTGCCGGCCGCAGCGCAGACCGTGAAGACGGCGGCTACCACTCTCGCTCAGCTTGTTGGGCAGATCGTGCAGAACGGCGCCACTCATGTCGTGGTGGTCAATCTTCCGAACGTCGGACTATCGCCCGACGGCATCGCTTCGTCCGATGGCGGGGCAAACTTGACCCAGTTATCGCAACTATTCAACGATAGCCTGAACGCCGCCTTGCAGACCGATGGCCTGCAAGCCAAGGTTATGCAGATTGATTCCTATACGTGGTTGAACCAGATCATCACGAACTTTCAAGCCAATGGCTTCGCCGTGTCGAACACCAGCGTCGCCTGTGACCCTACGAAAACGCCCCATGCCACGGCATTGCTATGCTCGCCGCCAACCTACGTGAGCGCCAACGCGGACCAGACGTACATGTTCGCAGACGACCTTCATCCGACGACGCATCTGCATGCGCTCTTCGCCCAGTTCGTGGAGCAGCAGATTGCCAACAGCGGCCTGGGTCACTGAGTCCAGGAGGATCATGACCCGTCGACAGAATCATCAAATTCCCGGTCGTTCGGTCCGACCTCGTCTGGGCTATCGCGTCGAACGGTAAATGATCGCGGGGAGACGGTGCCCGGCGAGACAGAAGGGCCAATGGCTGTTTCACTTTTTAAGCTGCCGTAAAAGACATACCTAGTTGAAGGGTAGTTGTGGGTCGCGTGCCGCCGATCGCGGACAGGCAAGGGTCGATCGCGATGCAGCATCGAATGGCTGAGGTGAACCTAGGAAACGGCCGCTCGGAAAAACATCGAATGGCGAGGCACAGCTGGCCGGCCGACGTTCCCGGCGGCCGACATCGCCCCGTCTCGCCGGCTTTCGCCTTGGGCAACCTATTGCCACGTCTGGCTTACCAAATCAAATTCGCACGATCTCTAAGGACCTGAAGCCGACCGCGCCATGAAGAAGCGACACCGGATAGTGACGCCGGATATTCGTCGCCAGTCCGTGGCCGCGGNCCCGCCCGATCCTCGCGCTGATGATCTGGATGGCGAACATCAACGGATACGTAAGTCAGTATGACTCCCGTGGCGGCGAGGCTGGCCGCCGCAGGGAAGTGAAGCGCGGGTTAGCATGTTGCCAGAGCCGCAAGAGTGTGGCGGGAGCCACCACTCGACGGTTTGTTTCCGACACGGAGGCCAGCATGAACCAAGATAGCACGTTGTACGTTGGGCTCGACGTTCACAAAGACTCGATCACGGTCGCCTACGCGATGGGCCTGGACGAAGTTGAACTGTTCGGCAAGATCGGCACGACACAGATGGAAGTCGATCGTCT
>JGI12635J15846_10001185_pt1 | contig 22851 bp, 13 predicted proteins | sample BlaSpr_A8_OM2_M2_FD_15846 | JGI IMG/M metagenome (IMG submission 15846) | reverse complement strand
TTTCGCATTGCGCGTTGATTCCTCCAAGTGGCAAACAACCGGGAGTGCGAGACGAGAGGTCAATCTTGGCTAAGAGTGAGCGCGCCGACCAGTTCCGCTAGCGCGCCAGTCCTTGGATGCGGGCGATGTCGGCCCGCGGATGTAGGGCGGCATAAGGTTCCGAGACTCCAAGCGTCGAAGCCAGTATAAAGATCGTAATCTCTGTCGGCCTTGGTTGATCTGCCGAACGTAAGGGAGACTTCGCGGCACGATCCTTGACCTACTGCCGGCCGGACCCAAACACTTTGCGATTGCTGAGGAACTTACAGAGGAACACCGGGTTATGGACGACCTCGACTAAGACTAAGCGGATTTCGAAGCCGGAAGCTGCTGATTGGCCAATGATATTGAAGTCGAGCTTGGCCTTCGATTGGTCAGAACGGTTCTTTTAGATTTCGGTTAGGCCAAGGCAGCTTTATATAAGGCGACGAGTTTTCCCCAGGCCCGTTCAGCCTCGGCCTTGTTATAGATTGGCGCGCCGTTCTGGGCAGGCATATCCGGCACGCACCAGCCATGGAGGGCCGGATAGACTTCAATTTCGGCTGGAACCTTGGCGGCTGCAAAGGCTACCTTCAGCTTGTCCTTCGCATCCGGCTGCTTTGAGTCGTCGTTCGATGCGATCCCGAAATACATGCGAGCCCTGATTTTCGGCGCGAGCAGATGCGGGCTATCGGGTTTGTCGGTTACCAGGCCGCCGCCGTGGAACGACGCGCCCGCACCGATGCGATCGGGCACTTGCGCGGCGGTCCTCACAACCAGTGCGCCACCCATGCAGTAGCCCTGGGTTCCGATCTTCCTAGTCTTGTTCAGTTCTTTTTGTGCATCGAGGAAGGCCACATAAGCGATGGCATCCCTTTCAGCATTGCCGGGCGCGGTCACTGACGCCATCAGCGGCCGGATCTTCGCCAAATCCTCAGGATTCTGAAAGTTGAATTTAGATGCATCCGTGAAAGGAGCTTTGGATACGCGATAAAAAGGATTGGGTACAAGGACGGAATATCCTTCAGTCGCAATACGCCTGCCAATTGCACGCATCGAGGGCCGTAGACCAAAGGCGTCGGGCCAGATCAGTACCCCCGGATAGGAGCCGGTCTTAGCGAGCGGGTGAATAAACGCGGCGTCACAGGTTCCGTCTGGAGTCTTGATCTCGACGTCCGACTCAACCAGTTCAAGGTCTGCTGCGGCAGCTGACGATATCGTCGCGGCAACGCCTGCACCCACCAAGAGCGTTGCAAAGTCGCGGCGTGTGATGTCTCCAGAATTCGTATTGTTCGTCTGTTGGTTATTCTGTCCGTCTTTCATGGTTTACCTTCAACCATTTTATCGCTTTTGGCCTGGTAAGCCAGGCTGAGTTGGCACGGTTCGGGAAAATCGGGCAGCTCGCGGGATTTCCGCAGGCACGCCGCCAGCGCTGGAGTTCCTCAGCAACCTGCGGGATCACCGGTACGGCAGACCGCGACTTGTTGGTTTTGGGGTCGGTGGTGTGTTTGCGCCACACGGAGCGCCGCACATAGAAGGAGTCCGAACGAGTCGTCATCAGCGACTGCGCTGAGGGCCCGATGGCCGTTGATCGTGCGCGTGCTGCACACTCTCGGGCCGGTAGGTGTAGCTCTGGAAATTATTGCGTTGCATGGCAAGCGTTTCTGGACTACGAAAGCGCTGGCGGAAAGACATTTTTTAGAAAGCTGGCTTCCGCGATTGGTCGCGGATTTCCTTCCATCTAGGCAGTGCCGTCGCAACTCAAACCGGACGTTCAAATGCCAACTGCTCGGACCGCGAATTTACTTCTGTGTTTGCGCGAGCTGAAATTCCGCAGCCCCTAGTTGCCAGAGCAGAAATGCCATTTCATCAGCCAGTTCTTCGTCGCGCTGCGTCTTAGTCGACCCCATTCCGTGCCCGGCATCGTAATCGACGCGCAGCAGCACAGGCTTACCGCTAATGGTAGATGCCTGCAAACGTGCAGCCATCTTGGCTGCCTGCCAGGGCGCCACGCGAGGGTCGTTGACACCCGTGGTTAGCAGCACTGCAGGGTACGCCGTATTCGGCGTAACGTGTTGGTAGGCATCCATAGCATAGAGCGCCTTGAAACCGTCAGCCTCCTTGACCGTTCCAAATTCTGGAATATTTGCGGGCCCACTGGCCATAAGTTCGGAACGCAATGAGTCGGAATCGCCCACCCGAATCAGGGCTGCGCCGAACAGATCGGGGCGTTGAGTAATGGCACCGCCGATGGTGATTCCCCCGGCACTGGTGCCCTCGCCGGCGAGGTGTTTCGCTGAAGTGTACTTGTGCTCGATCAGATACTGAGCGCAAGCCAGCATGTCATCAATCGTGTGTTGCTTCGTCAGCTTCCGGCCGCCCAAGTGCCAATCCTCACCGTATTCCCCGCCACCGCGAACGTGAGCCACGGCGAATACTCCGCCGCGTTCGAAAAATGCCAGCAGCGTTGGACGAAACGTGGGATCGAGCGTAATCCCATAGGCGCCATAACCTTCTAACCAAGTGGGATGCGACCCATCCCGCGTTATCCCGCGTTGGTGAACAATCGACAGTGGCACCATGCTGCCGTCCGCACTCTTGGCTTTGACCTCCTCCGATTCGACCTGGGAATAATCCACGGGAGACAAAGCCACCAGGCCGGTGTCAGTCAGATTCCCGGAGCTCGCATTCAGCGAGTACCACAACGGCGATTTTGTCCACGACGTCAGCTCCAGCCAGGCTCCCGATTCGGTCGGATTCGTGACCATGGACTGAATGGCTCCATCAAACGGAAGTTTCACCGACTGAATGGCCCCAGCGCTATAGGGCAAACGTTGCAAGCGCCCGATGCCGCCGTCAAGTTCCTGCACGTACAGCGCATCGTCGGCGGCGGCGATGTTGATAATCACCGCCTCCCTCGCCGGAACAACCGTCGTTGCCTGGGCCAGATCGGGATTGGCCAAGCTGGTGCGCAGGACCTTGAAACGGGATGCGTCTTTGTGGCAAAGCAGGAAGAGACTGTCCGCGTGCGAGTCGAAGCCAGTGACCGCATCAGCTTCATCCGCCAGCTTCTTCCATGTCGTTTTCGCGCTCACGTCGCCTCGAATCGCAGCAACGTACAAATCGACTTCGCGTTTAACTCCGTGAATTACAACGCCCAGGAGGTATTTACTAGCGCCTGGTGAAAAGGCAAGGACCGAAAAATCATCTTCTGTCACCTTCACCTGGGGAGATACCTGGTATCCAAAAACAGCAGCTTCCTTGTCTGGGTCGGCGCCTAACACGTGGTGATAGCAGCGTAGCTTTTGATACTTCGCGGTGGGTGGCGCGTCAGGTGGCAACTTCTGCGTGCGCGAGTAAAAGAACGAACCATCGGGCAACCAGCTCGGTTGCCCAAACTGTGCGCGATCGATCGTGTCGCTCAATACTTTGCCGGTCGAAATCTCCACCACGTGCAAAATACTCTCTTCCGACCCACCTGGAGAAATGCCATAGGCGACATACTTCCCGTCAAGTGATGGTTGAAAATAATCAATTGAAAAGTGCTTGCCATCTGCAGCCGTCAGCTTCTCAGGATCGACAAGCAGTCGCTCCGCCGTGGTGAGACCGTCCCGCACATAGAGCTTGCGGTTGTCTGAGCCGGGCTCGATCTTGAAGTAAAAATAGCGCCCGCCCCAGACCTGGAGAGCCGAAACTACACTGCCTGCATTGTCCAGCGCTTTGAGGCGATCCAGGAGCTGATGACGGCCGGGGATGCGTGCCAATACTGCACGCGTGTAATCGTTCTCCGCCTTCATCCAGGCGGCCACCTCCGGACCATTTGTATTCTCGAGCCACCGGTAGGGATCCGTCACCTTTGTGCCGAAGTAGTCTTCCGTCACTTCACGCACGGGCGTATCAGGCAGTTTGGATTGGGCAACGGCAAGATCAGAGCCGATCACGGCCAGAACAAGCAGGAACTTCACTAGGCGGCGCATGGCGAATGCTTAATCCTTTCGCAGATATATCGCGGAATTTTTTTGGCTCAAAACGGCCGCAATTCTACATCTATCTTACCTGCTGGCGATGTGCCAGAATTGGAGCGACTGGGCCACAGCCCCCAGGGCGCGATGGTCGTTGCGCCAATTCTTCCCAGCATGCCGCGGAAAATCGCCCGTTCAGTTGGCTCCTCCTGAGTTGCCGAATTCTTCTAGCGTCGGCTCTTCCGGGCGACCTGGCCAGAACTCTGCATCTGGGAAGCTTGATTTCCTCGGCCAGACTTCCTTGGGGATCCTCCTTGGCGGTGGCAATCGGGTTTCTTCTTGAGGCGCTCGGGTCGAGGGAGAGTATCTATTCAGAAGGTAGGCGATTTGTGTGCTTCGGAACCCAGTCTCCACTCTAACCCTATGCAGTTTGCACTTCAGCTTAGCGTAAGCACCAATCAATCCAACAGTTTGGTCGGTGGTTTTCGGCTTAACTGGTCCAATCTGAAGACAAAATCTGAAGACACACCTTGACATTCGATGCTAAGTGTTGCACGATTTATGCATGATATTGCACGATTCAATCGAGGGCAAAAATTGGGCGCTCCCCGCAAATCGGCAGAGGAGAATCTTGGATCGATTGGGCGCGAACGGGCAGGTAAGTGCGCCACTGCTGGCTAAAGAATTCTTCACATCAGAAGACACGATCCGTCGCGACTTACGGGACCTTGCTTCCCGCGGGTTCTGTCAACGTGTCTACGGTGGTGCGGTGTTGGTCTCGCCGGCGTCGACTTCGGTCCAAGTCCGCGCCACCGAAGGGAGTGATCGCAAAGAGGCTCTCGGGGAAATGCTAGCTGCTCTGCTTCGGAAGGGACAGTTCATCTTCATCGATGCCGGCACCACAAATTTAGCGTTTGCGCGCCGTATACCCGACGGCCTTGATATCACGATTGCTACTCACGATCCAGCAATAGCTTCCTGTTTGGTGGGGCGCTCTGGCATTGAACTTCTTACGGTCGGGGGGAAGGTAAACCCGAAAATAGGAGCGGCGCTCGGCGGCGGCCCTATGCGGGAAATCACGAAAATGAGCCCGGATCTCTTAGTTCTCGGAGCGTGTTCAATAGACGCAGAAAGCGGAGTCGGAGCTTTCGATTTCGATGATGCTCAAATGAAGAGCGCCCTCATCCAGAGTGCTGGCTCGACAGTTTTAGCCGTCCAGAATGAAAAGTTGGGCGCAGTGGCCACCCACAGGGTCGCGACGATCGATGTGATTGCAGATATTGTTGTTGAAGCCGATGCTCCGCCTTCACTGACAGAGACTCTTCTGTCAAAAGGGCTGCGAGTACATCACGCAAAACAGGTGTCCGTCGGAAATGACAGACAAGGCAAGACGGCCGAACCGATCCACCTTACCAAGAGGGTCCAACCATGAAACGTCTAAACAATCGGCGAGTACTCGTAACAGGTGCGACGCAAGGGATTGGAAGAGCTATAGCTGATAAATTCTTGGCGGAGGGGGCGACAGTACTGCTCACCGATTTCGTGGAAGATGACGTGATCAATGGTGTTACGGATAATTTGGAAAGCCGTTTTCCGGGACTCGTTTTTGGAAAACGGCTCGATGTTGAAGACGAACGGCAGGTCATCGAAGGCTTCCAGTTCATCCGTGATGTTCTGGGCGGATGCGATGTGCTCGTCAATAACGCCGGGATCAACCGTCAGAGTCCTTCGGAGTTGTTTTCGGCGTCTGACTTCGACAAGGTTCTTGCGGTCAATTTGAGAGGAGCCTTCCTGTGTAGCCGAGAGGCTATCAAGCTATTTCTCAAACAGGGCTCCGGTGTAATCATCAACAATTCTTCTAATCATGAACTCATCCCGAAGCCTGGCTTTATAGCCTACTCGGCCAGTAAAGGGGGCCTTGGCAACCTCACGCGCACGTTAGCTCTCGAATACGCTGACAAGGGTATTCGAGTAAACGCGGTCGCACCCGGCGCGACCGTAACGCCGCTAAACGCATCGTGGACTGGCGATAGCGCAAAGAGGAAAAAGGTGGAGAACCACATACCTTTAGGACGGGCAGCCTCTCCAGAAGAAATCGCGGGAGTCTTCGCGTTCTTGGCTAGCGAAGAAGCTAGTTATATAACCGGACAAACGATTTACGTTGACGGAGGGCTCAGCCTGCACACTGATTTTAAGACGAATTGGTCATCCTAGCTGTTTTTCCGTGGCGGCTCGGCCCTCGCAACGCAACCTCTCTTCTGGCTGCATTTCCTGACGGAGCCAGCTGGCCAATCGATGTCCGGCCACTTCAGATGGGCGATCTCCTCACTGCGCAGACCGAGTCGCAGGAACAGCAAGAAGCAAAGCCCGGTCTCGGAGAGCGCGCGGTTTCTTGCCCGGCGATGGTACGAACAAGCCCGTACCTATTCTCTTGTAAGCTGGCGCGGTCGATGGCGCAAAGGCCCAGCGCCAAAACTCGGTTTTGTGTCTACCTCTGCTTGGGCAGATGCCTGTCCATGGCGAATTACTGAACCGGGCTAACTCTTCGGCACCGACCTTTGACAGAGGGGTGTACCAACTTGGGCCGGCAGTTCTAAATTTTAGCTTCAGCGATTTGAAGCTGACCACAAATGGCACTGAGATCCTTCAAAGGAAGTATGCGGAGAAAATTGGTTTTCTTGTCTGGGCGCTTCCCGGCACAAGTATTATCCAGCCGAGATTAGCGATTTTGTTGTAACCGCGAGAGAACTCCTCCCTACTCGGCCTCGTCACGCACAAACATGGTGACCTTATCACTTGTGAATAGGGCCGCTGCTTAGGCGAGCAGGGTTCCGGACTCCAGCCTTGGCGTTGGCCTGCTTCTTGAAGTACGTACTGCCCGGCCAGAACACTTTTTCGACCAATGGACGGACTGTCCCTGTTGACTTCAGTAAAGACACGCGTGGACGCATTGCCAAACCGGGATCTGAACCGACAGGCAAGGTGAAGATCACGATACGGCTCGACAATGACATCGGCGATCATTTCCTTGCAAAGCAGACGAGTTGGGCTGCTCAATTGGGTATCAGACTCTCATCCACGAGGCGTTTGCGGGGTCGATAGACGCTCCCTCGCGGGAGGCTCTCGTACGCCGGGCAATCTGTGACGAATTAAGGGCGAACAACTAGCCGCGCAGGAAATTTTGTAGTTCCGCGAGGGTTTCCTTCGGGGCGCTCTCCTGAAGGGAGTGGTTGCCGGGAAGTCCCTTGCCGGTCACATTCACGCCTTCATCCTTCCAGATTCCGAGGACGTCGTAGAGCTTGCCCATCGCTCCAGTGGCGGCCCAGAGAGCCAGCAAAGGGCACCGTATTTTCTTGCCGGCCTTGATGTCCGCTTCGTCGATTTTGAGATCGATCGAGGCCGAAGCGCGGTAGTCCTCACACATTGCGTGCAGCATGGCCGGGTCGGAATTCAGCCGCCGGTATTCGACCTGCGCCTCATCCGTGGTAGGTCTTGCCGCCTGGGCCAAGTTCGCTTTCAGCAACTCGTCCTCGGGTCCCGGGGCAGCCCGCAGGTAATTGAACCAGTGGAAGTAGACCTGCACGAATTCTATAGTCACGTGGCTATAGAGGTAGTGGGCCGGAACGATATCCATGACGGCCAGTTTGGTGACGACTTGCGGATGATCGATAGCCATGCGGCGTCCCACGCGGCCTCCGCGGTCGTGGCCCACCATGCGGAACTGGTTGTATCCGAGATGCTTCATGACTTCGACGCCATCGAGTGCCATGGGGCGCTTCGAATAGTCGGAGTGATCGTCGCCGCCCTGTGGTTTGCTCGAATCGCCGTAGCCGCGCAGGTCGCACAGTACGACGGTGTAGTCCTTGGCCAGATCGGGCGCGATGAGACGCCAGGTGATAAGCGATTGGGGCGCGCCATGGAACATCAGGAGAGGCGGTCCTGCACCGCCAATCACCGCGTTGATTTCCGCGCCTGAGGTCTTGATTCGTTCGTTGCGGAAACCGACGGGGAAAAGGCGTTGCCAGGCGGGCATATCGGCGGCGCTGGCTTTTTTTACGATGAGCGCGGCTGCGTCTGTTGCGAGGACGGCCTTCTGAAGTACGCTTCGGCGGGTTTCTTCGTTCATCGAAGATCTCCTGATGAGTTTATTCCGATTACCAATCGGCGGCAGGATGCCATCCTGCCTCACAACCACCAGCGGATCGAGCTTGAGCGGTCCCGTGCTGTCTCCCGGTTTTTCGATTCGGAACTCAAAAACCTCCGCTCCTTGCTTCTGAAAGCTCAGCGTATGGCCGCCACCAGAACCGAAATCCTCATTCTTGAGAAAGCCGCATGAAAATCACCACTTCGCCGAATTCCTGCTCAGAGCCGTTTTTTTGCCAGACCTCCTCTCAACCCAACACGCGGTTCAGCTCAGAAGCCGCTTCCGGATCTAGATAGAGGGTAGCGTTGGGGTGCGTTCGCAGGATGGTAGCCGGACAGGCGGTCGTGACCGGATCCTCTAGCGTTCGCTTGACAATTCGAGCCTTCCGACTCCCTGAAACCGAAACGATGAGTCGGGGTACTCTGTACAGTGTGGGAATGGTTAGGGTAAGGGCGTACTCTGGCACTTCCTGAAAGTTGGCGAACCATCCTTCCTCAACTTGCTGTTGCCGGCAGACGGGGTCCAGCCTAACCATCTTCATATCTTTAGGATCGTCGAAGTTGGCCTCGGCAGGATCGTTGAAAGCCAGGTGACCATTCTCGCCGATTCCAAGCAGGCACAACTCCGGATGGCAGGCGCGCAGTTTCCGGGCATATTCCTGGCACACTGAATCGGGATCCGCATCACTTCCATCGATTTCGCAAAACTCGTGCATGGGGACGCGTTCGCTCAAACGTTCGCGCATGTAGCGGCGAAACGACGCCCGATGATCAGCGGGAATACCTTGGTACTCATCCATATGAAATCCGTTCACGCGATTCCACGGAAGGCGAGGCAGAGATGTCAGCACATTCAGAGTATCGAGTTGCGAGGCACCGGTGGCAAAAATGATCCCGAAGGTCGCAGCTCGGCCTTCTAGCTCTCGCATGGTCTGGGCCGCGGCTCGGGCGGCAGCCTCAGCGGCGGCCCGGGCGCCCGCGTAAACCTCTACTCTCAGGGTTCCCACGCTGAAACGGCTTGCTTCTATTCCTTCTTGGCCCATAATGTCCTTTCTTGATTGGCTATGCGCAAAGCCGTCTGGCAGAATAGCACTGTTATTTCCGCATTCGTGGCAACGCTAATACACGTCGAGGCAGGCTTCCGAACATGGCATCTCAGGAGGAGGAAGGAACAATGGATCGCAGAACCTTTTTAACCAGGTCCGCTGTAATGGCAGGAGGGGCAGCCTTTGCGCGGACCGCGCTTTCCTACGGCAAGATTCTGGGTGCGAACGATCGCATTTCGTTATGCCACATCGGCAACGGAAGCCGGGGAGGCGACTTGGACTGGATTGCGGCGCAACTGAAAACCAGCCACAACGTGGAGATGACGACCGTCTGCGATCTGTGGAAAGTGAACCGCGAGAAAGCGGTGGCGACGAATGCGAAATATTATGGCCGAACACTACGGTCTTACCAGTATTGGGAGGACGTGCTTGCCCTCAAAGACATTGATGCCGTGTTGATTTCCACTCCCGAGCACTCGCATTCACCAATCCTGAAAATGGCGGTCGAAGCCGGCAAGGATGCCTACGTTGAAAAACCCATGGGCAATATACTGTCAGAAGTAAAGGCGGCCCGGGACGCCGCCGTACAACGCAATCGGATCGTGCAGGTGGGCACGCAGCATCGTAGCGAGCCGTATCCCAGAGCGGCGCACGACTTGGTGCAGACCGGGGTGCTCGGTGAAGTAAGCAAAGTGGAAATCGTATGGAATTACCATGGTCCACGATGGCGTGGGCGCCCGGAAACAAAATTGATCCGCGAAGCAGACACGGATTGGCGTAAGTGGCTTCTCACCAAACCCTATCGCCCATTTGATCCGCAGGTTTATTGCGAATTTCGTTTGTACAAGGAATTCTCCAGCGGCATCCCCGACCAATGGATGAGTCACGCGATCGATCTCGTGCACTGGTTCATGAAGGACAGCTTTCCTCGTTCGGTCGTAGCTCACGGCGGCATTTTTGCCTGGCGCGATGGCCGGGAAAACGCGGATACCTTCCAGGCGCTCCTGGAATATCCGAAGGGGTTTCTGGTGAGTTATTCAACCAGTTTTGGCAATGACTCGCCGGGCTTCACCCGCTATATGGGGACGAAGGCAACAATGACCAACCTCGGCGACGAGGGTAGTCCACGCTATCAGCTGGTCGAAGAAAAGGGGAATCACGAAGACGACGCCGCCATCGACGAAAAGCGGCCTGCGCAATACGTGCTCTTGCCCGGTGAGACGAAACTGCCTCCTATGGGCATGGATGACCTCTCGCTTGAGCACATGGCCAACTGGTTCGAGTGCATGCGCTCGCGTCAGCAGCCTCATTGCACGGTGCACGATGGGTTTGCCCACTCCGTTGCGTGCATGATGGCAGCGCAGGCTTATTGGTCCGGCAAGAAACAGTACTGGGATGCTGCAAATGAGACAATTCTAGATCAGTCGATCTGAGTCTTTTAGTGTCGTCCTTGCGGGGCGGAACAGAAAACAAGCCGCGAATTGTCATCGTGCAGCTCGGGGGCGATCATGATAGGTACTGGACGCTCTGCTCTATGAGTTTGACTGTGGAACCATAGGGTTCCCCCGGCGCGTCGAACTCCATAGAGCAATATCCCCGGTAGCCGCTGGACTTCAATAGGTCGAACGATTTGTTCAGGTCGCACTTGAACAGCTTGCCCTGATCGTCTGCTTCGCTGTCTTTAACGTGACAGATAGAGAAGGCGTGCTGGAACATGGCTTGCAAAGCTCGATAATTGAATTCTGGATTGCCGGTTAACATGGAATTGCAGAAATCAGGCAAGGCATGCAGATACGGGTGATCGACGGCTTCGATCACCTTCACCACAAAGAACGCGTCTTCGCTGACTAAATCATCGTTTTCCAAATTGACCACCACATTCTTTTGCGCGGCGTAATCGGTGACCGCCCGCAGACTTTCAACCGTGCGCGGCAAGTTTGGAGATGAGTTCTTTGCCCTAGAAATGTGCGTGCGTATGCTGGGAGAACCAATGCTGACAGCGACATCCACCCACGTTTTTGCAGAGGCAACGGCCTTGTTGCGGGCAGAACGATCCGCATCGTAGAAGCTGTCTTTCGTGTCGACCGCGATATCTACAGCTTTCACATTTGCCCTCTGCAACGCTTCCTGAAAACTCGCGAGGTATGCCGGTTCCAGCGAGCGAAAATGGTGGCTGTGCGGCTCAATGTTGTAAACCTTGAACTTCGATACCACGTGGGATGCGAACTCCGCGAGGTCCATCCCTGGCAGATTCCGGTCACGGTCCGGGTTGGCGGGGCTTTCAATGTAGGCGCGAAACGGGTACGAGGCCACCGCAATGCGATCGCGGGGCGAGGTGGGAAAGGACAGATGCGGCTCCGCTCGGGAATCCGCAGTGACCGTCTGCAGTTCGCTCGTTGCCAGGAACATGCCACCCGCCAGAGTGGAAGCCTTTCGAAAAAAAGCACGCCGAGTGATCGATCCCATGTAATCTCCGGGCGAGAAACGATCGCATTATAGTCGGCATCTGCCCTTTCGGATCGATTGTGAGAGCCGACGTGCTCCCCGCGGGGCGAGGATATCAGATCGTACTCAATCATTGTTGTTTGCGTCGCGCGAAGGTAAGCAGGCGTTGTGCGCTCGACACGTTGCTTGTGGTGGATCGCTGCGGATCTAAACCCAGGAATAATATCAAGAGAAACTCGACGTATCCTGATGTTATGAGGTGAGAAAACAACGTGAGCAAGGGGGGGTTGAGACTCAGGAAGTATTCCGTCGGGACTGGGGACAGGTTTGCGCATCCGGCCAAAGCGCAGTTGAAGGCCTGCATCTAGGCTCTGGAGAAGGGCGTAGAACTAATCCTGGGGTGGAACAAATCCAACCGCGAGCCCACGTTGATCGGCTCTGCGCCCCGCTCGGCATGGGAAGCGGCCAACTCCGCGGTGCAAACCCCGCACGAGGAAAAGCCATATCTCGCTGGTTGCTGATGTGCTGAACCTACGATATAAAGAATCGTCCCTATGCCTAGTCGTACAACGCACGACGCCAAGATGCGAGCTAGAGAAGGAAACAACTTGCTCACTGAGGAACGCCGTCGCGCGATTCTCGAACTCTTGCAACGGGAAAGGCGAGTGCTGGTAGCCGATCTCGCACAACAGTTTCACACCTCGCAAGTTACCATCCGGAAAGACCTGGACGTGCTCCACGTGCGCAACTTGATCCAGCGCACACACGGAGGCGCTTTGCCTCTGCACGATGGCGCACTCGAAGACCCCTCTCTGCATGAAAAGGAGCGCCTGCACCGGAAGGAGAAACTTCGCATTGCCTCAGCTGCGGCGCACCTGGTCTCTGAAGGGCAGGTTGTGATTCTGGATTCAGGCACGACGACAACCGAAATTGCCCGCGCTTTGCGCAATCTGCAAAACCTGACCGTTATCACGAACGGCGTAAATATCGCCGCTGAGCTCTCGAGTTCCTCGGTCGAGGTCATCCTGACCGGGGGCGCAGTGCGCAAGAATTCCTTCTCGCTGGTTGGCCCTATCGCGGAGGAGACACTTCGCCGACTCAGCGCCGACATACTGTTTCTAGGCGTGGATGGATTCGACATTGCGTATGGCCTTACCACACCCAACCTTTTGGAAGCCAAGGTCAATCGAATCATGACCGAAATCGCCAAACGTACGGTTGCAGTCTGCGATTCCAGCAAGTTCGGTCGCCGCAGTCTCTCTCTCATAGTGCCGCCAGCCTCATTGCAGCAAGTCATCACCGACAAGGGCATTCAGAAATCCGACCTTCAAGCCCTGAAAAATGCCGGCATTGAAGTGACGCTCGTCTGACCCGGTCTTTGGGCGAATGAGCGTTACCCCTTCGGCGGAGGGGTGCTCGGGGTTGTGCTCCGGCCCGCTGCGTTCCAACGCTGGCGGATAAAGCTAGTAAGCGTAGCGCGGTCACGAAACGCCTCTGTGCCGCCTTCTTTCGTTGTGGAGTAGGCTCCGGCCAGGTTTGCATAGGCCAGACAGTCCTCAAGTTTCGCCCCCGTCACATACTGGTGGATGAATCCTGCGTCGAAACTGTCCCCCGCGCCTACATCGTCCATCGGTTTCACGGTCGGAGGCATGAGACTGCACTGCTCCTGCCCGGAGCGGCAGATGGCCGCTGAGGCGCCGCGCTTCACCACCACAACCTTAGCCAGGCCCGCGAGCAGATTGATGGCTTGCGAGAGATCTTCCGTGCGCGCGATCTTCTTTGCCTCGCGATCGTTGGGGAGAAAGACATCTACATGCTTGAGGACTTCCAGCAAATCCCGATCCCACTTGTTCTCGGGATCGTCGTTGGTATCAAGAGAAGTTGAGAGCCCTGCCGCTTTCGCCTGGCGGAACAGGTCCCCAATTCTCGGACGCAATCCACGATGCAGAAAGAACGATGACACGTGCAAATGACGCGCGGACCGCACGTATCCCAGGTCGATGTCAGAATACTGCAACTCAAACATCGTGCCGGGATACGTAAGGATGTAGCGCTGCTGCAAGTAGGGCAAAACGACGGTCAGTCCTGTAGCCGTCCGCCCGGTCGCCTGCGTTACGCGGCCTAGATCAACACCAGCCTCGGCCAGCCTCTCCACAGCCATTTTCCCGAAAGCGTCACTCCCAGTTTTCGAGACGAAACCCACCTTGCTGCCCAGTATGGCCAAGTTGTGAGCAAAAATGGCCGAAGAACTGCCCAAGGTGAGTGCGAGGCCGCTGGCTAGCAGTTCACGATCCAGCACAAGCTCTTTTGGCAGACCGTAGAGGATCAAGTCTAGATTGATCTCACCAACTACGCATACGTCCAACTTCGTCACGATGGCTCCTCCCTGAACACTTGCGATGTGCGATTGCTACTGCTCGGGCAATGCTTCCAGATTCAGGACTTCCCAAGGTCGCAGTGAGAATGTGTAGGGCTCACCCGCCTTCAACCGGATCGGCTTCGTATCGCGATCTTTGTGCCAGGGGCTGCGCGCCTGGAATGTTCGGGGCGCATGGAGTGGCAACTCGAAGGACTGGGCAACATCTATGGAATAGGTCTGGGGTTTGTCACTTGGATTGCGAAGCGTGAGGATGCCCGCTCTTGGCGACCAGGACGCCCAGCCGTAAACTTCAAGTTTCTTCGGGTCTCCGCCGATCCAATGAGTATCGACCAGCACATCCGCATTGTTGCGTGACCAGTGAGCGGCCTCCGCCAGGGTGTTCCAGTCTTCCTCCGACAACAACGAATGAGTGATGTACATTTCCTGCAACTGCGTGCCGCTGCCAAAGTAGGAATGCACCTCGTTGGCAAAGTCCTTGCCGGGATCGGTATCGAGATGCTCGGCGTGACGCGCATATATAAGTCCGTGCAACATAACAGAGTTCAACGGAAATAGCGGCCCTTGCCGCACAACACCGTGGAAGGTAGCGCCATCGCGAAAAGTTATCCAACGCTCGCGCCACGAACCGATGCCGGCAAAGCTGTGGTCATCGTCGCCTCTCCAAATGGAATCTGCATACTGCAACCAGAAAGGCGAAGGGTAAGTTCCGGTTGTGAGGTTGATAAAGATGGCTGGACTCACGGAACGCCAGTCACTGATGAGGTTGATGGCCGCTTGGAAGTCACTGTCAAATTCGCTTCCGGGCAGGACGCTGTTCACATTGCCCGTGCCATCGATCTTAAACTGGTTGACCCCGAAGTCGCGCATAAATCTCAAGGTGACTTCGCGGAAGCGCGCGTAGTACTTGGGGCCGGAGAGAGCGAAGCCGCCTTCGTTGGTTTCCAAGCCCTGCTGGTGGCCGTACTTGAGACGCTCTTCTTTCGCCGGATCGTACCCTCCCCACGGAGAGAGCCAGACGCCGGGTTCGGCTCCGTATTTCTCAGCTGCGGTCCTGAGCGGGGTGAACCCATTCGGAAATCCGGCGCCAAAACTCCAGAGCGTGTGAGGATCGTCCCAACCGTCGTCGAACATAAACGAATCCAGCTTTACTCCACGCTTTCGCGTTAATTCGCTGCCAAACGAACGAATCACGTCGAGAGCGGATGCTTCGTCATACGGATTATCGAATCCGATGTCGTACCACGAGTTGTAGTGCAGAAAGGGGCGGTAAGGGCGGGCGCGTTCGCGCTCGATGTAATTCAAAAAACCGCGCCGCATCTGGCCCGCGGGAGATACGCCAATCACGGAGGAGTAAGTCACAGTCTGATCCGCTCGCAGCGGCAATTCGCGGGCGATGGAACATGTCACTTCGTCGTCTTTGACGGCGCAGGCAGAAAGTGGATGCTCAAAGCCAAAGAAAGCGTCGCCCATGATTACGGGAGAGCCTTTCACGGTGCCGACCACGAGGGCGCCGGGAGCCTTGAAGTCGAAGAGGTCGACCTCGCGAATCGGCCAATCGCGGTGAAGAGCATGGATCGAAAGCTCCTGCCTCACATAGTTGGCGTCATTCCGCAGAATTCCACGCCATGTGACCGAAAGACTTCCTTCCGAGTTTTCCAGGCGCATGACGACCTGCTGGCCGGGGAAGTGCTGCGCCGAACGCGAGGCTTCGGCTTCTGCATCCAGATTCTCGATGCGGGGACCGTCCTCGATACTCATGGCCGAGGATCGAAGGATTGTGCCATCCTTGAGCTTAAGGACGAAAACATTTTGCGATAGCGCAATGCTCTTCTCCGATTCGTGCGCGTCGGATTCGTGTGCCATAGGGTGCACGATCACTTGCGCTTTGCTCACCGTGCCCTGAGACAAAGACCATCGCGCGGCGAGCATGTTGTTTTCCAGGATGATCTGATCTCCGCGAATGCTGGCGTGGGCTTCACCGGGGTCCATGTCATAAAGAAGAGTGGACGATGTTGCCGACGCCAGAGCAGCATTGGTCATCGCCATGGTCGAAAAGGAAAGGATCAACAAGCTAACCAGCCCAAGCGGAGCAAACATAGTTGGTTCCCTAATGAATCTGGAGATGCGCAACAACCCGGTTGATGGCGCCACTTGGACTCGGGCGATCCGGCTGCAGCCCGGCATTCAACGATGAAAACAGACCCAGCAACTGGGCAAACATAACATCTACAGGAGGGCGATATTCGTCCTTGAACGTTGCTGGCGCATCCAAGGAAATCAAGTAATCCGCCAGGGATTCGAGTCCCGGAAGATGCTGCGGCGCGATTGCTATCGTGATCCCCGCCAAATTTTTGTCCCGTATTTCCCTTAGCAGGTCCAGTTCGTACTTTTGTCGGCGAGGATCGTTGGAGATGAACTGGGTGAACAGCGTGTTCTTGTCCAAAGCGGACATGGGACCGTGCCGGAAGCCTAGTACCGACTCCGAGATGGTGTGAATCTTGCCGGCCGTCAGTTCGAGCAACTTCAGGGCAGATTCGTTCGCAACTGCCGCAAGCGGTCCAGAGCCAAGAAAACAGGCCTTTGAGAAATGCATCGCTGCGATGGGAGAAGCGATATCCGCAGCTTCGCGCAGGAACTTCCTGCCCATTCCTTTCATGCCAAGCAGGATCTCTCCGTATCGCTCCAGGTCATCGAGCTGCGCCAGACACTGTCCGGCAACCACCATATTGCTGAAAGAACTGGTCATGGCGAGGCCGCGATCGTTCACCGCGTCGTCGAGGATGAGAGCCAGCATTTGATCTGGATTCTGAAAACAGAGTTGAGCCATTCGTCCAGACTGATTACAAGAAACCACAAGGTGTCGAATGTCAGGATAAGTTGCGAGCGCCTTTTCAAGGACGGCGACGCCCTCCGAGCTGTCGCCGGAGCGGGAGAAAGAGATCCACACGTAATCGCGCCCATGCCGGATCAGATTGTCCATGTTTATGAGCAGGTCCGTGCTGGGGACGGCCCACACGGGGCACGGCCAGAGCTGTCGCAACAGGTCAGCCACGGCGCGGCCAATGTAGTCGGATGTACCCGCGCCAACCAGGAAAACACAAGGCGCGGAGAGGTCCTTGGATCCGACTCCGGATTTCTTCAGGAAAGAGCTGATTTCCACGTGACGGTGCCGGCATTTTCGGTAGGTTGCCTGCCAAGTGTCGGGCTGCTGCGAGATTTCCCGCGGCGTGTAGCGGATTCCGCGTACGTCCTTCTCCTCGTCAGCTAACTCCAGTAGAGCCTGCAGCGGATTCTGCAAGGGATCCTCCTTGAATCAATATTTTGGGCGCAAGCCACGACTGCATGGACAATTCCCGGCATTTGTGCGGAACTATAACTTATGAAACGATAACGAAATATATAGAAACATTCTATAACCACTCGAAACCACAGTACCACACGCCGTCAATCCTCGACTTTCCGTTGAGGATTGTCGTCGCGCCATCGCAAGTTTATACACTTTTCCACGGGGATGGTTCCCTTCGTGACCAGACCTCGGGCTCCAATGTTTTGTCTTGACAGGGGGCGATCGACTGTTTAAAGATTGCTGCCGCAATTAATCGCAATCAAACGAAACTATTTGCGATGTTCTTCACGAGGGTTCTTATGCGGATGACCGGACGAATTCTTCTCTTTGCTTCGTTGTTTGTCACTTGCGCAACCTTGGCAGTCGCACAAGGCAATTACCGTGCGCAACTGCGAGGGGTTGTTTCCGACGCGAGTGGCGCAGTTGTCCCCAACGCTGTGGTCACGATCACGGACGCAGGCACGAATATTTCCAGTTCGGCGCGCACCGACGACAAGGGCTCGTTCTTCTTCACCGGGTTGCGCCCTTCCACCTACAGCGTTAAGGCGGAGGCCCGCGGCTTTCGAACGGCGGAGAGGACAGGAGTTGTGCTGGCGGTTGATCAGGAGTCGTCGCTGAACTTCCGGATGGACATGGCGGGCACATCGACCACGGTCAATGTCACGGGTACAGCTCCGCTGCTCGATACCGGCAATGCCACGCTGGGCACCGACATCACCAGCGAGTATGTGAAGGAACTTCCTCTTGCCGGCCGTGACTTCTTTGGCATGACGTTCTTGGCGGCAGGCGTAACCGAGGTAGCTGGATCCGGCATCAATGACAACTATCCTTCGGGGACGAATTTCGTTTCCAACGGGCAACGCAACGCGACTGCCGAGGTGCGACTGGATGGCGCTTTGATCAGCGCACCGGAACAGGGAGAAGGCGGCAACTCGAACGTTTACTACGAGCCGCTAGTCGAAGGCGTGCAGGAATTTAAGGTGGAGAACAACAGCTTCTCGGCGGAGTTCGGCAACAACGGTGGTACCGTCGTCAACATGGTCATGAAGAGCGGGACCAACAATTTTCACGGCAGCGGCTGGTATTTTCTGCAGCGTTCGGGGCTGGATGCGCGCGACTTTTTCAACCCTGCGCCCAGCCCAAAGCCAGATAGCAAGCGAGACCAGGGTGGCTTTTCCGTCGGGGGGCCGATTCGCAAGGACCGAACGTTTTTCTTCGTTGACTTTGAAAAAGTCCGCAGCATCTCGGCGACCAGCAACGTCGCGTCTGTCCCGACGATGGCGGAACGAACCGGCGACTTCTCGGCAACGGCGAACCCCATCTACGATCCCACGCTGCCTTTTGTTGCCTGCACCCCGCCAGCGACCGGTCAGTGCCGGCAGCAGGTTCCGGGCAACATCATTCCCCAAAGCGAAATTAACGCCATCGGTCAGGGCGTAATCAATCTTTACCCACAGCCCACGAACGGAAACGAATTCAATAACTTTAATTTCAGCGCGACGTCGTATGCGCCGGATTATCAGTTTGACATCAAGGTGGATCACAAGATCAGCGACAAGCAGAGTATCAACGCTCGCTACAGCCGGGAATCGTCCAACTTTTATACTTCCGAAGCCTTGGGGGACGGCTTCTCCGAGGACGGAATCAACGGCACTCCAACCCTGGCGCAAAACGGCTCGTTCGAATACACCCGGACGATCAACCCACGGATCATCTGGACGAGTCACGCGGCCGTCGACCGGGTGCACGAAGTCGAGACTCCCGGCGTCCCCACGATTTCCAGCTTCAATGCTTCGTTGCCGTCAGGCGCTCAGGGATTGCCCGCGGTGCTGCAGCAGGCCAATGGAATCGACCGGATGCCGGCGTTTTACATGGTGGGCTCGTCGCCGTGGACGGATCTTTTTGATCAGTCCGCTCTGAACACCACATTTGCACACACCTTGCTCAGCTATTCATCCCAGTTCGTGATCTCCAAAGGCTCGCACCTGATGAAGTTCGGCGGAGAGCAGAGAATTTTCTACAATAACTTCTTTCAGCCGCCGGATCCGACTGGGTCTTTCAACTTTACCGATTTCGTCACATCGCCGACCCCGAACAGCGACTGTGACCCAAATTCTCCGCCGAATTCTTGCAATTCCACCGGGAACCCATTTGCCAGCCTTCTGTTTGGTTATGCCGACAATGTCAACCCTGCTCCTCAGGAACCGACTGCGCTCATTGTCTATCCTTCGGTGGCCAACCGGTCGGGCGAAACGGGATTCTATTTTCAGGATGACTGGAAGGTGAACTCGAAGCTTACGATCAATCTCGGCGTGCGTTACCAGTGGAGTACCCCATACAACGAGCGCAACAACAAAATCGAATTCAGCGACTTCACCGCGGACACCGGCGTTGGTATTCCGCTGAACTTTATTCCGTCGAGCGCGCCAACGGGCACGCTGAGTGCCCAGGGGACTCTGCAGCCGTTCGGCGTGAACATCCCCTCCTCGCAGGAGTTGTTCGGAACTACGATATTCGCCAACTCCAGCCACAGGAGCGTCCCGACATACCGCAATGATGTTGGACCGAGGCTAGGTTTCGCCTATGCGCTCGATTCGAAGACCGTCGTGCGCGGCGGCGCCGGGATTTATTTCGGAATGAGCCCGGCCACAAACTTCCAATATCCCGGCACCGCCTTCCTCAAGACGGCAACCATATTCTTTACCAATGACAATTTTGCCACTCAATCCTCGACCTTGGAAAATCCTTTTCCCAATGGGTTTACCGGTCCGCAGGGAAGGCAGTACGGCGCGCTGGCGAATTGGGGATATCCCAACAATAACGATCTGGGCACGACTGCCGCGCGAGACGCGAACATCTACCAATGGAATCTGGGAATCCAGCGGGAACTGCCCAGCCAAGTCGTACTCGGCGTGGATTACTCGGCAAACCGGAGCACGCGTCTGCCATGGTCCGGCACCAACAATCGGGATTTCATTCCGTCGACCTTGCTGGCGCAGATTTCACAGTCTGTGCATAACAATTTCGACTTCACTCAGGGTAACGGCGTTGGGGCTTGCGACAGCTCCAGTTGCGTAAGTAACCTCCTTTCGACGCAGGTGGGAAATCCATTTTCTCCTCTGTTCAGCCCTCCCTGTACCCCGTCCTCTTCCCACCCCTGTTTCAACGAGCCCGACTCGAACTACGGGAATCCAACGATCGCATTAGGAAATCTGCTCGATTCCTACCCGCAATTTAGCGGAGACTTCGAGGGGCTGGCGCTGGAGGAAGCCAGCTCCTGGTATAACGCTATGCAGATTCGCTTCCAGAAGCGCACTACGCATCACATCAGTTTCGAGGGCAGCTACACAGTGTCAAAGTCAACTGACACTTCTTCCGCCGGCAGGAACAACTTCATCGGGACGCTTGGGGCCGGCATGCCTCAACAGCTGGATCGCCTGAATTTAGAGCACAGTATCGGCGCCAACGATACGCCGCAGCGTCTGGCGGCCGCGGTTGTGATTGACATGCCGATCGGCCGCAATGAATGGATTGGCGGCGATATGAACCGTGTTCTCGATGCTGCCGTCGGAGGTTGGTCGATCGCTAGCTTGATCACGGAACAATCGGGACAGCCCATCGCCCTCGGCATGGCCTCGCCGCGGCTGGCGAATGGCGTCCAGCGCCCCAACGTCGTCTGCCCGCAGCTCAAAACCGCGATCAGCATGAACGCTGCGGCCGAGACCTGGGAAAACGCGGCACCGACTCCTTTCCTCAACCCTAATTGCTTTGCCGACCCGGGCGACCAGATTCCAGGCAACGCTCCACGCTACTTCTCGAACTTGCGCGTCGATGGCATCCACAACGTCGATCTTAATCTTTACAAGTCGTTTGTGCCCAAAGAAGGCATGAAGCTGGAAGTGCGAGCTGAGATGTTTAACCTCGCCAATCATCCCCGCTTCGGCGTGCCCAATCCTTCGGTTGGAGATTCGGAGTTCGGGACGGTCCTCAGCGACGCGGGAGGGCAATTACCTCGGTATTACCAGTTCGGCGTGAGGTTCGAGTTCTAATCTGGACTGTAACGCCGCCGTCCCGGCGGCTGTCCGGCGGGCGGCCCTTCGACCGGCTGAGGTGCCGCCGGCTGATCACACTTCGCCTGGATCTCGCTTGATTGCTCCGATTCGAAAGTTAAAAGTGACCATCGGATACTTTCCCCAACCACCGGAGGGTCCGCGGCTAGGCTCCCTTAAGGAACGTGATTCTTCTTTGAGGTGCGCCGCTGTAACAAGTAACAACGAAAGAAGATTATAGAAAGCAAACGTAAACCACAACCTGGAACCATGCGTCTGCGCCCCGACAAGGGGGGACCGCCTCCGCTGCGCCCAGGTGCAAGTACACTTACTGTCGAACTCTTGGTGGGGCGCTGGACAAACACAACAAATCGATATAAAAGGAAAGCACCGACGCTTCACCGTGATACCGCATCGGATTCAGTTCGCCCTGAAGTTGCCGTGCTCGTCGTCCGGGCCCAGCCGGTTGCGGCAGTGCTACGAAAATCGAATTGCATTGGAACGTAACGTAAGGAGGACATCACTTCGATGCAGCGTAGAGACTTTCTGAAAAGCAGTGTTGCGTTGGCCGTGACTGCCGAATGGGGAGCTGGCAAAGCCCAGGGCTTCGTTCCCGCTCACAACTGGGAACAATACGACTTTGGCGCTGGCCCTCCAGTGACCGACCGCCTCAATCAGGGGCCTTTTCCACAGTACCCGCCCGAGGAGCTTATCCCGACGGATGACGTGGTCATGACTACGACTTCTTCAGAAGAGGTAGTGCCGAACTACGGCAAGGGCCTGATCACCTATATCACGGCCGATATGGGTACAGAGGAAATCCAATCGGACAACATCCCCCAGGCCATCGAGGACCTGGTTCGATTTCCCTTGGGGCAACAGCTTTACATACGACCGACCTGGCGGGAGATCCAACCGCGGCCTGGGCACCTCGAGTTGCCTGACTATGTGAAGATCGTCTTCGAGCTTGCGAAGAAAAACAACAAACGGGTTGGACTTCGCATTCAGATGAGCGCTCCCGACTATAAGCACCAGCCGGCGCTGCCGGCTTTTGTCCTCGACAAAGTACCGACGGTTGAACTCATTCCCGACGAGAAAGAGAAGAAGGAGGCTGCGCGGTTTATAGAGAATCCCTATTCGCGTTATCAGCCTCGGTTCGACCATCCTTTTTTCCAACAGGCATTCAGTGAACTGGTAGGCCTTTTAGCAGCGGAATTCAATGGCAGTCCTGCCGTCGAGTTTGTCGATACATTTCTATATGGATTCTGGGGTGAAGGGCACACCTGGCCGTTCGTCAATACGCCTTTTCCCGATTACCAGACCGCCGAGAAGACTTGGGTCAAAATGCTGAAAGTTCAACAGGAGCACTTCACCAAAACTCCATTAATGACAAACACTCAACCCGACTACAGCCGAGTCGGCAATTCAGAGGTCCTGGATCGCACGATTCGCAGTTACAACT
>JGI12635J15846_10001184_pt1 | contig 22867 bp, 25 predicted proteins | sample BlaSpr_A8_OM2_M2_FD_15846 | JGI IMG/M metagenome (IMG submission 15846) | reverse complement strand
TGCCCGCCTCTATGTCACCGGCGTCAACGACTCCAAAGGCACCGAACTGATGTACTTCGAAGTCCCGCTGGAGAAGTAGTTGATTACATCCAGTGTCCTGAATGCTTTAAATTAAACGCAACCCTTGCAGCGCATTTCAGCCGCCGGCGAGGCTCGCAAGAGCAGGGAGCGTCGCGCTGGTTTATGAGCGGATTTGTTCTCCACCCGGAGGCGTACACCGACCTCGAAGAGATCGGGGAATATATTGCGGCCGATAACCTCACTGCCGCCGATCGCGTCGGACGAAGAAATCTACGGAACGATCCAATCTCTGGCGGCCTTTCCTCCCCTGGGCCACAGTCGACCCGACCTCAGGGCACGCCCTCTGCGGTTTCAATCTCTGCGAGATTATGGGATCGCGTACGCGCCGGAGGAAAAAACCTGGTTGTGATCGCGGTGCTGCATGGCCGCCGCAGCCCGCGGGTGATCGCAGCCATACTCCACAAGAAGACCTTGAGTCGCGCGCGAAAGGGGCTTCCGACGGCAGCTTGGCGGCCTGCTGGAGGCCTTATAATCCCGATATGTCGACCAGCGCAGACGCCTCCGTCGCCGCTCGCATAACCTACGAGCCTGTCATCGGGCTCGAAGTCCACGTGCAACTGCTGACGGCGTCGAAGATTTTCTGCTCCTGCTCCACGCGTTTCGGAGCTGCGCCCAATACGAACGTTTGCCCGGTGTGCCTTGGGATGCCGGGAGCGTTGCCGGTGCTGAATCGCAAGGCGGTGGAGTTCGCCACGCTGGCTGCGATGGCGCTGAATTGCCGCATCAACGAGACTTCGATTTTTGCGCGCAAGAATTATTTCTATCCCGATCTGCCCAAGGGCTACCAGATTTCGCAGTATGACAAGCCGCTGGCCGAGCATGGGTACATTGAGATCAGCGGCGGGTCGAAAGGCGAGGGCGCCCGCGCTACAAAAGTCGGAATTACGCGGGTGCATCTGGAAGAGGACGCTGGCAAGAGCTTGCACGAGGGCTTTGCCGACTCGAACGAGAGCACTGCCATCGATCTGAACCGCACCGGCGTGCCGCTGATCGAAATTGTGAGCGAGCCCGACATCGCCACTCCGGACGAAGCTTACGAGTACCTGACGCGGCTGAAGGAAATCATCCTCTACACCGGCGTGAGCGACTGCAACATGGAGGAGGGTTCGTTGCGCTGCGATGCCAATGTCAGCATCCGTCCGCGCGGGCGGAAGGAGCTTGGAACGAAAGCCGAAATCAAGAACGTGAACTCGTTCCGCTTTATCCGCGAGGCGTTGATCTATGAGATCGCGCGGCAAATCGAAGTGGTTGAATCCGGCGGGAGAATCACGCAGGAGACTCGCCTTTACAATGCGCACGAAGGCAAGACGCACAGCATGCGCTCCAAAGAGCAGGCGCACGACTACCGCTATTTCTCCGAGCCCGATCTGCTGCCGCTAGTAGTGGATGAAAAGTGGAGGGCTGAGATCAGGAAGACTTTGCCCGAACTGCCGGAAGCGCGCCGTGGGCGGTTCGTCAAGGAATTTGGGGTTACCGAGTACGACGCGCAGGTGCTCACGGTTTCGAAATCACTCGCCGATCAGTTCGAGGCCGCGGCGAAGGCGGCGAAGAATCCCAAGCGGGTGGCGAACCTGGTGCAAGGCGAACTGATGGGCCGCCTCAAGGCCAGTGGCGCGGAGATCGAGCACTCGCCGATTTCGATGAAAGGCGTGGCGGCATCTGCCGATCTGGTAGAGAGCGGCGCCATCTCCGGCAAAATGCTCAAGGATCTTTACGATCTCTGCTTCGAGCGCAAAAAAGATTTCCCGGAAGTCTACGAAGAAGAGGGACGGCCGCAACAATCTTCCAATACGTCAGCGCTGGAAAAAATCATCGACGAAGTTGTAGCCGCGAGTCCCCAGCAGCTGGAACAATATCGCGCCGGCAAGAAAACGATGCTCGGATTCTTCGTCGGCCAGGTGATGAAAGCCTCGAAAGGACAGGCAAACCCGCAGCTGGTGAATGAGTTGCTTGCGAAGAAGCTGGAATGAAGGTGTAGGACTAATGTGTAGGACCGGGACCGAGACCCGGTCCTACGCACTCCGATGTGACTGAAGTAATCTGAAACTGCCTGCTTGTTCCCGCTACCATGATGCTGGGCCTATTTGTGCGGGCTGACCGTTCCAGAGTTCTCATGAAAATCAAGCTGGACCGTATGATCAGCATTGCGACGCTCGTGGTCTTGGTCGTGATCACTATTCTACTGTTGAAGAGGCCGGCTCCGGTCGTGCAGGAGTCGCGGCCTTCGGCCGGGACGGGGGCTAATGCCCAATCGCGCAATCCGCAGACATTCAATCAAAAAGCCGACCCGTCGGATTCAGCGGGGCAGCAAGTCCAACCATCACAGGGCAGCGGGGGATACTCGGCGGGATCTTCGGCCGTATCTTCCGCAGTAACCCAGCCGGCTCAGAACTTGGCCGCAGCCCAGAGTCCGAAGCTCGATGCGCGGGGCAGCTTCAGCTCTAACTCCGACGCGATCAGCGCTGCCATCAGCCAAATGCTGGGCGGGGGCGGAGCGGCGGGTCTGTCTCCGGAGTCTGAGGTCGGCAGCGGATCTCCAACCATCAAAGATCAGAAGGTTACCTATGAAGGAGACACGGTGCATGGGCAGTTTCTGACGGAGGTCGGCGGGAAGGACGTCTGGGTCACGATTTCGGGGCACATGGGGCAGAAGGACGGTTACGCCACATTCGATCCTACCGAGTTCAAGGTTGGAGACATAGAGGTGCCCGTCGCACTGGTTAATCCGGCGCTGCAGCGGAAGCTCGCTGAGGAACGAGATCGACTGAAGGTTGCCGGTCCGGACGCGCAGTAGAGAATCGCAGTAGAAATACTGACACGGGAGTTTCGGGCGTTCCGGTCAGAGAGACGGCACGCGATTCTCCGCAGCCACCTGGGCATACCATCGACCTGACCCTTTGAGCGTGCGCTGCTGGGTTTTGAAATCAAGGTAGGCCAGGCCAAAACGCTGGCTGAAGCCTTCCGCCCACTCAAAGTTATCCATTAGACTCCATGCATGGTAGCCGCGAACGTCCGCGCCATCGGCAATGGCACGCGCGACCGCTTGCAGATATTGCCTGTGGTAGTCGACACGACGCGCGTCACGAATCGTGCCATCGGCGCCGGGGCCATCGTTGTACGCGCAACCACTCTCAGTAATCTCGATTACGGGGCGGTTGAAATCACGAGTGATGCGCATGACCATGTCGTACATCGCCTGCGGCCAAACTTCCCATCCAATATCGGTCTTCGGGCCCAGCTGGCCTCCCACCATCTTTACCGGGAACAGCCATTGCTGCGCGTGGGAGATTCGTTCCAGCACGCTGGGAGCTGAGGCCATAGTCCGGTAGTAGAGATTGATGCCGATGAAATCAAGCGGAGCCTTCATCTTGTCCAGGTCGCCCGATTTAATTCTCATGGCGGTTTCTGGGAAAAACGCGAACGCCTCCGGATAGCGGCCATGGAGTGCGGGTTCGAGGAACCAGAGGTTGGTGATGGCGTGAGCGCGCTCGGCGGCTAGCTTGTCTTCCTCGGAGTTCGATGCGGGCTCGCACGCCGACATGCTGAATGCGGTGCCCACGCGCGCCGCAGGACGCGCGGCCTTTAGTGCATGAAAGCCGGCCCCCTGTGCCAGGTTTACGGTGTGGGAAGCGCGCAGGAAGTCGAGGAGACTTTGGCGTCCGGGAGCGAGCGTGCCTTCAAGATATCCCCTGTAGGTGAAGGCCGCGGGTTCGTTGAACAACGTCCAATCGGAAACCCGGTCACCCAGAGCTTGTGCAACGAGCTCCGCATAATCGGCAAAGCGGGAGGCGGTGTCGCGATTTGGCCAGCCGCCAGCGTCTTCCAAGGTCTGGGGCAAGTCCCAGTGGTAGAGCGTGACAAAAGGACGAACTCTCGCTTGCAACAAGGCGTCAACGAGACGGCTGTAATAATCTATCCCATTGGCGTTAGCTGCGCCGGAACCGCCGGGCTGGATGCGGGGCCAGGAGATCGAGAATCGGTAACTGTTCAGATTGAGCATCTTCATGAGCGAGATGTCTGAACCCCAGCGATGGTAGGAATCACATGCTACATCTCCCGTATCGCCATTCTTGATCTTGCCGGGCGTATGGGAGAAGCGGTCCCAGATGGATTCACCCTTGCCGTCTTCTTTCCATGCGCCTTCGATCTGGTAGGAGGCAGTGGCCGTGCCCCAGAAGAAATTCCGCGGGAAAAGAACCTCGGAAGAACCGTCAGACTGCAGGGTCTTCGAGTTGACGAAATGTTCCGCGCGCGCAGCATTCGACGATACGCTGCAGCCTGAAAGCAGGGTGGCGGGCAGAGCGGTTGCAATGCTGGCGACGAGGGCCGAATGGGCAAATTCCCGGCGTGTCAGGCGCAAAGTAAAGTGTGACTCCTTCGGACGTTGTGTTAGCAGCGAAAGCGGCCTGCGGCCGCGTCCGGTCAGAGACCCGGTTTCACGCTAGAACCATGGTCCCACCCTAGAACCGTCGATTTCATTTTGACTGTGCGGCGCACACATTCTAAACCGTAGGCGAAGATGTGTGGCGGAGGGAGAAGGACCGGTAAGATCATTGCCACTTGAGCAGCAGGTTTTCTAGGATGTCTGCGGCGCTCCTGAGTTCTGCGAGTTCGGGCTTGGTCAGGCTGCAGAGGTGCGTGGCGAGATACTCGATGCGGCGCTGGCGCGCTTCCTGAAGAAGTTTCGTGCCTTTCAGAGTGGCGCAGATGTGCATGCGGCGGGCGTCCCGTGAATCGCGAGTGATTTCAACCAGGCGGCCATGCTTCAGACCTGAGACCACGCGACTCATCGTGGGAGGCTTGACCTGCTCGGCGGCGGCAATCTGGCCGAGCGTTTTGGGACCGGACAAAACCAGCACCGAGAGGGCAGAGAGTTGCGCCGGGCCGACGCCAGAAGCAGTATCTTGCTGGCGCAGGCGTCGCAGCAAGTGGATAGCGGCGGAATGCAGGCGGCCGGCGGCCGCAACTGCTTGCGTAATTTTTTCAGGCTTGATTTTTGCCATGCAAATATCGTTAGCTATGCTAACTAATTCCCCGTGGGAGGTCAAGAAATGAGCGTAACTACAGCTGGAATTGGAATTAGCCATCTGGGCCAAATTAGGATTAACGCCAAGGACGTGGAGCGCGCGGCCGCCTTTTATCAGGACACACTGGGACTCAAGCTGCTTTTTAAGGCGCCGCCGGGGTTGGCCTTTTTCGACTGCGGCGGAGTAAGGCTGATGCTGGACCGGGCGGAGAAACCGGAATTCGATCATCTTAGTTCGGTCCTGTATTTTTCCGTACCCGACATTCAGGCTGCACATGGCAAGCTAAAGGAAAGCGGAGTACGTTTCGAGGACGAACCACATGTGATCGCGCGAATGCCTGATCATGATCTGTGGATGACCTTTTTTCGCGATTCCGAGGGGAACCTGCTGGCGCTCATGAGTGAAGCGCCACGATAAGGTTTCTCACCGCGATTGCATTTCCGGGCCGACGGTAGTACGAATGGTCGATTCTCATTACAAATTGCCGCGCAGCCATTGAGAATTGGGGTCTGACGGGCGATTCCCTGCGGCCAGCACCGCCAGCACTTTCAGCATCGGGTTTTGGCATTGCATGGTTTGCGCTGTGCGGCGCCTTCGCACTGCACATCTTTGATGAGGCGGCCACCGGCTTTCTGGGGGTGTATAACCCAACCGTGACCCCGCTGCGGGAGATTTGGTTGGTGGTTTCCCACGGCTCCGTCTGAGTTCAGAGAGTGGCTGTTGGGGGTGACCGCGGCGTGCGGACGGCTGATCTGCCTGACTCCGGTTGCAGCGCGGGGAATGCAGGGGCTGCGACCGATCGCATGGTGTTTCGCGGCTATCATTTTTCAATGGCCTGGGGCGCACTCTGTTTTCGATTCTGGGACACACGGTAGCTTCCGTCACATTTCCCCGTCCGGCGCCAGGATTTTGCTCGTCTCCCTTCTACTCGCGGCTTCGCCGGCCCTTATGGTGCGCCTGCGCCGGACTGGCCGGGTGGATCTTCCATTGGCAAGGGGCGATTGAGCTCACAGGCTTGTGGAAAGGTTGCTGTTTGGCTCGGGTAAGCGACAGCGTTGCGCGATGTGACCCTGCTATCATCGAGGGCGGAGTAGTTATAGCGGTATGGAAGACGAAGAAGACATTCCGTATATTTTCGGCTCAGGAGAAGGACTCATGGACGAGGGACCAGCTTTGCATTCAGGCGCGCGCCGCAATGAGGATATCGCGCTGGATCTGATGAAGTTTGTAGCGATGACAACGGGCTACGGGCGAACCACATCGTCGGGAGTAGGCTTTCAAGGGACCGGTTCGGCGTCAAAGCCTGACGAATACGCGGCGCAGCTGCTGGAGTTGTATGGAAAGTGCCGGGCAGCGGTGGAGGCGAAGAAGTAGCGAGCACCCACAGGATTGGAAGAAAAAGACCGCGGCCTGCCGGCCGCGGTCGTGGTTTCAGGTCAGCTTTCGATATTTTAGCGGCGCCCCTTCTTGGCTTTCTTCTTTGCCGCTTTCTTGGCTGGTTTTTTGGCCGCCTTTTTCGCAGCTTTCTTTTTCGCAGGCTTTTTTGCGGGTTTTTTCTTTGCCGGCTTTTTAGGCGTCTTTTTCTTGGCAGGCGCCTTCTTGGCCGGGGCTTTCTTCTTGACGGCTGGTTTTTTCGGACCGCCGCCTGCGGGGGCAGCGGGCTTGGGAGCGGGCGGTGGCGGAGCAGAGGCGGGCTCGCTGGTTTCTGCTTCCGGCACGCCGGCTTCTTCTTCCTCCTCCTCTTCCTCTTCAAAGTCTTCTTCGAGCGACTCGCTGTAGGCACCGCTGTCGCCGAATTCTTCTTCTTCATCTCGTCCGTAGAGTGTGGGATCGTAGAACGTCATTGCTCCTCCTGATCTTATTTTTTGGGCCCTAGCGAAAAAGAATCGCGCAGGACTGCCGGGTACGGAAAATTAAAAGACCACCAGAAAACTCTGTGCCGGAACGGCGCGCGATTATAGCACGACGTTTGATGCAGGCTGCAAGGACCGCTATCACATTCAGCCCACTTAATCCTGTTATCACAGGCAGCGGTGGAATGGAAGCAGATTCGACTGCGGAGCGGGAAGAACTTTGTCTAAGGGCCGGGCTGATTCAGATTTGGGTGTGTAGGGCGAATGCGGTAACCAGCAGGGAGGCCGGCAGAGCGTCTTATCGTAGAACAGCTGGTTTGCTTTATTGGTTTTGCTGAACCACGAGAATCATACCAGGGCGCAAAGTGGCCACATTTTGATTGCTGCGTTTGAGCGCTGCGACGGTAGTTTTGTAGGTGGTTGCGATCGAGTACAACGTCTCACCCGACTTTACTCGGTGATGCAATACGCTGCCCTGCTCTGACGTGCCTAGAGCGGCGTTTTTTGCCGGTCTGGCGGCGGGAGCTTTGGCGCTGGCCGATTGTTTGGCCGTCAGGGAGTGCTCGGCTGGCTTTCCGGAAGCGGTTGAGTTCGGTTCGCCGCTGGGCGAAACCGGCAGGTGTAGCGCTAGCACGGTGCGTCCATGCAGGCTGTCGCCGCGCAAGCCGTTCCAGCGCCGGAGCATCTGGGGAGAAACGCCGAAGTTCTCAGCCACGGTTTCAACCGTGTCGCCCCGCCGGACTTTGTAGCGCGTAATCCGGCGGGCGTAGGTGGCCGTGTCGATGAAGTGCTTGCCGGGTGCAAGGGGGATAATCAGTTTGGTGTTGCCTTCGAGTTCGGCGCCATCCAGGTGATTGGCATCCTCGATCGAGCGAGGCGTGGTGTGATAAGTGTGCGCCAGAGAAGTTAAAGTATCGCCGGGATGAACTGCGGGATAGCGCCACCAAAGACGCATGCCGGCGGGTATATCTGCGATGACGGTCAGGTATTGCTGTTTCGTCCCGGCGGGCAGATGGAGTTCGAACGTACCTTCCTTTGGTGTGCTTAGCCGAAGGAGGCTGGGATTCAGCTGCTGCAATTGGGCGGGAGTCGCGTCCACACAATCGGCCACGAGCCGCAAGTCCACGGGATAATTGATGTTCACGGAGTCAAAGACGGGGGGGGCGTCCATGGAGACGTCGTCAAACCCGTAATGCGACAGGTTCTTGGTCACGATAGTCACGGCCAGGATAATCGGAATGTAGTTGCGCGTTTCCTTGGGAAGAACATTGCGCCGGTAGAGCTCCCAGAAGTCGGCGTAGCCGGTGCGCCGAACCGCAGCCTGAACCGTCCCAGGGCCCGAGTTATAAGCGGCCATGGCCAGATACCAATCGCCGAACTGGCCATAAAGATCTCTCAAATGGCGGGCGGCAGCGCGCGTGGATTTTTCGGGATCCTGACGATCATCTACCCACATGCTGTGCTGCAGGCCATAGCCGCGAGCCCGGCTGCCCATGAATTGCCAGATGCCGCGGGCGCCGGCGCGAGAAACGGCGGTAGGTTGGAATCCGGATTCGGCCTGCGCCAGGTAAATCAGGTCTTGCGGAACGCCCTCTTCTTTAAGCACGCGAACCATCATGTCGTGGTAGCGGCCCGAGCGGGCAAAGGCGCGCTCAAAGGTGCCGCGTCCGCGGGTGGAAAAGTAGCTGATATAGCCGGCGACCTGGTCCGTCATCATGAGCGGTAGATCGGAGTGGGTCGATTTGATCTCAGCCTGCGCTTTTGCCTTTACTCCAGGTTCGGCGGAGGGCGTAATTCCGTTGGTTTCATCGATGGGGGCAGGCTCCGACTTCTGGGCTTCGGAGTCCGAGGGCAAGTCACCCAGATCAAGATGGTTGACTCCTTCCACGATGCGATCAAATTCCTTCTGTAGTCGATCGTCGGAGCGAATATCCAGCTTGCTTTCGAGCAGCGCGTTGAAGGCATCGTCGAAATTTTGTTTAGCGGTATCCGCTTGGCCAGCCTGATAGTTTGCCAATCCTGTCTGATAACTCTTTTCCACGCGAGAGACCAGAATTTCGATTTCGTCCGAAGCAGCTTTCGGCGCTGAAGGCTCAGGTTGGGCCGGTGACGTTTGGGCTGGCGGCTGACTGTTGGAAACGGGGGCGGGCGAGGTTTGCAGCGGAACAGGGGCTTCCACTTTCGCGCTCAGCGGCGGCGGAGCGGGCGCAGCCACGGCAACCGGCTTTTTCGCCGACTGACATGACGTACCCGCCACGGCCATCACGGCGAGCACCGCGACCCGCAATTGAACTTTTGCAACTCGCATATTTTTCTAGGAGATACGAATGCCCCTAGTGGTTAAGGTCCGCTGAAATCTATCAAAAGCGTACCCCTCAGTCGCCCTCGGGTCAACGGCGAAAACGGAGCGCCTCCATTACTTTCGCTACGTTACCACCAGCCTTTAGTCAGACGGCGCTAGGGGGTCAAAGGTTTGATTCGAAGATGGAATCGGCTCCCTTTTGCTACTTTCAGTTTCGGTCGAATGAGTTTCGGTCGAAATCGGCGTCAAACCCGCCAGTTGTCTGGGCGCCAATTCTGGATGGCTTTTTTGATGTCCGCCCGGGAAAGCTTCTCAGTAAGCGCGCGCTGAGCCAACCCGGGCGCCTCTGCGTCGGAGGCGAAGCGCAGGGCGATAAGTTGTGCTTCGGTTAATTCCAGAATGCGGGAGCGCAGCGGCTCCGGACATAGGGTGCTGAGCCGGAGCCGCTCTTCCAAACGAATTACGCGATCCTGCACTTTGAGCGCGTAAGTCCGGATTTTCGTCACGGCAATAATCGCAGCCACGGAGATCACGAAAAATAGCGCCGAGCACCAACTCGGATGCCAAAGGAAATGGATGGTGCCGCCGATGGCTGAAAGAAAAAACACCGGCAATACGATAAAGTGAAAGAGAGGATCAAGGCGCGAGTGATTGGGGAGAGTCTGAGGCTTCTTTTGGGCCATTCGCGAAGGCTCCTTGCGGCGGACGTGCAAGTGTAGCAGAAGACTTCTGAGTTCCCGGGGAGACGATAGCCATCGAGAACTAGGCGCGAACAACCGAGAACGAACAACCGGGAACGAGAATAGGGAACTCAGAATCTTTTATTATTCTGAGAGACCATCCAAGGCAATCATGAAAGCGATTCAGGTCGAAAAAGTCGGCGGACCCGAAGTGATGGAAGTGGCGGAGTTGCCCGTTCCGCAACCCAAGGCGAACGAAGCAGTCGTGAAATTGGCTGCCTCGGGCGTTAATTTTATTGATGTCTACTTTCGCGAGGGACGGTATAAAACAAACCTGCCATTTACTCCCGGCCAGGAGGGCGCTGGCGTCGTGACTGCGGTCGGCGCGGAGGCGAGTTCGATCAAGGCCGGAGACCGTGTGGCCTGGACCGGAGTACAAGGGGCGTATTCAGAATATGCTGCGGTGCCGGCTGACCGGCTGGTGCCGGTTCCCCATACCGTAAGCGATCGCGACGCTGCCGGCGCCCTGCTGCAGGGGATGACGGCACACTACTTGTCGCATGACACCTATCCGCTGAAGCAAGGGCAGACGGCGCTGATTCATGCAGCCGCGGGCGGAGTAGGACTGCTGCTGGCGCAGATGGCGCACAATATTGGCGCGCGAGTGATTGCCACGGTTTCCACCGAGGAGAAGGCAAAGCTGGCGCGTGCCGCGGGGGCGCACGAGGTGATCCTCTATACCCAGGAGGATTTTGAGGCCGAGACCAAGCGCCTCACCGGCGGCAAAGGGGTGGATGTGGTCTATGACTCGGTGGGCAAAACCACATTCGAGAAAGGTCTAAACGTTCTGCGGCCACGTGGAATGATGGTGCTCTTCGGCGGGTCAAGCGGAGCCGTGCCGCCTTTTGACTTGATTGCATTGTCGCAAAAGGGCTCGCTCTACGTAACCCGGCCCTCACTGATGAATTACATTGCGACGCGAGACGAATTGGTAGCGCGGTCCGGCGCAGTATTTGGCATGTTGGCGTCGGGGAAGCTGAATCTGCGCATCGAGCACACTTATCCACTAGCCGAGGCCCCACGGGCGCATCGGGAGTTGGAAGGACGGAAGACGACAGGCAAGCTAATGCTGATTCCGTAGGTTGAGGAGTAAAGTTTCCAGCCACGCTGGGTCATCCGTCGGGGAGCATAAGGATCCCTCCATTCTGTAAACTGCATTGGCGCTACAGGTCCGTCGCCCGGCAGGTCGCGAGCCCTACGATGACAAACCTTGGCAATCACTAAAGCCAGAGAACAAACATGAAAGCAATTCGCGTGCAACGAACCGGTGGCCCGGAGGTAATGGAACTGGCGGAGGTTCCTGTTCCGCAACCGAAGCCCACTGAAGCGCAGGTCAAAGTTTCGGTCGCGGGGGTGAACTCGATTGACGGCTACTTTCGCGACGGCAGGTACCGCACGCCGCTGCCGTTCGTCCCCGGACAGGAAGGCGCAGGGGTGGTGACGGCGGTGGGTGGCCAGGCCAAAACGGTGAAGCTGGGCGACCGGGTGGCGTGGAGCGGGGTGTTGGGTTCGTACGCCGAGTTCGTGGTGTCACCCGAGGAGCATCTCGTACCCGTGCCGGAGACTCTGTCCGATCAGCAAGCAGCAGCGGCGATGGTCCATGGTCTGACAGCTCACTATCTGGTGAACGATGCACACAAGCTGAAGTCCGGTGAGACGGCGCTGGTACACGCAGCCGCGGGCGGTGTTGGACTACTGCTGGTGCAGATGGCGCGCGTGATTGGCGCGCGGGTGATTGGCACGGTTTCGAGCGAGGAGAAGGCCCGGCTGGCGCGCGCGGCGGGCACGGATGAAGTAATCGTCTTTACTGAGCAGGATTTTGAAACTGAAGTGAAGCGTCTCACGGAGGGCAAGGGCGTCGAAGTGGTTTACGACGGAGTGGGCAAGGCGACCTTTGAGAAAAACCTAAACGTCATGCGCCTGCGGGGCATGCTGGTGCTGTACGGCATGTCGAGCGGGCCGGTGCTGCCGGTGGATCCGGCGAAGCTGTCGGAGAAAGGGTCGCTGTACATGGCGCGCACCACGCTGGCGCACTTCACCGCGACCCGCGAAGAACTGCTGGCCCGCACCAGCGCACTCTTTGGCATGATCGCCGAAGGGAAGCTTGAGCTGCGGATTGCGAAGACCTATCCGCTGGCGGAAGCATCGCAGGCGCATTGCGATATGGAAGCGCGAAAGGTGGCGGGGAAGTTGCTGCTGATGGTGTGAGACACACCCGAGTCCCATGCCACCGCATGATTCGTGGTTAGAGCTTTCGAGTGTAATTGCGTGCGTACTTCGGCGCTGACTGACCGTCCAGGAGACGGGAATCGTCAATGGGTGCGCCGGTTTTCATCTCAAGCGGAACGACTCCTGCCCAGGTGGGAAACGAATAATCTTCTTCGTCATCGACGACCGGGCCGGTGCGGACCTTGGCGGAAAATTCTTCGATTGGCAGTTGCAGCACGGATGTCGCTTTGAGTTCGCGCTCGTTGGGTTGGCGCGAATCCGCCCAGCGGCCGGGAATGATGTGTTCAGAGAGAAGACGCAAAGCCTCGATCTTTTCCGCGGGATCATCCACGAGAGTTGCTTTGCCGAGGATCACAACCGAACGGTAGTTCATGGACTGATTGAAGATGGAACGGGCGAGCACGAGTCCGTCGAGCAAGGTGACGGTCACGCAAACGGCAACGCCATCCTTCATTTGGCGCAACATACGGCTGGCGGCGGAGCCGTGAATATACAAGTTGTCGTCTTTGCGCCCGTAGGAGGTAGGAATCACGAAAGGTTGACCGTCCGCCACGAAGCCGACGTGGCAGAGAAATCCTTCGTCCAAAATTCGATAGGCTACCTCACGGTCATAAACAGCACGATCGGCCTCGCGGACCAGGCGGGTCCGAGGCGTTGGAGTGTTGGGCTGAGACATGGGGAAACGAACTCCGGGCAAGCGCCAAGGATGGGTGAAGGAAAAGTGTAGCACCCGCAACCGGGCGCCGAGCTTCGGTTGAGCAGAGTTCGCAAGTCCGCAAACCTATCCGCCCAGTGGATGGTACCGATTCTCGCGATAGGCGCGACTGAAGAAGACCGCGACAATCAACAGAACGACAGGAGTGAATCCACTGGCTTCCGGGCCCACGCTGCCACCGGTCAGCCAGCGTGGTCCATCGAAAGCCGGGTTGAACAAGCTGTGATAGGGCGCGAGGCCGCTATCGGGCACGCCGTAGAAAAAGGTTTGTCCCCAGTCCCATCCCGCGTGGAATCCCACAGCCCACCACAGATCGCCGGTGCGGCGCAGGAAAAGGCAGAACAACAGTCCGAAGCAGACTACGGAGAGCAAGCCCGGCTTGGTCTCTCCAGGATTGGCCGAGTGGGCGAGGCCAAACAAGGCCGATAGCAGAATCGCAGCTGGCCAGAAGCCCATGCCGGTTGTCAGGGTGAACTGAAGATAACCACGGAAGGCGAACTCTTCTGCCAGACCAACCATGATGAACGCCGCACCCCATGCGGCAGTAGAAACGATGAGCGTCTTTCCATGGGTAGCGAGCCCGGTGAGACGAAATCCGTGCCCCAGATATATCGCCAGCAGAGTGGCGCTGATGGCAAGGAAGCCGACGAGGGCGCCGATCCAGAAATTTTCGCGGAAGGCGAATTTTGCTGGCAGTCCGTATTCGCCCCACTTGCGATGCTCCGTCCGGCTCATCGCAAGCGCCGCGACCGCGGGGAGGAAGAAAATAACCGCCTCGGTCAGGCCCATGCCAACAGGCGTAAGTGATGAAGCGCCGATGCGACCGGCGCCGATTTTGAGGAAGTGCACTGCTACTGCGATCACCGTGGCCGCAACGGCAATGAGGCCACCGATGATCGCCAAGAAAATCAGCGCTCGCCATCCGGCGCGAATACCATTCGGTCCACGGAAAACGGGATTGGAGGCGGCTGGAGGAGGAGATGGCGGCGCTGGCGGCAGAACTTCTGGAACTGACATGCAATTAATTTACGCGAAAAACTGCGACCGGGTTCCAGTTCTCACATTTGGGCCGGCGTAACCACGAAACGCAACACCTTCTTTTTCTTTTCCACTGGCGACCGCAAACGCTACCGGAAGTGCCTCCGTGCCGCTCACGGCGATGTTCACGTCCGTAGCTTGCACCTTGCCGAAGCTGGGCGCTTCCCCGGTAACGATGTAGGTATCCGGAGGAAGCTGTTGAACGGTGTAGCCCCCCCCCGACCGTCGCCAGTAGCGGTACGTGTCACACCCTTTTCAACATCGCTGACCGTAGCGTGGCATGGGGCTCCAGGCCGCCCTTCGGGTCGGTCACGGTGATGTGCCGGTCGCCAGTAGTAACGCCGCCCTGACCGAAGGCAAAGCCGGAAAACAACAGGACAAACATTGAGACGCAGAACGTTTTCAGGCGGCGGATCGAGATCACGGGGATACTGATGCGGATCATAGAGTCTCCGTCGACTCCGACACCTAAAGTTGTCGGCAGAAACAATTGCAACGGCAGAAGGCCGAGATGGTCACAGGATTTTCTTGAGGTGACGGGTTGCGAAGGTTCTTACACGAGAATGAGTGACGAAAACAAGACAGGAATGCTCCGGAGGAGTTTGCAAGTTACCCCGCGGGAAATGCTCACGGCGACGCCGATGCGAACGGTAGCACCGATTTCAATTCGGCGCTGTGACGGTTGTCAGATCACTAAGTGCGCGAGGAGAGGCGAACCACCGTCGCGGGATTCTGCAATCTACCGAGCAACATCGCTGAGCCGCTCAATTGCTCGTAGCGGTCAACAACGCGCAAGGCGGCAAACCCGGAGTTCGGATACGCCAAGGCGATATAGATTCGCGCCAGAGCTATCGTGGTATTGCGACGGAGCAGCAGCGCATGATTTATCAACTGCTGCGCCGCTTCGGCAATTCGCGGGTCGCGACTGGCCAAGGCCGATTCGCCCACGCGCACCAGCGCGGCGGCATTTCTTCCTGCAGCTTGGACATACGCGGCCATGGCGCGCAATCGGGCACGACGAACCGAGCGGAACTGAGCGGGCGGCAAACGGCGCCTAAGGTATTCGTCCTCGGCGGGGTTAATGAGATTGCGGAACGCTTCAATATCGATAGGGCGGACTGCTGCCGCCAAGCTGACGCTTCTCTTGCCCTGCAAGCTTTGCGCTACAGTCAGGCGTACCACTATGCCCAACGCAACTACAGCGGCGATGATGAGGATAAAGGCTAGATTCATTGCAGCAAGCGCTCCAACTCACGATTCCAGAGCTCGAGATTGTGCTCAGGCAGCGCATCCGCAGATGGGGCAGCACTCCTCTGCGGGATGAGGAGGTAGTAAAACCAGATCAGAACGCAGACGTGGTAGGTGGCTGCGTTCAGGAAATCAAGGAGATAACTTTTTTGCCCGAATAACCAGTCAGCCATCAGAGCCCAATAGGCTAAGTAGACCGACGCAACGATAGCAAAGCCCAGAGTAAGCCCAAAAACCGCACGGCCCCACCTCAAACGGAAGTGAGCTGCGAAGACAAGAATAAAAAGAATTAGTCCACACTGAACCACACTCACGCTTCTAGCCAAGATGCGGGTTCCGGAAATAAGCCAGAATGGCGTGGAGCTTGCATAGGCTGCGATGACTGTCGCCGTAAACACGAGAATGATACCGACACCGGTTATGAGTGACCTGGCAAATTTCCCAAGCGGTGGATAGCGACGCAATAAGTGTGTAAATACCTCTCCTATGACGAGAAATTTGATAAAAGCCTCAAGAACCAGGAAAAAAAGATAACTCCACCAATAGACCTTGGCCGAGACGGACGGAATAACATCTACGGCATAGAGAAATCCCCCTCCTGCGCCCTCAAAAATCGCATAGGAAAAGAAAGCGGGGAACTCCTTGTGGAGTCCCCGATGCCACATCAAGAAGGCAAGAACCAGGAGGAGGGCACAGGGTGCAATCCAGAGGTAATGCCACAAAAGTGAATGCGGTTGAAACATAACCGTAGCCGCTCACTATAGCGCGGAGATCGCCCGTCGGCAACACCGCCTCGAGCCTGTTCGTTTTTCGTAACCTACCGGCGGACAACTACGGCTTGCACGCCTTATCCCCGGAACAGTTGCCATTCGGCAATCCCCCATCAGCACGTGCCACGGTTGGAACCACGAATGTGTTCAAAAAGAGGACAGCAGCGGCGAGCATCAGTAGTGTACGTTTCACGGTTGTTTTCTCCTTGTTTGGAAAATCGAGCCGTGATACTTTCATGGCGATTACGCGATGAGAGGGTCATTTTCAGAGCCCTTCTCTGTTCGGAATTCGTAACCAATGACTCTCAAGTCCGCTCTACAAGACCTTCGAGACACTACTCTGGCCGCCGTTTCCGGACTGCTTGCGAAATTGGCTTATCTGGGTTCAGTGAAGCGCGAGGGCGGATATCGGCACTGGGGAATGTCGCAAGTCCACGGAGAGGAGTCGTCGGAGCGTGCGCTCAAGACGGCTCACACAGAGGTGCTGTCTCGTGTACTGAGAACGCCGATTTCAGAGTTGGAAGAGGATTTGCGCGAGTCGAGTCGAGCTAACAAGCAAAGCGAGGAGGCTTACATAAAAGGTATGCAGGAGCAATTCAACGGATTGCTCCCTTCTGAGGACGCAGTTTCCGCCCGCCATCTTAATTCAGTGCTGGTTGCGCTTTCGAATTTGGAGAAGAACCGACAGCCTGCCACTCCGTCAGCTTCATAGCGACCCCTACGACCTGCCCCAGGATCTCAGCTTCCTGGGGATGCCGCAAAATGCGGACCTGCACCGGAGAAAGTGGGTGCGGCTGCAAGATCAAGTCATCGCGAAGCATGCTGCACCAGCAGCATGTGTGGCCATCGCGGGTTTCAACGAAGTAGATTGGGCGTTCGTACTCTGACCGCCACGATCCCTCCACAACTTTATTCTTCTCCTCATCGACCTGGACGAAACTGCCAGGCGGAAGGATCGGGTACATCGTGAAATCTTCGGTGCCGATGTATCCGTACGTGAAATCGCTATGGGCGAATTGAGCCAGATAAGAGAGGGGCACCAATCCCCATTGTTCGACCATGCGGCCAAGGTTGGCGGTGCGTTGCGGGTCAAACGCCGGGTCGAGCCGAACCGGGACTTGCACGGACGCGAGTCCGGAGAGAGCGTCTGAGATGTGCGATCGCGGCGGAGCAATCACACCGAGATCCGCAGCCATGTTGCTCATGTCCACGCCGTACCACGCCAGCAGCTCTCGCAGATCACGTCGATAAAGCACGGCCATCGTGTAGAGGCGGAAGATACTGGGTAGAACTCCTTTGGTTTCAATGTCCGACAAACGGCTGGGGGGGATTGAATACTCCTCGTTACGATACTTTTCAGCCATGCGCGCACTCGAGGTTTCGATGTCGCGCATCGTCAAGCCAAGTTTTTCGCGAAGCGTCCTGAGACTTTTACCCGCTGGCAGCATGGCGGACCTCCATGGAAGTGTGGGCCATCATGTGAATCGGCCGAATCATAGCAGGGAGTGACGTTTTCTGTCATGATTTTTGCTGCAAAAATTTCGCTTGGCACGATTTGTTACGATTCGCGAACACGATTTGCTCCGCGTCCTGCCTGCCGATTTGCTGATATTGAGCTTCGTAATAGCGGACTCTGCGGGAAGTGCCGAAGGTACGAATCGCTGAGGCGTGTTCGGATTTCGTAACAGCGAAACCCGGAAATCGCAAATTCAGTGGTTTTGCTGCGTTACGTCCGCCTTCGAAAATACCCTGAGCGGCTGCTTTTTTCTCCCCGAATCCGCATGACATTTGTCACGCCGCCCTCGTGATGAACGGCACTGGTGCCACACTCCCATCTCCGCGATGATGCAGCTACCGGGTTAGAAACCCGGCAAATAAGTGTGAAGACGGAGATAGCCGTGATCACGACTCTCGAAGCAACGCAAAACCGGCAGCGAGCGCGCTACGGCGCCGTCGTGGCAACTCTGGAAGGGGTATCCACGAGCTATGGAGAAGTCCGCGCCCTCCGCAATGTGAACTTCGCCGTGTACGCGGGTCAGGTGGTCGCCCTGCTCGGTCCCAACGGGGCCGGGAAGACAACCGCTGTGAAGTTATTGCTCGGGCTCATGCGGCCGGATTCCGGCAAGGTTCGGGTTTTCGGGTCAGATCCCACGAACCCGCAGAATCGCATGCGCACCGGCGCGATGCTGCAGGTTGGCCGCGTACCAGAAACTCTCCGCGTGCGCGAGCACATCGATTTGTTCTCCAGCTACTACCCAAAGCCACTGCCGCTTGAGGAAGTGCTGGCCGCGGCTGGACTGGAGAAATTGCGGGACCGCAAGTTTGGCGATCTTTCCGGTGGACAGCGACAACGCACTTTGTTTGCGCTGGCTATCTGCGGCCATCCCGATCTGTTGTTTCTCGACGAGCCCACCGTGGGTCTTGATGTGGAAGCGCGCCGTGCACTCTGGGAAGAGATTCGCCGGCTAGCGAAGCGCGGAAAGACAGTGCTTTTGACCACGCACTATCTAGAAGAGGCAGACTTTCTGGCCGACCGCATCGCAGTAATCAATCAAGGCGAAATTATCGCGGAAGGCACGCCGGTAGAAATCAAAGCGCAGACCAGTGGTAAGCTGATTCGCTGCACTACAGCTCTAAGCGTGGAAAATCTGCTCCAGATTCCTGGTGTCAACAGCGCGAAACAAGACCGTGAGGCAATGGTGATCCGCGTCGGAGATGCAGAATCCGTGGTGCGCACATTGCTGGCGCGCGATCCTTCGCTCTCGGGGCTGGAGATCACGAGCGCAGGTTTGGAAGAAGCATTCTTGGCGCTCACACAGGACAACGGCCAAAACAAGAATCGCCAGAACTGATTCACTTTTTTTGCGCCTGAATAAGCGGACAATTAAGGAGACCATCATGAGCACTGCCGCAGCGGTGTTGAGCAATACGCAGATCGAGCGCTCCACAAGCCAAACGGCAACGATTTATCTGAAGGAAGCAAAGTATGAGTTTCTGAAGAACCTTCGGTTGCGAGTGTATACGGCGTCAGTCATCAGTTTTCCGTTAATGTTCTATGTGCTATTCGGCTTGGTGCTGAACGCCAAAGCGACGATTGGCGGCATGGGTCTTCCTACTTACCTGATCGCGACCTACGGCACGTTCGGCGTGATGGGAGCTTCGTTGTTTGGCACAGCGTCGGGCCTTGCCGCCGACCGCGGCCTGGGATGGTTGCAAGTGAAGCGGGCGAGTCCCATGCCGCCATTTGCCTACTTCACGGCCAAGGTCGTCCTGAGCATGATCTTCAGCGCGATCGTAGTTTTTCTACTGCTGGTTCTGGGAGTTGCATTTGGCGGAGTTCGCCTGCCCCTGATGGAAATGGCAAAGCTGCTGGGAACGCTCGTGGCCGGATCGCTACCGTTTTCCGCCATGGGATTGGCCATCGGATATTTCGCGGGGCCGAATTCCGCGCCCGCCGCCATTAACCTGATTTATCTGCCGTTGTCGTTCTGCAGTGGCTTATGGGTGCCTTACATGTTTCTGCCCAAGGTGGTGCGGCAGATTGCGCTGGCGCTGCCGCCTTATCACCTGTCGCAATTGGCGCTGGGAGTGGTGGGAGCCGGGCGGCACGAGTCCACTGCAACTCATTGGGAAGTCTTGCTCGCATTTACCTTGATCTGTTTTGGTGTAGCCCGGATTGGTTTTCAGCGCGATAAAGGAAAACTCTACGGTTGAGACATCCCCCCCTGGCTTGCGACTGTGACGTGCTGTTTCAGAAAGAACGCTGGGATGAAAACGCGATCAGGAAAATCCCGCGGATGGGCGATGGTTCTGGTGGCGATTGGAGTGCTCGCACTCTATGGCGGATCGCAACGGTTGGTGATCCTGGTGCCGGCCGCTATTCTGGTTTGGTATCTGGTGGTGGAGTCGACGCCCCGCGACCACCGAAATTGAGGTCACCGGAATCGACGGTCGGGAGACAATGGTGCTAAGGCCCAGCCTTGGTTCATGATTGTGCGAAGCATGACTGTGTGAAGAATGTGTATAGAGAATGTAATGACCGGAGCGTAAATCGCACGGCCGAAAGCCGCAATGCCGACATGAGCGAGTCTGCGACGGCACCGGACAGGTCTGACTTCGAGCACAACATAAATCTTTCGCATCGCGACAAAGCGCACGGCTGGGCTCCTTACATCTGGCTCGCCTACTTGTCTTTCTTTCTTATCCAGCCCGTTCTCGATCACGCGGGGTGGAAGGAATGGGCGCTTACCGCTCTCGCCACAAGCGCATTCCTCTGCCTTTACTTTGGTCTGTTCTGGCTGAGGCGGCCGCGAGCGCTCCTGCATATTGCCGGCATGGTGCTGCTGGGTCTGGTGTTCGCGCCTATCAACTCAGGGGCTTCTACTTTCTTTGTCTTCGCCGCGGCATTTGTTCCTTTTTGCGTGCAAACGGAGCGCGCTGCGGTTGCGCTGATGGCTGGCATCGTCGTACTGGCCGCGATCGAAAAGCAGATTTTCCAGCTGCCGGGTTGGTTCCTCTTTTATGCAGGCGGATTGTCGCTCGTGGTCGGTGGCAGCAACATTTACTTTGCGCAACGCAACCGCGCACTGGCCAAGTTGCGGATGGCCAACGAAGAAATTGAGCACCTCGCCAAGGTGGCCGAGCGCGAGCGCATCGCCCGCGATCTGCACGATGTTCTCGGGCACACGCTCTCGGTAATCATCCTGAAATCCGAACTTGCTGGAAAATTGATGGATCGCGATCCGCAACGCGCGGGCAACGAAATTCGCGAAGTTGAACAGATCTCGCGCCAGGCGCTGTCGGAAGTTCGGGATGCGATCCGCGGCTATCGTTCGCAAGGCTTACCCGCAGAACTTGCTCAGGCGAAGTCCACGCTGGAGACTGCTGGTGTTGCAGTTGAGTGCGAAGCAGCCAGAATCGAATTGCCCGCGTTGCACGAGACCGTGCTATCGATGGCGGTGAGGGAAGCTGTCACCAATGTTGTGCGCCACGCTCAAGCCCGCACTTGCAGGTTGCGACTGGAACAGCAGAATGGCTCCTGCCGGCTCGAGATCGCAGATGATGGCCGCGGCAGCTTGCAAAACGAAGGCAACGGACTGCGCGGCATGCGGGAGCGCGTCGAGATGCTGGGCGGCACGCTGAAGCGCGATTCAGAAGCGGGGACCAGGCTCACCATTATGCTTCCTCTCAAGGAAGCTGCCGTGCCGAAAGACGAGGTTCGCGCCAATTGAATCCCGTTGCCAAGGAAAATCGTAAAACCATTCGCGTGGTTCTCGCCGAAGATCAGGCCATGGTACTCGGCGCTCTCGCCGCTCTGCTGGAGATCGAAGGCGACATCTCCGTGGTGGCCCAGGTGCGCAATGGCAAGGAGGCGCTGGAAGCGGTGCTTACCCATAAGCCAGACGTTCTCATCACGGACATTGAGATGCCTCTCATGACAGGTCTCGATACCGCTGCCGAACTCAAACGCCGCCGCGGCAGCACCCGCGTCATCATTCTCACTACATTTGCACGTGCAGGATATTTGCGCCGCGCGATGGAAGCCGGGGCCTTGGGATATTTGTTGAAAGATATGCGTGCTGAGGAACTCGCCGAGGCCGTCAGGCGGGTACAGCAGGGACTGCGTGTGATCCATCCCGACCTTGCACTTGAAGCCTGGGCCGAGATGGATCCTTTGACGGATCGCGAGCGCCAGGTTCTCCGCCTGGCGGGCGAGGGCATGCAGAGTGGAGATATCGCGGCGGAACTTGGCTTATCCGAAGGAACAGTGCGGAACTATCTATCGGAAGCCATCAGCAAAATGGGCGCCAGCAACCGCGTTGAGGCCTCACGAATCGCCAGAACCAAAGGCTGGCTCTAAGGACGTCTGGTGCGCGCCCTCGTCACTCCCTTCTAATCTAATACTATAGAGTCCCATGCCCGACGCTTACATCCTTGGCATCGAAAGCTCGTGTGACGAAACGGCGGCGGCGGTGGTGCGTTCGGGTGAGCGGCTGCTCTCGAACGTGGTGGCCTCGCAGATTGCAACCCATCAGCCTTATGGCGGGGTGGTTCCGGAGTTGGCATCGCGAGAGCATTTGCGCGCGATCGTTCCGGTGGTTCGTCAAGCACTGACCGAGGCCAATCAGACTTACAGTTCAATCGACGCGATTGCCGTGACGCAAGGCCCGGGCCTCGCCGGAGCGTTGCTGGTGGGTATCAGCTATGCCAAGGCTCTGGCTTTCGGGCTGGAAAAGCCGCTGATCGCAGTCAACCACCTCGAAGGCCATATCCATGCGGTGCTGCTGGAAGAGCGGCAGAGGGGTAACCACGATTTGCAATTTCCCGTACTGGCACTGGTGGTATCGGGAGGGCACACGCACCTTTATCTGGCCGAGCAGAACGACGATGCCTGGACCTACGAAAATGTTGGCCATACCCGCGATGACGCAGCCGGCGAGGCTTTCGACAAAGTCGCCAAGCTGATTGGCTTGGGCTATCCCGGAGGCCCAATCATTGACCGGCTGGCTCCGCAGGGCGATTCCGACGCGGTGAGATTCCCGCCATCCCAAATCAAACACCGCGATCGCCGCGACACGCGCGGACAAAAAGAAATTGACGCGGATCGCCCGCGCTTTGACTTTTCTTATAGTGGAATCAAGACGGCCGTTCTTCGTTACGTAGAGGTTCACGGCATGCGCGATTCCATCGAGACGCGCCGCAAAACGTTGGCCAACATAGCCAAGCCCAAGCTCGAAGATTATCTCGCGGCCTGCGACCGGCAGACCCTCGATCTCGTCGCCTCGTTTCAGCGAGCCATCGTCACCGATCTGGTAACGAAGACGCTGGTTGCGGTCCGTGCCTGTAACGTGGCCACGCTTCTGG
>JGI12635J15846_10001183_pt1 | contig 22867 bp, 19 predicted proteins | sample BlaSpr_A8_OM2_M2_FD_15846 | JGI IMG/M metagenome (IMG submission 15846) | reverse complement strand
CCGCCGCCCGCGCGGCATCACCGGGCGCGTCGAAGGAGAAGGTGGCGGGGACCGTCATGGCGGCTTTCGGGCTTCGCGTCGTCATTGCGAGCCAACGGGTCGCGCGAATGCGCGCCCGATGACAGGCTCCGCGAAGCAATCCAGCTTGCCGCCGAAGCGAAAAGCTGGATTGCTTCGTCGCTTGCGCTCCTCGCAATGACGGAGGGGCAATGATGATCTATGAGGATACGACGCAAAAAGAAGGCCCGCACGAAGCGGGCCTCAGAATTAGCAACTAATCCAAACCGTATCAGGCGGTCTTGTTGTAGACCTTGGCAAAGTTGTCCTGGGCGGTCTTGGCACCGTCGGCAACGAGCTTGCCGAGATATTCGGTCGAGGCCTTGGCACGCGACACGAACACTTCGCCGCTCGAACGCAGCATGTCGGACTGGATCTGCACCGCCTCGTTGAACGACTTGGCGGATGCCAGCTTGTCGATGCCGGCGAAGAACGCTTCCGCGTCCTGATAGATCGCGTCCTGGATATTGCGGCTGATCTTGGCGGCCTCGGAGACCGAACCGGTAACGGCGGTTTCGATCGCGGCGGTCACCTTCTCCGAACCGGCGTGAAGGTCGGCGGCGCGCTCTTTGGCGGTACCGGCGGTCTTCTTCACGAACTCACGGGCGGCCTCGGGGACTTCCATGTTCTGGAAGTTCTTGAACGCGTCGGTGACGGGCGCGAAGGCTTCCTTGACGGTGTTTAATACGGAATTGGTATCGGTCTCGGTGGTCATGGGGGTCTCTCCATCCTCAGGTTTTGAGCTATGGGCTCACCCCGTCCGGATTGGCCCGGGGCGACATCCTTGTGCCATAGTTAATGGTGCGTCGCAATATCAATGTTGCGTTGCGATATCACGAATTCGTGATAAGCCTGATTGTTGGGCGAATTGCCTGCGGAACCGGCGGACTACCCCGGTGAACCTAGTGCTGCACAGCCCCCGGCAGCCCATACGCCTCCATCTGTGCCTGGACCTGCGCCACATTGTGCCCGAGCACAACAATGTCGTGGGTCCGGCCATCGACGTCGCGGACATGGTCGCGGAGCAGCGCCTCGGCCTTGAAGCCGAGGCTCTCGAACAGCGCAATTGCTGCCTGCTGGTCGACCGTCATCTGCACCGACAGTTTTTCAAGGCCGACGCCTAAAGCCAGCGCGAAGGTTTCCTGCGACAGCGCCCGGCCGACGCCCTGCCCGCGGACATCCAGCGACACCACCATCCGGATTTCGCCGACATGCGGCGACCAGGAATGGGGATCGCGCACCAACGTGCCGCAACCCACCACTTGGCCTCCCCTGACCGCCAGGAGGCTTTTGATCGCGCCGCGCTCGATCTCAATGATCCACGCTGAGAGCACCTTCGGCTGGCTGATATTGCGCGGCAGGAATAGCAAATCGTGGGTCGGCAGCTTTTGCGCGAAATCGAGCACGGCGGCCTCGTCCGCCCGCGACATCAAGCGGAATTCGATGTTGCCGGCATCGGTGTTGGCATGCCGCGGATAGTACCGTGTTTCCGTCATATCGACCTTCCACCTAGCCAGGAATCCAGTTTCGGCCACAGCCGTTTGATGGCGTTGGCGCCGGCGACGAGGCTGACATGGCCGCCCTTCAGCATCACCTCTTCCTTATCGCTCGAGCCGATCTTCTGGATCAGCGGTTTTGCCGCGTCATAGGGCACGATGTGATCGTGCTCGGCGACCGCATGCAGGATCGGCACCTTGATCCTGGAAATGTCCGCTTTGCGCCCGCCGACCGACATGGCGTCGTTGTAAAGCTTGTTGTCCCACATCAGATCCTTGGTAATGGCGCGAAAATATTCGCCGGCCAGCGGCAGCGTATCGGTCGCCCAGCGATCGAACATCCGGTACGATTTGACGAATTCGTCGTTCCAGATGTTCTCCCAGAGCTGCACTTGACCAGCGGCGCGCGAGGCCGGCCGCAACATCTCAAATGAAGAGAGGATCATTTCCGGCGGCACATTGCCGACGCTGTCGACGAGATGGTCGACGTCGAAGTAGCGCCGGTCGGAAAAATTCTGGAATAGCTTCATCTCGCGGAAATCGATCGGCGTCGTAAAGCAAATCAGGTTCTTCATCGGCCCATCGTTGAAGATCGAGCCGTAGAGCAGTGACAGCACGCCGCCGAAACAATAGCCGATCACGGTGATTTCAGTCTCGCCGGAATCCGCTTGCACGCGGCGGACGCAATCGGGGATGAAGTCGAGGACGTAATCCTCCATCGCCAGGCGCTTTTCCTCCGGCTTCGGCGCGCTCCAGTCCAGCATGTAAACGTCGTAGCCGCGCTTCAAAAGAAATTCGATAAAGCTCTGGCCGGGCACCAGATCGAGGATGTAGCCGCGATTGGTGGTCGCCATCACGATCAGGATCGGCACGCGGTAGATTTCGTCCGACATCGGCCGGTAGTGATAGAGATTCATCGTGCCGCGGACATGCAGGATGTCCTTCGGCGTCGATCCCAGTGACGGGCCGGACGACGAAAAATATTCGACGCCCTTGATGCTGCGCTGAATCGCGCGCTGGACCTCGGTCTGGATCCTGTCCGGGATGTCAGCCAGATCGAGGCCTGCGAAATCCAAGCCGGCAGCCGCGTTCATTTCTGCTCTCCGCCCGGAGACGGCGGACGCTTGGTGCGCGGCGGTTTTGGCGCGCCAGTATGTCCGCTCTCAGGCCCCGCGGCATTCCCGTGCACCTGATGCAACAGCGCCTTGATCTCGTTGAGCTGGCCTTCGATCGATTGCAGCCGCTCGGCCATGCTGACCATCTGCGCGCGGCTCGGCAGGTTCATGGTGAGAAGATATTTCTCCATGAAATCGCCGAGCTGCTTTTGCGCGCCCGCGGTGACGCCTCCGGCCTGATTCATCGCCTTGCTGAATTGCGGCGATTCCATCGCTTTATTGGCGAAGGCGTTGAATCCCTTCTCCATCTCGCCGATCATGTTTTGCCAGATCGCGACGGGATCGTTGCCCTTGTCTGCCATGGCGTCCCTCCAGCGTGGTCACGGCGGTTCTTTTGAGTCCGCTTGTTTTTCGCCATACCACACCGTTGCGGAAGGGCGGTCAACATCGCAGGCCTCGATTTGTCCGCCCGCAAGCTCTTCTGCGGCGCGAAAAACCGTGCCATAGAGTCCCTCAAAGCAATGGTTTCCGAGGGAACAGCAGGTGAATTCGTCAGCCCATCAGCCGCCGCAGCTTGCCCCCGCCAACGGCATCGACATTTGCTACGAGATTTTCGGCGACGCCCATGCGGAGCCGTTGCTATTGATCATGGGTCTCGGTGCCCAGATGATCCATTGGGACGACGAGTTCTGCGCCCAGCTCGCCGCACGTGGATTTCGCGTCATCCGCTTCGACAATCGCGACATCGGCAAATCCAGCAGGCTTTCGGGCGGTAAGCGCCTGACGGCGCTCGAACTGTTAAAACAGCGGCTCCTGAAAATCCCGATTCAAGCGCCCTACAAGCTCATCGACTTGGCAAAGGACACCATCGGCCTGATGGATGCACTCGGCATCAAATCCGCGCATCTGGTCGGCGCCTCGATGGGCGGCATGATCGCCCAGGAGATCGCGATCTCGTTTCCGGAGCGGGTGCGCTCGCTGACCTCGATCATGTCGACCACCGGCAACCCAAAAGTTCCGCCGCCGACCCGCGAGGCCTCCGCCGTGCTGATGGCGCCGCCGCCGGCGACGCGCGATGAGTACATCGCGCGGTTCGCGCAGACCTGGAAGGTGCTGCGCGTCGGCAGCTTTCCGCAAGACGAAGCGCTCGATCGCTCGCGCGCCGAACGCACCTATGAGCGCGGCCTCAATCCCGCAGGCGTCGGGCGGCAACTCCGGGCCATCCTCGCCTCCGGCAGCCGCAAGGAGCGATTGGGGTCGGTGAAAGCGCCGACGCTGGTCATTCACGGCACCGTCGATCCGCTGGTCCGTCCCGAAGGCGGCAAGGACACCGCGGCCTCGATCCCAGGCGCTAAACTCCTGATGATCGAAGGCATGGGCCACGCGCTGCCGATCCCGATGTGGCTGCAAATCATCGACGCGATCGACAAGCATGCGCATGGCGCGACCGCGAAGGCGGCGTGAGGGGATAAAATAGCTGTCGTCCCGGCCTTGAGCGGGGACCCATAACCCCAAATGTTAGCTGTTGCAAAAAGCTGGGGCCACGGCTGTGTATAACAACAGCCGGTCGTGGTTATGGGTCACCGCCTTCGCGGGGACGACTCGTTGAGAGGTAGCTACCCGCCCGCCCACACATCCAGCACATAGCGGTTTTGCGTGCCCATATCTTCGATCCAGCGCGAGCCGGCGTCCGCGTCGGCGCCTTTGCGTTCGCGAAAGATCGCAACCAGCGCAGCCTTCACATCCGGCTCCATCTTGCTGCCGTCGCCGCAGACATAAATGATCGCGCCGTTGTCGATCAGGCTCCGGACGCGTTCCCTTTGCGCCGCGACCAGGTCCTGCACATAGGTTTTCGGGCTCTCGCTGCGCGAGAATGCGGTGTGCAGTTCGGTGATGCCGCTGGCGGCAAAAGCCTTCAATTCATCCGCATAGAGAAAATCCTGGTCGGGATGACGGCAGCCGAAAAACAGCATCGCCGGCCCGAGGTTGTGTCCTTGCGCTTTTCGGGCCGCGCGCTCCTGCAGAAAACCGCGGAATGGCGCGAGCCCCGTTCCGGGACCGATCATGATGAGGGGCACGGAAGGATCGTCGGGCAGCCGGAAGCCGGCCTTGGTTTCGCGCAACGTTGCGTAGACGGTCTCGCCGGTGCGGCGGCCTGCGAGATAATTCGAGCAGATGCCTTTGTAGATGCCGCGCCCGGAACCGGCGGGACCTTCGACCACGGCAACGGTGACGCTGCAGCGCGAGGGATCGCCGGACGGCGACGACGAGATCGAGTAATAGCGCGGCGCCAGCAGCGACAGCATTTCCAGATAGGCATGGAACGGCAATTCGCAGGCCGGGTGCTCCTCCAGCAGATCGAACACTGATTTGCGCTTTGCAAAAATGTCCGAGCGATAGAGTTCGATCGAGGCGTTATCGTCGCCCACATAGGCAAGCAGTCTTGGCTTTGTCACCGGACAGCGTGTGTGTTCCGACATGATCTGGATCTGCTTGCGGGTCGCGACCTGCTGCAACTCGACGAACTCCGAGAGCAATCGTCCGACCGACACGGTATCGCCGACCGGCAATTGCGCGCGGCGGCCTTCAGCGACCTGAAGCCTGATCTGGTCGGCCGGCAGAAATCCGAAGCGGCGTGCCACGGAATCCACCAGCGCCGGATCGTTGCGCGGCACGACGCTCAGATGATCGCCGACGCGGTAGCTGACATCGGGCGGCAGTTGCACCTCGATATGCCGGGTCGAACGTTCAGAGGCGTTGGCACCGTTCTTGTTCTGCAATTCGTTGTTGACCAGGATTTTCANCGGCGNNACGCCGCCGAGCGCGACGATGGCGTTGACCGCCGATGGCGCGACCGGCTCNATTCTGTAAAGCGGCTCGTCATTGGCGCTGCGGGTAAAACTCGAGTCGACACCAAACTCCTTCACCGCGTGAGGCGCGGCCTTGGCAAACCAGTTCTCAAACTGACCATCGAGATCGCTGCGGGCGTCGCCCTCCCCGCGCGCGTAAACGCTGCGCGCGCCATGCGCCGCCAACTGCTCGTCGATCAGGCGCGGGATCGATTGATAGGTCGCGGCCCAATCGCTGTTGCCGCAACCGAACAGCGCATAGCGTAGTTTTGCAAATGCATCTTTCGGCAGGTCGCCGCCCAGCCATTTGACGAATTGCGAGGCGTTGTCTGGCGGGGCGCCGTTGTACGACGCGCAGAAAATCAGGACACCGCCCTGCTCCGGCAATTTGCCGACGAAATCGTCCAGCGGCGCAAGTTTTGTCGCAAATCCGTTGACCTCGGCGAGGTCGGCCACACGGGTCGCGAGTTCTTCCGCCGTGCCGAGGTTCGATCCATAGAGTACCAGCAACGGCGTGTTGTGGCCCGGCCGCGTCCGCGCCCGCGGCGCGGTTACGCCGGTCGATGCAGCCGCCGTCGTCGTGCTCCCGCCGGCATATGCGCCGCGCTCCCTGTCGGTGCGCGGGCGCACCTTGATCTTGAATCCATCCGGCTTGATCGTCAGCGTTTCCTTCAGATGCATCTGGTAGCGATTGACGTCGATCAGCTTGAAGCGCTGCAGGATCATGCCGATCGCGAGCGCCGCCTCATGCATCGCAAAGCCGCGCCCGATACAGGCGCGCTGGCCGTTGCCGAATGGCTTCCAGGCATTGACGGGACGCGCCGCCTCCGCCTCCTTGCTGAAATTTTCGGGATCGAACGCATCGGGTTTCGGTCCCCACACGCTGGGGTCACGATGCAAGGCGAGCACCAGCACGGTGATAAAGGTGTTCTTCTTGAGCTTGTATTTGCCGCCGATGGTCTCGTCCTTCAGCGGCGAGATACCGTAGGCCGGCGCCGGCGGCCACAGCCGCAGCGCTTCTTTCAGGATCTGCGTGATGTAGGTGAGTTGCGTCACCTGCTGATAGGTCGGCTTTGCCCCCAGATCGGGCCCGAGCACCCGGTCGACCTCCTCATACGCCTTCTTGAGAATCTCGGGATGTTTTAGCAGCGCATAAAGCGTACAGGACAACAGCCCGCTGGTGGTCTCGTGCCCCGCGATCAGAAAGGTGTTGATCTGGTAGCGGATATTGACGTCGTCGAGCTGCTCGCCGGTTGAGCGGTCGACGCCGGTCATCATGGCGGCGAGCATGTCCTTCTTGTCTTGTGTGGCTTCCGCATTCTTGCGGCGTTCGGCGACGATCTCGTCGACCATCTTGTTCATGAACTCGACGTCGGCGGAAAGATCGCGCCGGCGCTTTTGCATCCATAGATTCTCCAGCGGCAAGCCGCGGATCATCATGATGGTTTCGAGCGAGCGCACCAGCGACTCCACGAAGGGGTGATAGTCGCGCCGGTAGAACGAATTGAAACGGTAGTCGAAACCGCACAGGCCAATGGTGTCGAGAGTTAGCGCAGTCATGTCGTGGACGACGTCGATCTCGTCGTCGGCGTTGAGCCGTTCCCACTTCTTCACCAATTGCTCGGCGATATCGACCATGCTCGGGTGGTAGGACTGCATGGCGCGGTTGCCGAACGGCTGCAGCAGGATGTTGTGCGCCTTGCTCCAGTTCGGCTCTGACGTGTCGGCGGTGAACAGGCCGTCGCCGGCGACTGCGCGCACCCGGCGCAAGGGTCCCCGCACCGCCTTGTCGAAACGCTTTTCGTCAGAGAGCTCGTCGACGAGGTCGTGGCCGGAAACGATGACCAGCGGCGCGCCCATCATGTCGAGCCAGAAGATCGGGCCCAGCTCTTTGGCGAGCCGAGCCAGGTTTTGCACCGGCGCGCTCGAGTCCAGCGACAGCATGTTGCCGACCACCGGTTTGGTCGGCGGATGCGGGATCGGACTCAGTCGGTTGGTCGACGCCATTGCTAAATAGTTTCCTGCCCTCTGGCGCCAATAACCGGCGTCATCCTGAGGTGGGCGCACTTTCTTGCGCGCCTCGAAGGATGGGCCGCTTGCACCCGTTGCCGGATCCTTCGAGGCTCGCCCAAGAGGGCTCGCACCTCAGGATGACGACGCCGGTCGTCTCGTCACCCGAATCGCCTTCTACGCCATTCGATCAGCTTGGCGCTGACCTCGTCCGGCTTTTCCTGCTGGGTCCAGTGGCCGCTGTCGCGCACCAGATATTTTTCGAGATCGGGGATCAGCTTCTCCATGCCGTCGGCGGAGGACGGCGGCAGCACGCGATCGTTCTCGGCCATGATCATCAGCGACGGCACCCGCACGGTGTGATCAAGACCCTCCGAGCGCTGCCAGTTGCGCGACATGTTGCGGTACCAGTTGATGCCGCCGGTGAAGCCCGTTTTCGTAAATGTATCGACGAAGACCTTCTTCTCCTCCGGCGAAAGGATCGGCGTGCGCGGATCGTGTCTGGCGTCGTAGTTGGCGATCATCTGCGGAAACGCCAGATTGAGCCTTGGCGAGGCGCCGACACCCGCAACCGGCGCTTCCGCCGGCATCGACTCGGCCTGCGGCACGGGCTTGCGCATAAACGCATCAAAGGTCTGCTCGACCCGGCTGTTAAAAATCCGGTCCGGCTCGCGCGCTCCATCCTGAAACTGCACGATATACATGTGCTCGCCAAAACGCTTGCGCAACAGCTCGATCGGGTCGGCCCAGGCGCGATTGGTATGCGGGGTGTTTATGCCGACGACGCCGGCAACCCGATCGATATGCCGCAGCGGCATCTGCCAGACGACAAAGCCGCCCCAGTCGTGACCGACGAAGATGGCCTTGTCGATGTTGAGATGGTCGAGCAGGCCGACGAGATCGCCGGTCAGATGTTCGATGTCGTAAGCTTCGACCGGCTCGGGCCGGTCGGTTGAGCCGTAGCCGCGCTGATCCGGCGCGATCACGCGAATGCCGGCGTCAGCCAGCCCCTTGATCTGGTGGCGCCACGAAAACGCAATCTCCGGCCAGCCGTGGCAGAGAACGACCGGCGGCTTGTCGGTTTTCGGGCCAGCCTCGCAATAGCCCATGCGAATTCCGTTCGTCTGGGCGAACTGGAGTGTCGGCATCTCTATCATCTGTCGATCCTATTCGGCCGCACCTTTGATCTCGGCAGGCGGCGGTGCGAACGCAGCCTCAAGTGTTTCGAACTCGCCCGGCAGCATGTCGCAGAGCACCTGCACGTGCGGAATGATATTGGCGCCCGAGATAAAACCGAAGTCGAGCTGATCGCGATAGCTCTGCACGGTGATGTTGAGCGCAATGCCGTGGGTTGCGATCGACACCGGGAAGATGTGCAGCAATTCCGCACCCGTCGCGTACAGCGTCTGCCGCGGGCCCGGCACGTTGGACACCGTGATATTCGCTGCCGGTGGCAGCACGTCCGACAGATTCGAGCGGCTGTACAACAGCGCCAGGATCTGCACCAGGATCGGCGCACCGAGCATCGACACGTTGGACATCTGCGGCATCAGGGCCCGCAATGGATGCGACATCTCCTTGGATTTTGTCGATTGCGCAATGATGGTCTCCAGCCGCGCCTTGGGATCCTCGATGTTGGTCGCAATCGAGCAGATCATGCCGAACACCTGATTGTTGGCGTCGGTGTTGCCTTCCTCACGCAGCGAGATCGGAACTGCAGCGGTCATCGATTTCGCCGGCAGCGCACCGCGCTCCAACAGATAGCGCCGGACCACGCCGCTGGACACCGCCAGCACCACGTCGTTGAGCTTGCCGCCGGCTGCCTTGGCTACCGCCTTGGCGCGCGAGAGCGGGATCGATACGCCCGCAAAACTGCGCTCCGAGGAGATCGACTTGTTCAGGATGGTCGACGGCGACACCATGCTGGCGATGCTGGCGCGCGATCTCGGATCGGAAATCTTGCCGACCACATCGGAGACGCTTTTGAGCATCGTGGGAATGCTGCCGGCAAACTTCACCGCGCTTTCGATCTGGAACATGGCGTTGTCGAACAGGATCGATCCGAGATCGCTTTTTCCCGAGCGCGGCAGCTCAATGCCCTTGGCGGCGACCGATGCATCGAACGGCTGGGTCCAGAGCTGCTGATAGGAATCGACCAGATTGGCGGCGATGTCGCGCGGCTCCTGCCCGACCTTGGCCCGCGCCGTCGGCGGCGCGATCTTCCTCGGGATCGGCGTCACATCGTAGATCATATTGGTCAGCGCAGCACCCGCGCCGCCGTCAATGCAGGCGTGATGCATCTTGGAATAAAGCCCGATCTCGTCGTCCTTCATGCCTTCGAACACGTAAAATTCCCACAGCGGACGGGCGCGATTGAGAAGTTTGGCATGCATCCAGCCGACAATGCGCTCGAGCGTGGCGCGGTCGTGCGGCGCCGGAAGACTGCCGCGGAAGATGTGGCGGTCGATATCGAATTGTTCGTCCTCGACCCAGGAAGGATGATCGATGTCGAGCGGCGCTTTTTCCAGGCGGGCCTTGAGGATCGGCGCGACGTGCAGCCGCGAGGCGATCATCGCCTTGAACTCCTCGAAGAAGTTGCCGTTGTAATCCGCAGGCAGGCGGAAGATCGCCATGCTCCCAACATGCATCGGCATTTCCGGCGTCTCTAGATAGAGAAACGACGCGTCCATTGAGGACAGCTTCTTGGCGTCACCCATTTTTTCCTCCCGAGGAGAGTTTTGCTCCCGACCAGATCACGCGGCGCCTTGATGGCGCTTCTCAACGTTCAAAACCGTCCCTATTCCGGGACTTTGGTCACGATTGTGCATGTTCCGGAGGTGCATATGCAATGGCAAACGGCCCCGATCGATCAAATTGCCGGAATTCGCCCTCGGCCTGGGCCAAACGATCCGCCACCGCCCATAACGCGGCCGGGTTGACGCCGAGCCCGACGTGGCTCGCGAGGTACACCTCGATGTTTTCAGCTGTTACGGATGGGCGCAGCAGGCAGGTTCGCCAATTGACGATGCCGTCGGCGCGCGAGTGGATCGACGTCGTTGGAACCGGCAGATCGCCGGCAACCGCCGTCCGAAGCTCGGAATGCTCCTCGACTGATTCGCCCGTCAGCGCCTCGTAAAGCCCTGTCGCATTGGTCGCCCGCACGTCGTTTGCAAACGGGCTGCCCAATGTCACGACATAGCGCACCATGGAAGGCTCCTGCAGTGCCAGATCGCGTGCATAGACGCCGCCCAGGCTCCAGCCAACGATGCTGACCTTTTTGCCGGTCGCGTTGTGAATCTCGGCAAGCCGATCCCGCAGCGCAGCGCGCATCTGCGAGAAGCCACCGACATTGCGGCCCATTTTCCAAGCGTAGCTGTCGTATCCGAGCTCTTTCAGATATCGCCGCATCGGCGCCATCGACAGATCGCTGGCGAGGAACCCCGGCAATGTCAGCACCGGATGGCCGTCGCCCTTCGGCGCCCGCATCAGGAGCGGCGAAAAGAAGAGGCTGGCGTTGAATTCGAAGATGCCTCGCGCCTCCGCCAACAGCCAAGCGAGGCCCGGCGGACGAAGCCGGCCGGCCTCCTGCTTCTCGCCTGCGTCAACCGGCGCCATCATTTCTTGTCGCCGGATTTTCTGTCGCGCGAACCGCCCAGCCCCGCCATGGTCACGAACATGTCCTGGAACCGCTCGGCGATCTTCGGATCGAAGGTGAACCAGCTCTGCATCAGCGCTTCCGGCGAGACCTTTTCGATATTGCTCATCATCTGTTTCTGGAGATTTTCCATCACGGCGGTCTGCATCGGCTGCACATCCGGAAGTCCCATGAATTGCCGGGCTTCGAGAGGCGTGCAATCTATTTCGACGTTTATCTTCATGTCCGACTCCTGATCCCAATTTGACGGCCTGTTACAGTATCGCCGCGAGAGGCTGTGCGAAGCAAGCGATCTGACCGGACCAGGCGCTCGCGCCGCCGTTCGGTAGATATGGTCAACCAAAGCGCTCGACGGCAAAGGGGCCGGGATCGGCGATCGGCGTCTCGCCGGTCATCATTTCCGCGAGCAGGCGGCCGGTCACCGGTCCCAGCGTCAGGCCGTGGTGGTGGTGCCCGAAATCGAACCATAGCCCGGCATGGCGAGGCGCCTTGCCGATCACCGGCAGCATATCGGGCAAGCATGGCCGTGCCCCCATCCACGGTTTTGCATCGACAGCCTCTCCCAGCGGAAACAGCTTGTGCGCCCGCGGCAGCGCCCGCTGCAGCTGGATCGGCGTCGGCGGTGCGTCGCGGCGGGCAAACTCGACGCCGGTGGCGAGGCGAATGCCTCGGTTCATCGGCGCCAGCACATAGCCCAAATCCGAATCGAGCACCGGACGATTGAGCACGGCGTTGCCGCGCGGCTTGAGGTGCAGATGGTAACCGCGCTTGACATTGAACGGGATCGAATAGCCGAGCCGACCGAACACCAGATCGGACCAGGGTCCGAGCGCCACCACGGCCTCCCGTCCCGAAACCTTGCCGTCTGCTGTTGCGACCTGCCATCGCCCGCCGACGTCCTGTTCGAGGGTCTGCGCATCAGCGGCCACAAAGCGTCCGCCCTTGCGCTGGAACAGCGCGGCATAGGCTTTGGCCAGCCCGCCCGGATCGAGCACGAAGCCGGGCTCGGTGTAATGGATAGCGCCGGCGAATTCGCCGGCAAGGTGAGGCTCGCGTTCGATGATCGCCTTGTGATCGAGAATTTCGCCTTGAACACCGTACTGCTTCGCCCGCTCGAAATCTCGCACCGCACCCGCGAGCGTTGCATCGTGCCGAAACATTTTGATCCAACCGCTCCGCCGCATCAGCTCGGGCACGCCGGCTTCAGCGATCAGCGCCTCATGCTCGATCAGGCTGCGGCGGATCAGCGGCATGACCGCCAGCGCGCCGCGAAGCGCCCGCTCCGGCGCGGAGGCGAGATAGTAGCGCACCAGCCAGGGCAGGAAGGCCGGCAGATCGGCAAACTCGTAGCGCACTTGCGGCGCGCGGTTCATCGCGTATCGAAAGATGTCTCTGGGATCCCGCGGAAACATGTAGGGGAATACCGAGCCGCATTCGATCATTCCGGCATTGCCGTAACTGGTCCCTTCGCCGGCGAGCTCTTGCCTGTCGATCAGGATGACGTCCCGTCCCCGTTTCTGCAGATGCAAAGCCGCGCCGACGCCGACCATGCCTGCGCCCAAGACGAGTATGTCGGCCTTCAGTTCCGCCATCCGGCACTCCGAAAGTTGAATGTTACGCGATTGCTCTTGCTGCCTAGACTAAAGCTTAGTGATTGCGGCGGCGGGGCGCAAACCGGCCCGGCTTTTGAGGAAATCGCGCTTGCGCGGCGGCCAAACTCTGGCAACATGGATTGGCCTGCCCGTCGATAGTGCAGAAGTTNACAGTGCGTCACAGCGGAGATCGTGAAGATATGTCGGTACGTCAAACCCTGATTGCAGCGACCACGGTCTCGATTGTCGCTTTTGCGGCGTCGCCGGCCTCGAGCCAGACGTTGCGCTATGCCAACCAGGGCAACCTCAATTCGCTTGACCCCTATACGCTCAACGAGACCACCACGCATGCGCATCTCGGACAGATCTATGAGGGCCTGACAGCCCGAGACAAGGACCTCAAGATCATTCCGGCGCTCGCCGAAAGCTGGGAAATTCCGGAGCCGACCCGCTGGCGCTTCCATTTGCGCAAGGGCGTCAAATTCCAGAACGGCGACCCCTTCACCGCTGACGACGTGGTGTTCTCGGCCGACAGGGTACGCGCCAAGGGCTCGAACCTGCTGACCCGCATCCCCGCCGATGCCAAGGTGCTCAAGGTCGATGACTACACCGTGGATTTCCTCCTGAGCTCGCCTAATCCCATTCTGAATTACCAATGGGATACCTGGTACATCATGGACAAGAAGTGGTGCGAGGAGAACAACGCGGTGGCCCCGACGCCTGCGGCGGCAACCTCACCGAGTTTTGCCTCGCTCCACGCCAACGGCACCGGCGCGTTCACCGTCGAGAGCCATCAGCCCGGCGTGAAAACCGTGTTCAAGGCCAACCCGAATTGGTGGCGCAAGCCCGAGCATAATCTGAAGGAAATTATCTTCACGCCGATCGGCTCCGATGCCACGCGCGTTGCCGCGCTGCTTTCGGGCGAAGTCGACATCATCGAGCCGGTTCCGATCCAGGATATCTCGCGCGTCGACGCCAGCCCGAATGCGCAAGTGCTGAAAGGGCCAGAGCTGCGCACCATCTTTATCGGCATGGACCAGGCCCGCGACGAACTACTATATTCCAACATCAAGGGCAAAAACCCCTTCAAGGATATCCGCGTTCGCGAGGCCTTCTACAAGGCGATCGACATCGAACTGATCAAGACCCGCGTGATGCGCGGCCTCTCGACGCCATCGCCGCTGATGATCGCGCCGCAGTTGTTCCCGCTTTTCAAGGACTTTACCCGCCCGAAATTCGATCCCGATGGCGCTAAGAAGCTGTTGACCGAAGCCGGCTATCCCGACGGTTTTGAGGTCACGATGGATTGTCCCAATGACCGCTATGTCAACGACGCCGCGATCTGTCAGGCGGTGGTCGGCATGCTGGCCCGGATCGGCGTCAAGGTGAACCTGCTGGCGCAGCCCAAGGCGCAGTATTTCGCAAAGGTGCTAAAACCCGGCGGTTTCCAGACGTCTTTCTATATGCTCGGCTGGACGCCCGGAACGTTCGATTCACAGAACGTTCTCTACGACATCATGGGCTGCCGCGACGATCCTAAATCCTCTCGCGGCGAGGCCAATCTCGGCGGCTATTGCAACAAGCAGATGGATGCGCTGGCCGACAAGGTGCTGATCGAGCCCGATATGGCCAAGCGCGATCTGCTGATCAAGGAAGCGTTCGAAATCGCCGCCAAGGATTACGCGTATATCCCGCTGCATCAGCAGGCCCTGGCCTGGGGCGTTTCGAAAAAACTGAAAGTTGTGCAGCGCGCCGATAATTCGGTACTGCCCTACTGGATGGTCAAAGAGGAATAGGAAAGTTTCATACCCAAGTCCCGGCAGCTTCGCGCTCCCGGGACTTTCGTTATCGGGCGGACAGCGACGTCCGCCAGTTTAAAAGAAGTGAAAGGATCCCATGCTCGCTTTCACTCTTCGCCGGGCGATCCAGGCGATTGGCGTCATGATCGCGGTCGGGATCATCTCGTTTTCGATGTTCCGCTTCGCGGGCGATCCGGTCAACCAGATCGTCTCGCTGGATACCTCGGCCGCCGAGCGCGCCGAGGTCCGAAAATCTCTCGGTCTTGACGATCCCGTGCCGGTGCAGTTCGCCCGATATTTCGGCAACGCAATGCAGTTCAAGTTCGGGGTCTCGTACCAGTTCCGCCAGCCGGTTGCGAGCCTGTTGAAGGAGCGGATGCCGGCGACGCTGGAACTCGCTGTCTGCGCCACCATCCTGGCGATGCTGTTCGGCATCCTGATGGGGGTCTATTCGGCGCTGAAGCGCGACACCTTACTCGCAAAGATATTCCAGGCGGTATCGCTGATCGGCATCTCGCTGCCGACGTTTCTGATCGGCATCTTGTTGATCTATCTGTTCTCGGTGACTCTGGGCTGGCTGCCGTCGTTCGGCCGCGGCGAGGTCGTGCATATCGGCTGGTGGACCACGGGGCTATTCACACTGTCAGGCCTCAAAGCCTTGATCATGCCGTCGATCACGCTCGGCCTGTTCCAGATGACGTTGATCATGCGGCTGGTGCGGGCCGAGATGCTCGAGGTCTTGCGCACCGATTATATCCGCTTTGCGCGGGCGCGCGGATTGACGACCCGGGCGATCCATTTCGGTCACGCCCTGAAAAACACGCTGGTTCCCGTGATCACGGTTGCCGGCCTGCAGTTTGGCTCGGTTATTGCATTTGCGATCATTACCGAAACCGTATTCCAGTGGCCGGGCATGGGACTGCTATTCGTGCAAGCGGTGCAAAACGTCGATATCCCGATCATGGCAGCTTATCTTTTGATGGTGTCGCTGATCTTCGTCACTATCAATCTCGTGGTCGATATCCTCTACACGGTGGTCGATCCGCGGCTGCGCTCCACCATCAGCCGCCCGGCCTGAACGCGAGATTCTACATGTCCGATGCCGTCGTCCCGCACAAAGCCGAAGCGAGCGCGCCCCGCGCGCGGGTCTCGTTCGGACGCTGGTTTGGGCGCGCGATCGAAAGCGACGTGTTTTATTCGTTTCGCCGCTCGCGGCTCACCATGGTCGCAGCCGCCGTGACGATCTTGTTTTTCCTGCTCGCGATCTTTGCCTCCCTCCTGGCGGTACAAGACCCGTTCGATCCGGCGCAGCTGCAACTGATGAATTCGCGGATCGCGCCATTGTGGACGGCGGACGGCCAGAGCCCGTTCCTGCTCGGCACCGACGAGCAGGGCCGCGACGTGTTCTCCGCCATTCTCTATGGCTTGCGCATTTCGCTCGTCGTCGGCATTCTCGGCGTATTGTTCTCGGGCACGCTCGGCATTGTGCTCGGACTGATCGCCGGCTATGTCGGCGGCGCCGTCGATGGCTTGATCATGCGCATCGCCGACGTGCAACTCACTTTCCCCGCAATCCTGATCGCGCTGCTCGTCAACGGCGTCGTCAAGTCGGTGTTCGGCAATCGCCTCGACGCCATGAGCACGCTGGCGGTATTGGTGTTTGCGATCGGACTGAGTTTTTGGGTGCAATACGCCCGCACCGTGCGCGGCTCGGTGATGGTGGAGAAAAATCGCGACTACGTGGCCGCGGCGCAATTGATCGGCCTTCCCGCGCCCGTCATCATGCTGCGTCACGTGCTGCCGAACACGATGGGGCCGATCCTGGTGATCGCCACCATCAACCTCGCGCTCGCCATCATCACCGAAGCGACATTGTCGTTCCTCGGCGCCGGCATGCCCGACACCATGCCCTCGCTCGGCACGCTGATCCGGATCGGCAACAATTATCTGTTCGCGGGCGAATGGTGGATCGTCGCCTTTCCGGGCATTGCGCTGGCGGTGCTGATTCTTTCCATCAACCTGCTCGGCGACTGGCTGCGCGACGCACTCAATCCAAAACTTCGATGAGAGGCGCCTTATCACCCATGCACGAGATCGCATGACCGAACCCGTTCTCTCCGTACGCAACCTCAAGGTGGAGTTCGCCACCCGCCGCAGCACCTTGCGCGCGATCGACGGGATTTCCTTCGACATCGCCAAGGGCGAGGTGCTGGGCGTGGTCGGCGAATCCGGCGCCGGCAAATCGGTCACCGGTCTTGCGGTGATCGGCCTGATCGATCCTCCCGGCCGCATCTCCGGCGGCGAGATTTATCTGTCAGGGCTCCGGATCGACAATCTGCCGCCGGAGGAATTGCGCCGGGTCCGGGGAAAACGCATCGGCATGATCTTTCAGGACCCGCTCACCAGCCTGAACCCGCTCTATCGGATCGGCGACCAGCTGGTCGAGACCATCAGGACCCATCTCAATCTCTCGGAATCGGGTGCGCGCAAGCGCGCCATCGATCTGCTGGCGGAAGTCGGTATTCCTGCCCCCGACAAACGTATCGATGCCTATCCNCACGAATTTTCCGGCGGCATGCGCCAGCGCGTCGTGATCGCGCTGGCGATCTGCGCCGAGCCGGAACTGATCATCGCCGACGAGCCGACCACCGCGCTCGATGTGTCGGTGCAGGCCCAGATCATCGCCTTGATCAAACGGCTCGGGCGCGACCACGGCACCGCGGTCATGCTGGTGACCCACGACATGGGCGTGATCGCCGAAACTTCGGACCGCGTCGCGGTGATGTATTCCGGCCGGATCGCCGAAATCGGCCCGGTGCAGGATGTCGTGCAGCATCCGCTGCATCCCTATGCCAAGGGATTGATGGGCGCGATCCCGACGCTTGCGGGAGAAGCCGCGCGGCTCGTGCAAATTCCGGGTTCGATGCCGCGGCTGTCGGCGGTGCCGCAGGGCTGCTCGTTCAACCCGCGCTGCAGCTTCGCGTTCGATCGCTGCCGGATCGAACGGCCGGAGCCGATCCGGCAGGGCACGCAAGCGGTTGCCTGCCATCTCTATGATGCCGCCGCCAAGGACACCGCGGCATGAGCTCAGCGCCCTTCATCGACGTCAAGAATTTGCGCCGCGTGTTCGACGTGTCAAAGCCGTGGCTCAACCGGGTGATCGAGGGCGGCCATCTGGAATTTCTCAAAGCCGTCGATGGCGTCACCTTCGACATCAGGAAGGGCGAGACGTTTGCGCTGGTCGGCGAATCCGGTTCCGGCAAGACTACCGTTGCCCGGATGGTCGTAGGATTGCTGCCGCCATCGTCGGGCGAAGTGATCATCGACGGCGTCTCGATGAGCGACCCCCGGCAATTGCAGACGCGCCAGCAATTGCGCCGTCGCATCCAGATGATTTTCCAGGACCCCTACGCAAGCCTCAACCCGCGCTTCCGGGTCGATGCCATCGTCGCCGAGCCGATCCGCGCATTCGACCTGATCCAGGGCGAGCGCAACATCCAGGCGCGGGTCGGCGAATTGTTGAGCCTGGTCGGCTTGCACGCCGACGACGGCTGGAAATTTCCGCATGAATTTTCCGGCGGCCAGCGGCAACGGATCGCGATCGCCCGCGCGCTGGCGTCCGAAGCCGAATTCATCGTCTGCGACGAGCCGACCTCGGCGCTCGATGTTTCGGTGCAGGCGCAGATCCTCAATCTGATGCGCGACCTGCAGGACAAGTTCGGCCTCACCTATCTCTTCATCAGCCACAATCTTGCTGTGGTCCGGCACATGGCGAGCCGCATCGGCGTGATGTATCTCGGCCGTATTGTCGAGATCGCGGAGGGGCGCGAGTTGTTCGCTTCCCCGCGCATGCCCTACACCAAGATGCTGCTGGGCGCGGTGCCGGATCTCGCCATGTCCGGCCGCCAGCGGATTCCGGTGAAGGGCGAAATCCCAAACCCGATCGATCCGCCGCCCGGCTGCGCCTTCAACCCGCGCTGCCCGCTGGCATTCGATCTGTGCCGCAAACAGGCCCCTCGGCTGATCGGCGGCGTCGCCTGCCACGCGGTTAACCTCGCCCCGGTGCCCGCCTGATCACGGGGATGCGAGCAAACCCTTCCAAGGGGCCGGTTGGCACGCCGCTTTGGCTGTGGTCAAGTGCGCCGGCCGCAGCAGAATTTGATGGATTCCCATGAGCAACATCAATCCCGATCCGTTCACCACTCGGCCGGAAATCGAGGGCACTTTTGGGGTCGTGACGTCCACCCACTGGATTGCGACCGCGGTCGGGATGGCCACGCTGGAGAAGGGCGGCAACGCCTTCGACGCAGGCGTTGCCACCGCGTTCACGCTGCAGGTGGTCGAACCGCATCTGAACGGTCCCGGCGGCGACGTGCCGATCATCGTGCACGACACCAAACGCGGCCGCACCGAGGTGATTTGCGGCCAGGGCCCGGCGCCCGCCGGCGCGACCATCGCACATTACAAGAGCGAAGGCCTGGAGATGGTACCCGGCACCGGGCTCCTCGCCGCTTGCGTTCCCGGCACCTTCGAATCCTGGATGCTGCTGCTGCGCGACTACGGCACGCTTTCGCTGCGCGACGTGCTCGAGCCCGCCATCGCCTATGCCCGCGACGGCTATCCGCTGGTGGAGCGCGCCTCCGCCACCATTGCCACCGTCGAGCAGATGTTCCGAAAACACTGGAAGACGTCNGCCGCGGTTTACCTGCCGAATAACGAGGTGCCGAAACCCGGCACCCTCTTCACCAACAAGACGCTGTCCGGAACCTATGCCCGCATCCTCACGGAGGCGGAAAGCGCCGGTAGCGACCGCGTCGCGCAGATCGAGCGTGCACGAAAAGCCTGGTCGCGCGGTTTTGTCGCCGAAGCGATCGACAATTTCTGCCGCACCCAGGAAGTCATGGATGTCAGCGGCGCGCCGCATCGCGGCGTGCTACGCGCCGACGACATGGCGCGCTGGCAACCGAGCGTCGAAGCGCCACTCACCTACGATTATGGCCGCTACACCGTCTGCAAGGCCGGGGTCTGGAGCCAGGGTCCGGTGATGCTGCAGCAGCTCGCGCTGCTCAAGGGATTTGAGCTCGACGGGCTCGATCCGATAGGTCCGGAATTCATCCATCTGCAAGTCGAATGCGCAAAACTCGCTTATGCCGACCGCGAGAAATTTTATGGCGATCCCAACTTTTCCGAAATCCCGATCGCGACGCTGTTGTCGGATGCCTACAATGACGCGCGCCGCAAGCTGGTCTCGGAAACAGCTTCGCTCGACTTCGTCCCTGGCTCGGTCGAAAGTTTCGGCTCGATCGTAAAACTGCGCCGCGCCGAGGGCAACCGCGAGGCCGTCGGCGCCATGGGCGCCGGCGAGCCCACTGTCGGCCGCTTCGGCGAAGTGCGCGGCGACACCGTGCATTTTGATATTATCGACCAGGCCGGCAACATGATCTCGGCAACGCCGTCGGGCGGCTGGCTGCAATCGTCGCCGGTCATCCCCGAACTCGGCTTTTGTCTGGGCAGCCGCGCGCAGATGTTCTGGCTCGAGGAAGATCATCCCGCCGCATTGGCGCCGGGCAAGCGCCCGCGCACCACGCTCTCGCCCACCATGGCGCTGCGCGACGGCGAGCCGTATCTGGCCTGGGGCTCGCCCGGCGGCGATCAGCAGGATCAATGGACCACGCAATTCTTTCTGCGGCATGTTCATGCCAAGCTCAATCTGCAGGAGGCGATCGACGCGCCGGCCTGGCATTCCGAGCATTTCCCGATCTCGTTCTGGCCGCGCACCGCGCGNCCCGGCGTGCTGGTGGTCGAGAACCGCGTGCCGAAGGCGACCGTCGACAATCTGAAGCGCCGCGGCCATCTCGTGGAGACCGGCCCCGACTGGTCGGAAGGCCGTCTCACCGCAGCCTCCAAGGTCGGCCGCCGCCGCCGCGCCGCCGCCAATCCCAGGGGCATGCAGGGTTACGCGGCCGGACGGTAAACGGTTTTGGATGAAAGAGCCTGGATGACCTGGTCGATCATCGCCCGCGACAATGCAACCGGCCAATTCGGGATCGCCGTCGCGACAAAATTCTTCGCGGTGGGCGCCCGCGTGCCGCATATCGCAGCCGGCTTCGGCGGCGTCGCGACGCAAGCGCTGGTCAATCCCTATTACGGCATCGACGGTGTAAAACTGCTGCGCGGGGGGCGTGAGCCGCGCGACATCATCAACACGCTGATCGCGGCGGATCCCGGGCGCGAGAGCCGGCAACTTCACATCATGGATGCCGATGGCCGCATCGCGTCTCATACCGGGCACGACTGCGTCGACTGGTGCGGACATATCGAGGGCAAAAGCTTTTCGATTGCCGGCAACATGCTGGCGGGCGCGCAGGTGCTGGGCGACACCGCGAGAGCCTACCTCGCAAATGAGAATTTGCCATTCGCGCAACGCCTGATCGCCGCGATGCGATCAGGCGAAGCCGCCGGCGGCGACAAGCGCGGCAAGCAATCGGCCGCGCTTCTGATCCATGGCGAGGAGGAATGGTCCGATCTCGACCTCCGCGTCGACGACCACGTTGATCCCCTGACCGAGCTCGAACGCCTCGAACAAGTAAGCCGCGAGCGCTGGGTACACTTTCGTCAATTCCTCCCCACGCGCAAGAATCCCGCTGGGATCACCGACCGCGCGACCATCGACGCCAGCATCGAAGCGGCGATCGCGGGAAACCGATGACGGCAAGCCCGCTGATCGAAATCGAAGGCTTGCGCGTCCTCTTCCACGGCGACGGCGGCCGCATTACGCACGCCGTCGACCGCGTCGACCTCAGCGTCGCCAGGGGCGCGACGCTCGGCCTGGTCGGCGAATCCGGCTGCGGCAAGAGCGTAACTTCATTGGCCATCATGGGCCTGCTTTCAAAACATTCCGCCGAAGTCACCGGCTCGATCCGTTTCGACGGCTTTGATCTGCTTGATGTGCCGGACCAGACGCTGCGCGACCTCCGCGGCAATCGCCTGGCGATGATTTTCCAGGAGCCGATGACCTCGCTCAATCCGAGTTTTACCATTGGCGAGCAGATCATCGAGACGATCCTGCGCCATCGCGGCGGCTCGCGGAGCAAGGCGCGCGAGCGCGCGATCGAGCTGCTGCGCCGCGTCCATATCCCCTCGCCGGAGCGGCGAATCGACGAATATCCGCACAAGCTCTCCGGCGGCATGCGCCAGCGCGTCATGATCGCGATCGCGCTGGCTTGCGATCCCATGCTCTTGATCGCCGACGAACCCACCACCGCACTCGACGTCACCTTACAGGCGCAAATCCTCGATCTGATGCGCGAGCTGAAAGCCGAAAGTGGCGCGGCGATCATTCTGATCACCCACGATCTCGGCGTAGTCGCCGAAGTCTGCGACGAGGTGGCGGTGATGTATGCCGGCGAGATCGTCGAACGGGCGCCGGTCGACGAGTTGTTCGCCTCACCACAGCATCCCTACACGGTCGGCCTGCTCGGCTCGATCCCGCGGCTCGACCGCCGCACCTCGCATCTTGCCACCATCGAAGGAATGGTTCCCAACATGGCCGCGCCGCCGGCCGGCTGCCGATTTGCCGCGCGCTGCCCGTTCGTCGGCGATGTCTGCATCAGCGCGCCGCCGCCATTCGCTGCATTAAGTCCCTCGCACTGGTCGCGCTGCATCAAGGCGCCGCTGGAGAGATTGGTGTCGTGACCGCCCTGCTCGAGGTCGAAAATCTCGCAAAGCATTTCGTCGCTGGCCGTTCGATGTTCGGGCGGCCGACCGCCTACGTGAGGGCGGTCGACGGCGTCAGCTTTCGCGTCGAAGCCGGCAAGACGCTGGCGCTGGTCGGCGAGTCCGGCTGCGGNAAGTCGACCGTGAGCCGGCTGGTGCTGCGGCTGATCGAGCCGGATCATGGCAGCATCCGTTTCGAGGGCCGCGATCTGCTGGCGCTGGATGCCAACCAATTGCGCGCCTTCCGCCGCGATGCGCAGATTATCTTTCAAGATCCCTACGCCTCGCTCAACCCGCGCATGACCGTCAGCCAGATCCTGACCGAGCCGTTGGCGCTGCATGATCTGGTGCCGGCGGCACGCCGGCGCGAACGGGTCGAGGAATTGCTGCTTCTCGTCGGGCTCGAGCCACGCTTCGCGCGCCGTTACCCACACGAATTCTCCGGCGGCCAGCGCCAGCGGATCGCGATTGCCCGGGCGCTCGCGGTCGAACCGAAGCTGATCATTTGCGACGAGCCGGTATCGGCGCTGGATGTCTCGATCCGTTCGCAAATCCTCAATCTGCTGCGCGATCTGCAG